>Ga0209723_1003194_pt1 | contig 20165 bp, 17 predicted proteins | sample BiotimSIPDNA_2_FD_185750 | JGI IMG/M metagenome (GOLD analysis project Ga0209723, IMG submission 185750) | Anaerobic biogas reactor microbial communites from Washington, USA - Biogas_R2 time_0 SIP DNA (SPAdes) (version 2) | ecosystem: Engineered > Bioreactor > Anaerobic > Unclassified | place... | reverse complement strand
CATCGGGGTATATGGCATCTACTTATCAAGCAGACATCACTATTAATGATGATATCAAAGGCATGATAGAACAAGTGATAAAGCAATATGGACGAATTGATATTCTCATCAACAATGCAGGAATCACGAGAGATCAACTGATTTTACGAATGACCGAAGAAGAATTCGATCAAGTACTAGCGGTATGTCTCAAAGGAACTTGGAACATGATCCGAACTGTCATACCACATATGAGCAAAGCGCGCTATGGCAGAATTGTCAACATTGCATCGATTTCAGGGGTTACTGGCAATATCGGACAAGCCAATTATGCAGCCGCAAAAGCGGGTATTCTCGGACTTACAAAGTCGGTTGCTCGAGAATTCGCCAAACGGAATATTACTTGCAATGTCGTGGCTCCCGGTTTGATCGAAACCCAAATGACAGCGGAAATGCCACAAGATATTATAGAAAAGCTTCGAGGTCAAATTCCTTTGGGACGATTAGGAAAGCCCAATGAAGTAGCGTCTCTTGTAGCATTTTTGGCCAGTGATGAGAGTGCCTACATTACCGGTCAGACAATCCATGTCGATGGTGGCATGGTCATGAATTAGGAGCGGGATATGAAACGACGAGTCGTTATTACCGGAATGGGCACCGTGAATGCCCTGGGTCTGTCTGTTGATGAAACCTGGCAAAGTATCAAGGTAGGAAGAAATGGGATCGGCCCCATTACCTTATTTGATGCATCCAAGCAAAAACCTTATTTGGTTGGTGAAGTTAAAGGGTTCGATCCGGAGAATTATTTCTCTTTGAAAGAGGCAAAAAGATTGGACCGTGTCATGGCATTCGGCATCGTCGCGGCCCAACAAGCGTTTGATCAAAGTGGCTTGGCAAACTGTGAATTTGATCGTTCTCGCTTTGGTGTCTATGTCACGAGTGGAATTGGGGGATTATGGACAATCAATGAAGAAAGCAAAAAAGCTCATTTTCAGTCTGCAGATCGAATAAGTCCATTTTTCGTAACGAATTCAATCATCAATATGGTGGGAGGAAACATTGCAATAAAAATGCAAGCGAAAGGAGCTTGCTTGTCCATTGTCACTGCATGTTCCTCCGCAACAAACGCCATTGGCGAAGCGTTCCGAGCAATTCGTGATGGGTACTTGGATTGTGTGCTTGCAGGAGGTGCTGAAGCGGCAATTAACGAACTTGGAATTGGTGGTTTCGCGAGCATTAAGGCCATCTCCCCAAATCTCGATCCGAATCGTGCGTCAATTCCTTTTGATTTTGAACGAAGCGGATTTGTCATGGCCGAAGGATCTGGGATTCTAATGATGGAGACCTTGGATCATGCAAAAAAACGAAGAGCGGATATTTTAGGGGAAATTATTGGCTATGCTTCAAACTGCGACGCTTTTCACATCACGCAGCCGGATGAAACTGCCAGCAGTATCATAGCTTGTATGAAAAGTGCTTTGAAAGACGCAAAATTAGAGCCCGATCAAGTCGACTATATCAACCCCCATGGAACGTCGACCTATTATAATGATCGATTAGAAACCAAAGGGATCAAAGCGGTATTTCAAACACATAGCGAAAAGGTATCGATTGGGGCAACCAAATCAATGCATGGTCATGCATTGGGAGCCGTAGGGGGGATTGAAGCGATCATCACACTCAAGGCGCTTCAACATGATCTGGTACCTCCAACCATCAATTATCGGGTTTTTGATCCCGAATGTGATCTGGATGTCACGCCTAATGTCGCAAGGCCACGACGACTACGTGTTGCTTTAAAAAACAGCTTGGGCTTTGGTGGGCATAACGCAACGCTGATATTCCGAAAATGGGAGGAGCCAGATGCTTAATATTCAAGAAATTCAACAAATCATACCACATCGCTATCCGTTTCTTTTGGTTGACAAAATCATTGATTTAAATCCGGGAATCTCCGCGATGGGAATCAAAATGGTTAGCGGGAATGAATTTTTCTTTGCAGGTCATTTTCCAGGTAACCCAGTCATGCCCGGCGTATTGATTATCGAAGCCTTGGCACAAACCGGGGCAATCACGTTCTTATCAGTACCAGAAAACAAAGGAAAGACGGTTTATTTTGTTGGGTTAGATAAAGCGAGATTTCGCAGAAAAGTGATTCCTGGAGATATTCTAAGATTGGAAGCTCAAGTGATAAAAGTGAAAGGTCAATATGGAATTGGACGCGGGCGTGCTTATGTTGAGGACGAACTTGCTTGTGAAGCAGAGTTTTCTTTTAATTGTTCCTAATGCAATCTTTCAATCCGGATATCAAAACTTTTTCCACACTTGATTCGACCAATGATTATTTAAAACAAAATTATCTATTCCTTCCCGATCATACAATTTGTCAAGCGTTAGCTCAAACCAAAGGCCGGGGAAGAAGAGGAACTTCATGGGAATCTGAAGCGGGTAAAAATCTGCTTTTTTCTGTATTGTTCAAAGAGTACTTAGATCCGATTCAATTAATGAGGTTGGCAGGGTCCACACTGTTGGAAATTTTAGCAGAGAAGGAAATCCAAGCAATATTTAAAATGCCAAACGATATTTGGGTGAATGGCAAAAAAATAGCGGGATTGCTGATAGAAAGCATCTATGGAGAAACTTGTGAGGCCACAATCCTTGGTATTGGGCTGAATGTCAATCAACGGTCATTTGTCACTCAGAATGCAACATCCGTGTGGCTGGAAACAAATACTGAGACAAAAATCGAGGATTGGCTAGCACGTTTTTTGAAGGAGTTTATAAATGAAAAGAGAATTACTGGACACAACCGATTCGATCAAAAGATTGGCAATTTTTGATCCAACAATTGGTTCTGTTGCCCGTGAAACACTAATTAGGGATTTGCGGACAAACTGAAATCGTGATACAATAAATTTATCCCAATTTCATCACAAAGGAGGTTGTTATGAAAAAAACCAAACGACAGATTGCTTTGGAGCGAGCTGATATATTGACCAAGCGAATCGTCGATTACTTGGACATCCGCAAATCGATACCCAAGGGTTTGGAAAGAAGTGAAAAGAACACACAACGTAAACGAGAATTTTTAGCGATTTTATCGGCCACCGAAACCGATTGGAACGATTGGCATTGGCAGTTGCGAAATCGCATCAGAGATGTCAACACCCTGTCGAAATTCATCGCTCTTTCTGAAGCAAACAAAGCTCATATTGAAGCGGTTTCCCGGATTTTCCGTTTTGCGGTGAGCCCCTATTATCTCAGTTTGATTGAACCGGATGATTTTTTTGATCCGATTCGGCTGATGGCGTTGCCATCTGTATGCGAACTCGATGACAAAAAGATGGATCTTGATCCGATGAAAGAAGAGTTCACCAATCCAGCTGGGTGCATCACTCGTCGCTACCCGGACCGGTTGATCATGAATGTCACTAATGAATGCGCGATGTATTGCCGACACTGCCAAAGGCGAAGAAATATTGGTGAAACCGATATGGCAAGGCCGAGACCGGAGTTGGAAGAATCGCTGGAATATATTCGGAATCACTCAGAGATTCGAGATGTGCTGGTGACTGGAGGAGATCCATTCACCCTATCGAATCAACGATTGGAATGGATTTTAAAAGAATTAAGAAAGATTGCTCATATCGAAATAGTCCGCTTTGGAACGCGTACTTTGGTAACAATGCCACAACGGATCACCGATAAGCTTTGCACAATGTTAGCAAAATACCATCCTGTTTACGTTAATACGCATTTCAATCATCCTCAGGAAATCACTCTTGAAGCAAAAAAAGCCGCCGAGAGGTTGGCTTCGGCAGGGATCCCTATTGGCAACCAAGCGGTGCTCTTGAATGGCATCAATAATGACAAGTATGTCATGCGGTGTCTCAATCAGGAATTATTGAAAATTAGAATTCGACCTTATTATCTTTTTCATGCGAAAACGGTTCAGGGAACAAGCCATTTTCAAACATCAGTGGATGATGGCATCGAAGTCATGGAATATTTGCGCGGTTATACATCCGGATTGGCAATACCTGCCTATATCATTAACGCTCCAGGTGGAAAAGGAAAAACCCCTATTCTTCCCGAATATGTCTTAGCCCATGAAGGGAACAAATTCGTAATTCGCACTTGGGAAGGAGAGATTTTTCAGATTGACAACCAACCAACGAAGAATCTCAAAGAGTTGTTAAAGCCAGATATTCATTGACCGATATGCGACAGATTCCATGAATGGAGGGGCAAGATGTCCATTACAATCAGAGAAACCAAAGAGAAAGATTTGAATCACTTGAAGCAATTATGGAATGATGGTGATGTCATGTACTATGTGGGATTTCCCCAAGGACTTGGCACTGACGATTGGCAAATGTCCCGCTGGTATGAACGACTTCAGGCGAAGGAACAAACCAAACATTATTGTGTCTATGAAAAGGATCTTGGTTTTGTAGGAGAAACGTATTTTTCCTGGGAAGATTGTCAAGATCCCGCAATCATCGATATCAAATTACTGGCGAAAGCTAGAGGAAAGAAAATTGCTTTTCGTGCTCTTTCGTTTTGTTTAGATCAATTGTTTCGATTAACAAAATCCCAAGTTGCTTGTGTTGATCCGGATAGTGAGAATATTCCGGCAATCAAGTTGTATCAATCTTTGGGGTTTCAAGAGAAACATCGATTTGTGGACGACAATCGCGAACATGTTTATATGGAACTAGGCCGAGAAAATTGGCAAACATCTCGGCTGAATGCCATTCAACTGGTGTCGATTGATCGTTCGAATTACATGGATATCCTGAGGCTCAAAGTCAATAAGGATCAGATGGAGTTTGTTGCGACCAATGCGGTATCGCTGGCTCAGAGCAAATATCAAGAGGAACTCGTTCCAAAAGCGATCTATTCCTTCTTGACGCCGGTTGGTTTCGTGATGTATTGTATGGATTCGGATGATCAAGAATACTGGATTTATCGCTTGATGGTTGATGAGCATTTTCAAGGGCTTGGCTATGGAAAGAAAGCCTTGGAGCTGACAATCGAGGAAATTAAAAAGCATGCCATAAACCACCTAATACGAATCAGTTTTGAACCAGCCAACCACATCGCTAAAGAGTGTTATGAAAGTCTTGGTTTTCGCAATACTGACCGCTTTGACGGCGATGAAATCATATACGAATTGACTTGGTGATCAGTGATATTTATTACAGAATCAAGGAGGCGTATTACAATGCATCCATGGTTGACGATGGATCCCTATATCCTTTTAAGTATCTGCAATATGAAACTACGTAATTTTTATCCTTCTTTGGAGGCGCTCTGTGAGGACCTCAATATTGAAGAGCAAGTTCTTCGCGATAAACTTGCCGATATTGGTTTTCAATATGAAAGCGAAACCAACTGTTTTCAATCAGTAAAATAGAACATTGACATATATTCAGCCTGTTGATGATTGCAACGAAAGGAAACTAGTGATGACATATTTTATTGGCATTGATGTGGGGACTTCAAGCTCAAAAGCTATTTTATTCGATCAGTTGGGGAACGAAGTGGCTTCAGCGCAACAATCTTATTCTTTTTCTCAACCACAACCGGGATATGCCGAACAAAATCCCGATCTTTGGTGGAATGCCGTGTCAAAGTGTCTCCGTGAACTGGTTCACGCCAGTTCAGTCCAGAAAGAAGAAATCCTGGCACTTGGAGTTACTGGACAAATGCATGGGTTGGTCATGTTGGATAAAGATGATCAAATCTTACGCGAAAGCATTATTTGGTGTGACCAACGAACGATTGTGGAAGCCGAGGAACTGGATCGACTGATTGGGCGAGATTCCTTGCTGGCGATTACAGGTAATCCGGCTCTGACCGGGTTTACGGCTTCAAAGATATTGTGGGTTAAAAAACATGAACCCGACTTGTGGGCGAGATGTCAGAAAATCCTGCTTCCAAAAGATTATGTGGTATATAAACTGACTGGCAGGCATGCGACCGATGTGTCGGATGCGAGCGGCACCCAACTCCTCGATTTGAAAACTCGGGATTGGTCGCCATCGATTTTAACGACGCTCGAAATTTCCCGCGATCTTTTAGGAACCGTATTTGAAAGTGGCGATATCGTAGGCAACATCTCAATGGAAGCAGCCCAATTGACGCATCTGTCTATGTTGACTCAAGTCATTGCGGGAGCAGGAGATCAAGCGGCTGCCGCTGTCGGAAATGGAATCATCAAACCGCAACTCATGAGTTTGAATCTTGGTTCCAGCGGCGTGCTTTTTGCCTCGACCGATCAACCCCTAGTCGATCCGAAGGGACGAATCCATTCATTGTGCCACGCGGTTCCTAACACATGGCATGTGATGGCGGTGACTCAAGGAGCTGGATTGTCACACAAGTGGTTCCGCGATCGGTTTTATGGAGGCGAATCCAACAAAAAATTTGATTTAAATCAAATCATGGAACAGGAAGCAGGATCCATTCCTCTTGGTTCAGAGGGGTTGATGTTTTTACCTTATTTGATGGGAGAAAGAAGTCCGCACTTGGATTCATTTGCCCGTGGTGTATTCTTTGGAATCACCCCAGTTCATACGAGGGCGCATTTTGCGCGTGCGGTCATGGAAGGTGTTGCTTTTTCATTCAAGGATTGTCTGGAGGTCATGGAATACTTATCCATTGATGCGGCCGAAATCCGAATGAGTGGTGGTGGAGCAAACAGTCCTCTTTGGACTGCCATCATTACAAATTGCCTGAAGCGACCTCTTCGTGTTATGCGAGACAAAGAAGCAGGGGCTTGTGGTATGGCTATTTTAGCGATGGTCGCAGCGAAAGCGGTTCCCACAATTGATGATGCGATGAAGCTTTTTGTCCATCCTGGAGAACAGGTGATTGGTAATCCGTGTGACATGGATCGCTATAATCGATTGTTCCCGCTGTTTCAATCTCTGTATCAATCGTTAAAAGGTTCATTTGTCCAAGCACATCAATTAATGGTTTCTGATTGACAGCCAAGACTGTTTTTCTTATCCCCGGTTATTTTAACCGGGGATTTTTCGTTTTCACCTTGAAAAACAACTTATTGAAGCATATAATTGGCCTAAAGATAAGAAGGCTAAAGAGGGGGAAATTCGATGAGTGAGAACAAATTGATGAAAGAACCAAAAAACTTGTCTTTTCGGGTCAAATGGCTTCGAGATTTTTATTTTGAAGGGACAAAACGTAATTGGAATAATCAATATACCTGCTATTCTACCGGGACAGAGTGGGACTTCCTTTTCGATGAGACCACTTACTACATCGTTCCGGAGACCATCCCATTTTATCAGACATTCACGTCTTCGACATTGCAGGCGGCTAAAACGATTCCTTTGCCTGATGATTTCTGGCAGCATTCTTTGAAAGAGCGCCGTGCGCTTTTTTTCCGCGAAGTGTGTGAAAAACATCTTCCGGTTGAGCTATTGCCTTATGACCTTCTTTGTGGAGGAAGGTTCAATATGATGACCTCACATTGTCTCTTAAAAAGCGAAGCCAAAAAGCGAGCGAAAGCAACAACGGGGAAAAAAGGTGCGCGCAATGCGTTGTTGGATTATTACTACTATGGTTTTGGCAATGTTGGCTCCACTTGTGGGCATTTGATTCCTTATTATCAACGGGTTCTGGATCAAGGATTTGTATCCATTCACAAGGAATTGGAAGATCGCTATTTCTCCATGAGCGATAAGGAGAAAAAAGGCTCAAAAGGAGCCCAAATACGAGCGATGATGATTGCTTCGGAAACGCCGAAAATCCTTGCGGAACGTTATCGAGAGAAGTGCCTTGAGAAAGCCGGTAAAGAAAGTGATTCACTTCGAAAAGAAGAATTAAAATTGATGGCAACAAACTTGGAAAGGGTTCCGTGGAATCCCGCAAAAGACTTTTACCAAGCCGTTCAATCTTTGTGGCTGACGCATATGCTGGTCATGGCTGAGGAAAACTACCCCGGTCCGGGAGTGTCTTTTGGCAGGCTTGACCAGTATCTGTATCCATATTATCTTGAATCGAAGAAAGCTGGAATATCCGATGATATGATCAAGGAGATTCTCGGTTGTTTTTGGTTTCACTGCAATACGGCTTATGATGCACAGATCCGCGTCGGCAACAACGGAATTACCGCAGGCTTTGGGCAACTCTTTAATTTGTCCGGCAGAGATAAAGATGGAAATGATCAATCCAATGAACTCACTTATCTATTTTTGGAAGTGATTGATGAGATTACGCCGATGTTGGAACCCAAACCAAATGTTCGACTTCATAAAAACACTCCGGAACCATTGCTCGATAAAGTAGTGGATATGATTGCCAACAGCCAAGGGGCGCCTTTCTTGCTGAATTTTGATGAACGGTCGATGGCCGGAATGCTTCGAGAAGCCAGACTTGCCGGCAAGACTGATCTAATCAACGAAGCCAATGTTCATGAGTATGCGTGTGTTGGCTGTTTGGAAAACACGATGGTTGGGAATGACCGTTCAGGTACCGTCGATAATAATCTATATTTCTATAAAGCCGTGGAACTGGCATTGAACGAGGGCCAGGATCTAGTACCCAAACATAATGATTTGACTGGGAAGGTATTACCGATCAAACGTCACGGGCCGCATACAGAACCAACGAGAGAGATGTTGACTTTCCGCGATTTTATCGATGCGGTCAAAATTCAAACCAGCTTTCTGATCAAACACAGCGTGGATCTGTATGAAAAATCGGAAGCCATTCGCGCAAAATACGGAAACACTCCGTATTTGTCCACCTTGATCAAGGGGACAGCTCAGTCAGCAAAAGATGTGACTGAGGGCGGCGCAGAACTACGTTTTGTCACTATTGAGGGTGTCACATTTGCGACGACGATTGACTCGATATTGGCTATCAAATATTTGATTTATGATACGAAAGAATGCGATTTTGATACACTGAAGGATGCCTTGATCCATAATTGGGAAGGGTATGAAGTGTTACGAGCAAAAGCCATCAATAAAGCACCAAAATATGGGCAGAATAATGAAGAAGCAGACGAACTAGCTCGTGACTTTATGGAATTTTTTGCGGAGGAATGTTGGAAACATAAAACAAAATCTACCGATCGTCAATTTCGACCCGGGATGTTGTCTTGGAACTATTGGGCGAGTGCCGGCTTCATTTTACCTGCGTCTCCTGACGGAAGGAAGCAAGGCGAATTCTTCTCGAATGCGATATGTCCGGCAAATGGACGGGATATCAACGGACCTACCGCCAATAGCAATTCGGTGGGGATGGCTTTAGGTGGAAAAAGCCCAGAAGGTGATTTTGAGGACTATGTCAATTATCTGCCAAATGGTGCCAGTCATACAATCACTTTCAATGCGTCTTTGTTAAATAATCCTGATCACAAAGACAAATTCAAGGCATTCTTAAGAGGCTATATTGAAAACGGCGGAAGCGCTCTGCAAATCAATGTGCTGGATCCGGAAATGTTGAAAGACGCTCAAGAACATCCGGAAGACTATAAACATTTACTGGTTCGCGTTACCGGATACAACGCATATTTTGTGACGGTTGGGAGAGAATTGCAGAATGAGATCATTGCCAGGGAATCACATGGCAAGTTCTGAGACAATCCGAATTCTCAATATCCAACGAATGTCGACTGAAGACGGCCCCGGACTCCGGACCACCGTCTTTTTCAAGGGATGTCCTTTACGCTGCGAGTGGTGCCATAACCCAGAGTCATTATCGTATAGTTTGGAGAAAGAATGGATCGAAACCAGTTGTATACGCTGCCTTATCTGTCTAAAACATTGTCCGGAAGGGGCGTTGTCGCTCGTGGATGGCCAAATAATCATTAACAGAAATCTTTGCAGTCAGTGTCGGAAATGTGTAGTAAATTGTCCGACTGAAGCAATGAAAGCATTGGGCGTCGACAAAGATGTGGACTGGCTTTTTCAAGATTTGATCAAGGATAAAGCCTATTTTGGGACCTCGGGTGGCGTTACTTTCTCAGGTGGAGAAGCTTTAATTCAAGCAAAAGCAGCAGCGGTGCTTGCTGAAAAATTGAAATCAGCGGGAATTAAAGTGGCAATCGATACGTGTGGTCATGTCCCTTATCATCACTTTGAAATGCTCTTGCCACATGTCGAGATGTTTCTTTATGATTTGAAACTGATTGATTCCAAGCAACATGAAGCGTTGACCAAAGAGCCCAACCAACTCATATTGGATAATTTGATCCGATTGAATCAAGCAAAAAAAACAATCTGGATTCGGACACCGATCATACCGGGTGCAACTGACAACGAAACAAATATCACTGGTATCGCCAGTTTTATCAAAGAAAACCAGATTTGCTTTGAACGCTGGGAGTTATGTGCCTTCAACAACCTTGGCAAAGATAAATATCGGCGCTTGGGGATCCCTTGGCGATATGATGAGGCGAAATTAATGGAAAAAAAGACCATGGAGCAACTGACAATGGCAGCAAGAAAGGTGTTTGGTGACGAAGAACGACGAATCATTTGGACCGGGGCAACCCGATTGGAGGAGAATTAAGATGAAAGATTTCTTAACGGAAGAAATGCGAACGGAGTTTGAAAAATCAATCAAAATCGGAGTAGTTGCCACAATCGGGGAAGATCAATTGCCCCATATGACGGTGTTATCTACGTTGATGGGAAAAGGCAAGGACCAAATGATGTTTGGCAAGTTTGTGGAAGGATTGAGCAAGGAGAACATTTTGAACCATCCGAAAAGCGGGTTTTTGATCATGAACCCCGAAAAAGTTTTTTGGACCGGGAAAATGACGTATGATCACTTTCTGAAAGAAGGAGAGGATCTGGTCTTGTACAACAACCAACCGCTCTATCGTTATAATACCTATTTTGGAATCAACACGGTTTATTATTTTCGCTTGAAGGAGATTAGCGATCAACAAACGCTGCCAATGGGGAAAATAATTTTGAACTCGCTGAAAATTCTCATGAAGAAACACCGGTTTGTCGAAAAAAACATTCCACCGATCATGAAACCATGGGCGGTCAAATTTACAGGAAAACTGGACACATTGATGTTCTTGGCGTATCTAGGCGACGATGGGTATCCCATCATTATCCCCTGCATTCAAGCTCAAAGTGCCGGCTCTAGCCGAATCATATTGAGAGATGATCCCTATCGAGATCAATTATCCAAGTTGAAACAAGGGATGAAGATCGCCATGCTTGCTTTCAGCATGTCGATGGAAACCGTCTTGTTAAAAGGTTCTTTTTCCGGTTTTGACAAGAGGGGCTATGGTTTTATGCAAATTGAGATCGTTTATAATTCGATGCCGCCGGTCCACGGGTTCGTTTATCCAGAAACACCGATAGAAGCGATTGATTTTTAGAAGTTAAAGACCGATGAACTAAGGCGTCAAAACAGGGGGAGAAAACTGAATGAAAAAGCAATCATCTAAAATTGGGAAAAAGATTTTTTTGATTATCATCCTCATTTTTGGAGCATTTTTATTATCGATTGGAATCCAATTTTTGGTCAACAATTCCATTGAGGCAATGCCTCAAAGGCCTGCGGAAAGTTTGGACTCCGGAGGGAGCGACCGCTTGATCTACTATTATGATCAATCGATCAATCACGGGAGTCTTCCCGAAGGGATTGAACTCACGGAGACCTTTGTCAACAGCCAATTGGAAGGGACATTTGCCTATATAAATGGGCGGTATGATGTATCGGATTTCCGGATGAATTCGTTGGTAAGATTGCTGTTGGGATATGGAGAATATTTGCCCGCCTCGACTCGCGAAGAAATCAAAGAAGTGATGCTCGGATTCAAATATTGGATGGATCAAGGGGGAGCGGATTCGATGTGTTATTGGTCGGAAAACCATCAGATTTTGTTTTCGACCGAGGAATATTTGGTAGGGCAGACTTTTCCCGATGACACGTTTACTGTCGACGGAAAAAGTGGAGCAGAACATCAAGAAATGGCAAAAGTTCGCATCAATGCCTGGATGGAACAACGCTTTCAATATGGTTTTACCGAGTGGTATTCGAATAATTATTATCCGGAAGATATCGCCCCAATGGCTAATTTCATTCAGTTTGCGAACGACGCTTTGATGGTCAACCGGATGAAAATGGTGCTGGATTTGCTTTTCTATGATCTCGCAAGTCAAAGTTATCGTTATGAAGGAAAAGATCCCAGTGACGCGGAACGGATCTATTATGTCAATCTATCCTCTAGCGGACGCATGTATTCAGACAATCGGGTCAGCGACGATACCGGCAATCGGCTACGACCATATGTCGATTACATCATGCAGCCTGAAGAAACTCGGGGATTTGCGAATAGTTGGGCTACTTCGACCAATGGGTTTTTCAATTGCTTCAAGCAAATGATGGAAGCGAAAGATAATGAAAACAATCCTTATTATGAAGTTCCAGCCGTCATAAAGATGATTTTTGATGATCCGGCCGAAGCGAAAATAATCCGCTCCAGCCAATCGTTGGATACTGAGGAGTTGGAAACCGAAGGGCTCTTAGGTCAAGCAGATCCCCAAATCATGATGCAGTTCGATATGGAAGCATTCACAAATCCGGCAACGATTGCCAACACAATGGAATACATCGCCAAGAACAAGATGTTTTCCAACGATTTTTTGAATGATTTCAAACTGATTAACCTGTGGCCACTCAGAGCATTTGGCTTGCTGGGAACCGTCTCTCATACACTGAAGCCCTCCACCAATGGTGTGGCAATTGAGCGGTCCAACGTCTATACGTATAAAACAGATTCTTATTCTATGCATAATGCTCAAGCCTATCAGCCGGGAGAATATGCCGATCAACAAGCGATCTCACAGATTAATTTGACTAATTATCTTTCGATATTTACCACCCAACCAGCCAAAATACCGAGACGATCGGGGACACCTACATATTGGACCGGAAATGGAAGACAACCATATAGCGTCCAAGAGAAAAACGTTCAATTGACCATTTATTTGCCTCCGGAAAAGCCGGGTTTCATGGAACCGATGGTCGTCAAAGAGACAACCCATGTGTTTTTTCCGGTTGAGTTATTTACAGAAGTCGATGAGAGCCACCTTGAGGAAGGGATGATTTTTGGTAAAGCAGGAAATGCTTACATCGCTGTACTCACAAGATACCCATTGGCTTTTGTCCCCTTCGATGTCAGTAACACCGAAGGCGACCGGGATGATATGTTGGTGAGAGGATCGGTCAAAAATGTTCTTTCTGAGAAATACGATTTGATTCAAGAAGGGTCTGGAACCCATTATTTTGTTTGCGAATGTTCCGATAGTTCACAGGAAACATTTTCTGAATTTATCACTCGAATACGCGCGAATAGCTGCAACTTTGATCCTGATGCTGGGAAAATATCATATTCTACGATACTTAACGGTGATGTGACTTTGAGTCAACTGGAAGCGACCTATGACACATCTTTCGAGAAAAATGGAACCTTGGTTGATCTGGATTACGAACGATTTGAATCGCCTTATGTCAAAGGTGGAACGATTCTTCGCAAGGCAAATTCAATTGTCTTTGTGTTTGGTGGGGAAAGCCTGACGCTCAATTATCTAGAGAACCAACGATTAATTGGTGATTGATGATGCAATGTGGCTTACAAACATTCACGATCCGCAAGGAGATGAATAAAGACCCTGAGGCAGCTTTCCAATTCATAAAAGAAATCGGATTGGATCACGTGGAGCTCGCTCGAATTGATTTCTCGCATCAGACAGCAGAACTCATAAAAAAAACCGGATTGACGGTCATGTCACTTCAGGCGACTTATCAAAAATTGCATTCGCAGTTTGATCAAATCAGTACATTTATGATGCAAGTCGGATGTCAGATAGCCTGTGTTTCCTTGCTTTCGTTCGGCGCTATCATTGGCGGGAAACGAGCAATCTTACGTTATGCAAAAAAGTTGAATCGACTCGCATATGAGTATGCAAAGAACCAGATAGTCCTCGCATTTCACCATCATGATTTTGAATTTCGTAAAGTCTCAGGGAGATACAAACTGGAATGGCTGATAGAAGCGACCGATCCCGCTGTCAAATTTGTTTTGGACACCTATTGGGTGACGAAAATGAAGGAAGATCCCATTCAGTGGATAAATCGGTTGGGAGAGCGATTGATCGGACTCCATCTACGGGATCATCGATATTTAAAAAATGGGAAGTCCACTGATACGGAAATCGGAAATGGAACGGTTGATTTCAAACGCATCATCGCTTCAGCAAAACCGCATGTCCTGTATGGTGTCATCGAACAAGATACTCAAAATCCAAAAGCAAGCATTCGCCAAAGCGTCGATCACTGTCATCGCTTGGGACTTAATTAGCAGAAAGGAATTGACCTATGGAACAAAAGCAAATGAAAACCCGGGAAAAAATGCTATTTGCCTGGGGAGATGTGTTTGGTGGCGGCGCGCAGGCGCTCGTTGGTGTATTGTATCTCATATTTCTCACCGATATCATCGGGCTCGATCCGGCTTTGGCGGCACTCGCTATCACCGTCAGTAAGATCTGGGATGCCGTGATTGATCCCGCTTTGGGGGTCATTGGCGACAATACCCGGTCCAAAATTGGCCGAAGAAGGCCATATATCTTAGCTGGTGGCATAGCATTCATTTTAGTGTTTGCCTTGATGTGGCTACCTACCAATCATTGGGAATCGGATCTTTGGAAGATGGTCTATGCCATCACGACGTTTGTTTTTTACACATCGGCGTCTTCCATGATCAGCGTTTCATATAGCTCGCTATCAGCGGAAATCACAACAAATTTGAAAGAACGAAATTCCGTCAATATCTTACGATTGGTGATGTCGACGATCGCAACAGCTGTCTGTACGCTCTTGCCTTCGATGATTTTGGAAATGTATAAAAAGGGGTCCGTGACTTTGACGGAATTCTACTTGATCATTGGTATCGGATTTGGTTTGTTTTTTGCGCTCCCGATTATCTTGATTGGCTTTTTTACCAAAGAAAGAGCACCCATTCCCAGTACAAAATCGGTCTTTGATCTCAAGTCGTTTGTGAAGCCGCTGAAAGTCAAGGCTTTTCGGGGATTGGTCTATATGTATTTATGTCAAAGCATTGCGATGGACATCCTATCGGCTGGCATTATGTATTATGCCTTATACGTTGCCAAGGGGAGTTCTACGGTGTTTTTGGGAATCTTTATTGGGGTGCAACTATTGATGTTTCCTTTGATCAATGCCCTCGTCAACAAGGTCGATAAGAAAAAAATCTATTATTTCGGATTGCCGCTGGCGCTGGTGGCCTTTATCGGCGTCGGTATTTATCCTTCGGACTGGCCGATAATCGGGGCTTACATCTTAACGGGATTTACCGCGTTAGGTTTTGCGGGCGCTCAATTGATCAGTTGGATCATTTTTCCCGATGCCGTCGATGTCGGGGAACTTCGTTTTGGGTATCGTCCAACCGGAAGTTTTTCCGGTATCATGACGTTTATTCGTCAAGCGGCATCAGCCATCGCCATCCAGATTTTTGGTATCATGTTATCCGTATCGGGCTACATCAAAGCTACCGAAGAAGTCCCGATTCCCGTGCAGCCGGATTCGGCTATTTTGGGGATTCGGATCGCCATGGTGGGGAGTTTTGTTTTATTGATGGCGATCGGGTATCTGGTCGCGCGGCGGTTTGTTCTCACTCGTAAAAAGTCCGAACAGGTTCGTCGATTGCTGGCGTTATCCCGAGAGATACCGAAAGCGGAGTGGGACGCGGCGGATCAAACGGAATTTGAAGAACTGAAAGCGGAGATTTTTTAATGGAATCAAATGCAGAACTTTCCGATCCGGGAATGGCTGTCAAAATGAACTATAAGTGTTTCCCTTCTATCAAGAATCTCGCTGAGGGGAAAAGGGCCAATGAAGATGAAATCCTCGATTTGGTTGCTTTTGTCAACGCTCGTCACGACTGTGCGGATTTTCGGGTGTTGTCCTGTTTGAAAGCAATGTATGAATATCCGGATCTGATCTCTCTGTCCACAAAAAAAGCCATCAAATCCGCACTTTTAGGGTTCAAATATTGGTTGGACGAACCCGGAATCGATGGAATGTGTTTCTGGTCGGAAAATCATCAAATCATCTTTCATACAGCCGAATACTTGGCGGGACACTTGTTTCCTGACGATTCTTTTTCCAATGACAACATAACCGGATTGCAGCATCAGGAAAAAGCTCGACCAAAGATTTTGCGCTGGCTAGGACAACGCTTCCAATATGGTTTTATTGAATGGCATTCCAACACGTATTATGAAGAGGACATCGCCGCTTTGGCCATGTTGATTGATTATGCTCCGGAAATGAATATTCGCATCCAGGCAACCATGATCATGGATCTATTGATGCTGGACATGGCGATGCATCAGTTTGAAGGATATTTTGTGGCAACAAGCGGTCGCTGTTATGAGAAACAAAAAAAAGATCCAAGAAACGCGGATGTCAATGATATCTTGAAGTGCGCCTTTGGAATTTTGGATCACGAGTATGATTATTCTCGCATTTCGACTCTCGTTTTGTTATGCAAGCACTATGTCCTGCCGCCAGTCATTCGAAAAATCGCTTTGGCAAAAGGGACCTTTGTGATCAAGGAATCCATGGGAATGGATGTGAAAGAGGCTACTAAGAAAATATTCCCAGCTGATTTTGATCATTTGGGGATGTATTTATGGCAAATGGAGGCGTTTACCAATCCAGAGTCCATTGAAATGACAATGGCGATTTTCAATGAATGGAAATTGACGCACAACAATTTCCTGAAAGATCTGAAAATGATCAACCGACCGTTTTTGTTAAAAAGCGGATGTCTGCCATTCTTGGTTTCTGTGTTGAATCCGGCAACGGCCGGTGTCGCAATACAGCGAGCGAATACTTATACCTACCGTACACCTCACTATTTATTATCGTCGGTACAACATTATCATCCGGGGAAATTCGGGGATCAACAACATATCTGGCAAGTAACCTTGCCAGGAGGAATCAACCTGTTTTCAACACATCCGGGGCGACCGATGTTTCAGGATCCCGCTCGAAATTTTTCCCCGTCATATTGGGTTGGAAACGGAATAAACCCCGAGTGTACTCAAGAGAAGAATATTGTGTTGTTGATATATGATTTAACAAAAAGACGGGGTTTTCTCGAACAAAAACGTTTGAACTTGGTCCATTTCTATTGCCCGTTTGACCAGATGGATGAGGTCAGCATATCGGGTCGATTAGTAGTGGTTCGGAAGCAAAACACATATGTTGCAATCATGTCAGACAAGGAGGCTGAAAAAAAAGAAGATGAAATCCTTTATCGTGGAAGGATCCTCCGATTTGCAATCATCCTAGGGGATCAAGAACACGATGGTTCATATGCCGACTTTTGTCAGAGTCAAACGTTAAAACGGTTCAAAGCGACGGGGAAAAAGGTAAGCTATGCTGGAGAAAAACGGTTGACACTTCGATACAACAACGGTTTTTTTATCGACAAGCAACGGATTTCTACGGATTATCCCCGATATGATACGCCGTTTATCTCTGCCGATCGTGAACCGTCACAATTGGAGATTCATTATGAAAAAGATGTTCTGACCCATTATTTTTCTCGGTTTGAACGGAAACGAGGGTGAAGTTAATGACACAAAATCCAGCTTTTTCTAAGGTGATCCAACTGGTTGATCACATCACCAATACCTGGAATCCTAAAATGAAATGGATGTGGGGGGAAGCACTGTTTGGTTATGCTTTATCCGAACTGGATAATTATCTTGGCAGTAACCGTTATACGGCCTTTCTAACAGCGTATTGCGATTATTATGTTGCTCATCCGCCGAAGATTAATCAGAGTGATACCGTTGCACCGGGTTTGATAACCTATGTCATGGGAAGAAAAACCGGACGGTGTGATTATCAGAAGCTGACATGTCGGGTATTGGACTATATCAAAAACGAACCACGATTACTTGAGGATTCAGTCAATCATCTTGGCAATAGTTTTGTTGGCAAGTGTTATCCCAAATCAATCTGGGTCGATAGTCTGATGATGTTTTCTGTTTTTCCGGCCATCGTTGCGAAAAACGAACAGGATGAACAATTGATGGAAATCGCCGCTCGACAGCCCCGAATCATGGCGAAATATATGCAAGATCCCAGCGATAAATTATGGTATCATGCTTATTGGGTCCATCAGAAGACACATTATCCCAAGCACAAGCTTTTTTGGGGTCGGGGAAACGGTTGGGTGATGGCGGCTCTCCCCATGATCTTGGATCAAATTGGTGATCATCCTGAGCGAGAAACGATCATCCGGATCTTTCAAGAAACCTCTCAAGCTCTCAAGCCTTATCAACGAAGCGATGGAGCGTTTGAAACCATCATCAATCGACCGGGAAAAACTTACCGCGAGTTATCATTCACGGCTTTGGTCGCTTATGGATTCTTAACGGGTGTGAGACATCAATGGCTGGATTCAACCTATCTGGAACAAGGACTCAAGGCCTTTCAAGCGGTGCAAACGGCGATTGTAGAAAAAAATGGCGAGTGGCTATTGCCGGAAATCAGCGGGCCAACGATTCCGTTGCCACTTTTCCCCTATTTAGGGTACAAATGGATTCCAAGAGGAAACAATTGGGCTTATGGATTAGCTGCGGTGATTTTTGCGGCGATCGAACAGGATCGGTATTATCAGACGCATAAGACTCAAAAAAAGGATGAAACGCGATGAATGTGATCTATCACCGGGATTCTTCGGAGGCAACAACGGTTTTAGCAAGTGATCCAACTCTGAAACCGATATTTGACAAAACAGCGGAAATCGTGATCAAACTTGACAGTGACTTGTTTTTATCCTTGGTTTCGACAATCATTTACCAGCAGCTTTCAGGAACGGTTGCGGAAAAAATCTATCAACGTGTCAAGCTGTCTTTTGATGGCGAGATCACGGTAGATAAAATGATCAATGCGGATCCAGAGCAATTGCGCTTGCAAGGTTTATCATATCGGAAAATCAGCTATTTACAATCACTGGCGAACGAAGTCAAAGAAAAAAATGTTGATTTGGAACATATCCGGGATCTATCCGATAAAGAAGTGATTGAAATGCTCACGCGTATCAAAGGAATCGGACAATGGTCCGCAGAGATGTTTTTGCTGTTTTCACTTGGACGAAAAGATGTTTTTTCGAGTCGGGATCTCGGATTGAGAAAAGCATTGGGGAAATTGCATGGACGTCCGATATCGATGGAAGAAGCAGAGATATTAAGCGACAAATGGACACCCCACAAATCGATTGTCTCACTTTTTTTATGGCGATATCTTGAAAATCAACCAAAGGATGAAGCGAGCCGATAAGATATTGTGTTTAATAATAGTTAAATCACTTTTTTATCTGGTTTTCTGATTTTCATTTCTAATGAACCAATAAAATCATGGGTTGATTCGTCTATATAGTGAGTATTTATTCGAAGTGAAAGGACTATTTGGCCATGTCCGCACAAAAACAGCGAAAAGGAACGATTTTGAGCCGGTGTTTCATCTGCGCTTTTTTCCTTTTCGCTTTGTTGGTCATCGCCACAATCGGTAATGCTTCGAATCCGGCTTTCAGTGTGGTGCCAGATCAATATCTTCATCCAACGACAGACCCGATTGAAGCGCGAGAGTTAGCGGATCAGTATCATTTGACGCTCGATTCCGTCAAGTCGCATTATTCGGTTTTTTTAGCATCAGAAGAAACAGATCCGGATGTGCTTCTATCTATGGGGTTCACCTATAATGCGATCAGTTCTCTCTCGGCGCCTCCTTGGAAAGACACCGAAGATCCCTATCTGGACCAACAATACGGTTTGGAGCTGACAAGGACGCTTGAAGCGTGGGAATTCCAAGGAACCAATATCATTCGGGTTGCGATCATTGACACGGGAATTGATATCGATCACGCGGAATTTCAAGGGAAAATTTCACTTTTATCTTATAATGCAGTGACCGATTCGGTTGGAATTGTGAATGTCCGGGATGACATTGGCCATGGAACGATGGTGGCAGGGATCATTGGTGCAATCAAGGACAACAGCCGCGGGATTGCCGGTATAGTACCCGCTGTTGAACTATTGGTGATTAAGGCCAACAATTCTGGAGAAAAAACCTTTTCCGACAGT
>Ga0209723_1003190_pt1 | contig 20176 bp, 14 predicted proteins | sample BiotimSIPDNA_2_FD_185750 | JGI IMG/M metagenome (GOLD analysis project Ga0209723, IMG submission 185750) | Anaerobic biogas reactor microbial communites from Washington, USA - Biogas_R2 time_0 SIP DNA (SPAdes) (version 2) | ecosystem: Engineered > Bioreactor > Anaerobic > Unclassified | place... | reverse complement strand
TGAGGAGCCCGTATCCGCACGCGAATATACTTTCCATCGACACCAGCAAGGCGGAGGAACTGCCGGGAGTCAAAGCCATTATCACCGGCAAGGACACCCCCGGAGGCAAATGGGGACTGTGGCGACGTTTCCGTGAGCTGTCGGATCAACAGGCTCTTGCCACGGACAAGGTCCGGTTCATCGGTGATCCCGTGGCTGCCGTTGCGGCCACAACCGAAGAGATCGCCGAAAAGGCTCTGGATCTGATCGAAGTCGAGTATGAGCCGCTGCCGGCGGTCTTCGATCCGATAGAAGCCATCAAAGACGACGCTCCCATGGTGCACGAGGATTTCCCGAGCAATATCAACGCTACCCGCCACATTGAATGGGGAGACGTCGATAAGGGATTCGCCGAGGCGGATTACGTCCGGGAAGACAGATTCGTGCTTGAAGCTGCTCATCCCTGCGCGATGGAAGTGCACAACTCTCTTGCCAGCTATGACAAAGGCACCGGCAGGCTGACGGTATGGACATCCACCGGGTCTCCGTATTTCGTCCAGCAGAACCTGGCAGAGGCTCTGAAGCTGCGGGAAGGCGACATACGGGTGATCAAGCCGCATGTCGGCGGCCATTACGGCGGCAAGAACTCAACCATGCCGGATGCAGTGAATGCAGCCATCCTGTCCATGAAGACAGGAAGGCCGGTGAAGATCGTCTACAACCGGGATGAAGAATTCACCACGACAGAACACCGTACCGCCCAGAACATGGCTTTGAAGATCGGGCTGAAAAAGGACGGCACGATTGTCGCCTTTGAAGTGAAGACGATGACCAACGGAGGCGCCTACACCGGATTGGGTGCAACGACCCTCTATCTGACCGGCACCTTCATCACGATGCCGTACAAGATACCGAACTACAGGTACGACGGCGTCCGGACTTATACGAACATCGTCTGGGGCACCTCGATTCGCGGATTCGGCGCGGTTCCGGCGAAGTACTGCTCGGAAACGCAGTTGGACAGGGCTGCCAAAGATCTTGGCATCGATCCGCTGGAAATCCGGCGCAAGAACGCCGTAATCCCGGGGTATGAAGCTCCCGGTCAATACAAGTTTGAAAGCTGCGGCATTCAGCCCTGCATCGAAAAGATGGCGGTGAGGGTCAAGGAGAAATGGCCGAAGCTCGAAAAAGATGAAGGAATCGGTTACTGTGCTTTCGCCTATATGTCAGGCGGTATCTTCAACTGGATCGATACCCCGTATGCGTACTCATCGGCTCACGTCAAGGTCAACTGGGACGGAACGGTCGATCTCTACAGCCAGGCGGCCGACGTCGGGCAGGGTCATAACACCGTTGCAGCCATGATCTGCGCAGAAGAACTCGGCATAGGCATTGAGGACATCCGGCTCCATATGGGGGACACGGCTCACGCCTACACCGATCTCGGCGCCTGGGGCAGCCGTGAAACGCTCATGAACGGTAACGCGATCAAGGACGCCGCCGCTCAGGTCAAGCAGAAGCTCATCGATATTGCGCGCCTGAAACTGGGTGAGAATATCGCCTATGACCTGGTAGCCAAAAACAAGAGAATCTTTCTGGAGCTGCGCCCGGAAAGAGGGCTCTCCTATTATGATCTTGTCAAAGATGCTATCAGGGCCAATGACGGCGTGCCCCTGACCGGAACCGGCCACTATACGCCCCATAACAAAGGCATGATCTCGCCTGCCTACGGAATGGGAATCATGGCGATGAAGGCAAAAGTGGACCGCGAAACCGGTCATGTCACCGTGCAGGATGTTCTTGTGGTGCATGACAGCGGCCAGATCATCAACCCGCTCGGCGCCCGAGGCCAGGTCGAAGGCTCCATTCACATGGGGCTCGGCTACGGCCTGTGCGAAGAGATGCCCATGGACCAGGGAATGCTCCTGAATCCGGAATTCGTGGACTACAAGATTCTGCGCACCCGCGACATGCCGGAGATCGAAATCCTGGACGTTCCCACCTATGAGCCGAACGGCCCATTCGGCGCCAAGGAAGCTGCAGAAGCAACGATCGCGCCTGCCGCTCCCTGCGTTGCGAATGCCGTTTATCAGGCTACCGGCGCGGAGTTTTACAGCAACGTCTTGAAACCTGAGAAGGTCTTGAAGGCTATCCGCGAGGCAGAGAAGAAACAGAAAGCTTCCAAGGCAACAGGAAAGTAGAGAGGAGACTGCAAAAATGGCGAAACACTATCGTTGCCCAATGTGTCGTAAGATTTGCGCCGAGCATCTGGATCTCGCCCGGCATTATCTTGGACAGACCGACAAGAAGCACAAGGAATGGCTGAAGACCCAGGGTCTTTCCTACGCAGCGCTCATCAAGGCCCAGGTCACGGAATTCGGCAACAAGGGTTATCAGGCTCTGGCCGATGTCCTCAAGAAAACGGCCGCCGAGGTCGAAATATAGACTCTGCATGGTGCACGGTTCCAAGGTTCGTGCTGAGGACGCTTCCTACACGAACCTTGAACCGTATGCCCTGCCGCCCCTATAGAGAAAGGAGTTTTCAATGCTGATCGAAGGGCAGTTCACATTGCAGGCGCCCATTCAGAAAGTGTGGGATTCTCTGCTTGATCCCAAGACGCTCGGCACTTGCGTGCCCGGCACGGAAAAGATGGAAGCCATCGACAAAGAGACATACGAGAGCATCGTGGCGCAGAGGGTCGGGCCGTTCAAAGTAAAGCTGAAGTTCACGACAAAACTGACCGAAGTGCGTCCGCCGAATTACATCAAGGCGGTTGGAAGAGGCGCGGATGTCACGAAGCTCGGCAATTTCTCATCCGAAATCGAAGTGAAACTCAATGAGACCTCGCCCAATAATGTCGAGGTTTCGTACACAGCAAATGTCTCTCTCGTAGGCCGTCTGGCCACCTTTGGTGAAAGAATTATGCGCGCCAAAGCGAAAGACGTAGGAGACCAGTTTACCAGTAATCTGCAGGAGAAGCTCAAGGCAAGCCAGACTGCAGGAGCCTGATCCGTCTGATGCAACCTTGGCAGAGTTGCCACCCGGGGCTGCAGGACGCGTTTGCAGTGTCCCGCAATCCCGGGTTCCAGGCAAGCCCGTCATTCCCTTACCCCATGTACATCCGTTCGGGATCGATCACTTCGCGGATCAGGTGGAGCTGTTCGGCTGTGGGCGGCTCGGTGAAGGGAACATGAGACGGGATGACCGGCTGAAATCCAAGGGTTGAAGTGACATCCTGCTGCGTGTTCCCGGGGTGTATCGAGATCAGCATCATCTTCTTGGTTTCCGGATGGAATCCATAAATCGCCTTATCAGTGATGACACGGCTTGGGCCGCCGCGCAAGCCGGTCCTCTGCCGGCTGTCTCCCCCGTTCACGAACCCGGGACTAGTGACAAATGAAATCGTCTCCCGGAATTTCCGCTCCTCCTGGCGCATGATCAGGATCGTTGTTTTCGCGCATGATGCGATGTCATTTGCGCCGCCGCTTCCAACCATGTGACGAAACTTTCCTTTTGGATCGCCGACGAGGGTCGTATTCAGGTTGCCGAATTGATCTGCTTCGAGTCCTCCCAGAAACCCAACATCAACTCGCCCGCGGTGCAGAACGGTTCCCAGAATATCAACGAAGCTGCTCAACGCTTTTGCCCGGTGCCAGATCCTGGGATCGGCAAGGCCGACACCCGTATGAACCGGCTCAGGGTCGATCACTCCCAGCTCAAACAGAATGGTCATGCCCGGGGCATGGGTCTTCTTCGCGAGGAATGAAGCCACTATCGGGAGCCCGATCCCCACAGCCACGACCTGGCGATCCTTCAACTCACGGGCACCCGCCACTGCCATCAGTTCCGATGCAGTAAATTCCATGCTTCCTCTCCTGATATAGATTTCGGACGGCTTCCTAATACCCGAGGATCGGATCCGCCCGCAGAGTCCGCAGGCGCCTGAGGCCGCCTACGAGGTCCAGATATTCCCAGTGGTCTTTTACTCCGTACACATATCTGTCAAGGTAGGCCTTCCACGAATCCTGCTTCCTGGTCGCTTCGACATAGTTCCTTATCTCGTCGGCATCGTAATCGTATTCCCGATAGAGGGAAGTCGGATGCGCGCCAAAAGGAAGCTCCACGACATGCGATACCAGCAGATTCGGAACGACACATCGTTCGGGTTCGCGCCGAATCATTTCAGTCGGTACTACATGCTCGGCGATGACAATTGTGCGGGTGCTCGCCTTCACCTGTTCCGGGGAATCCCATTTGGGACCCATGATCCAGGCGTTTCCTTCTTCGTCGCATGTCTGGACCTGAACGACAGCAACGTCAGGCAGCAGAGGCGTCAGCGTCAGCCAGCGTTCGCCTGAGAAGGGATCAGCAACGAAGGCGACATCCGATCCGGCCTGCTCCTGCAGCCGGCTCAGGAGGTCTGACCCCGAAAGGGATTTTATCGGTATGAACGGTATCCCGAGCGAACCGGCCAGATAGCGGAAGGCGATCGACAGGCTGCTGTATTCTTCGGCGCGGAGCGAGCCGCTTTCGATTCCCGCGTTTACGCAGGCAAGCCTTCCAAAACGGTCAAGTGAACCGCCTCCGTAAATAAGGCGCTCGACTGCACCGCCTCCCACCAGAAGATCCGTGTCCATGGCGCCGACGCACTGCGATACTGTCAGGTTCCTGATCCCCTGGCGTATGACCTCACGCGCAAAGGCCATGACGCACCGGGTAATAGAGAAACCCGAAAGCGCCACATGTGAACCGGAGGGAATGGATGCGACCGCGTCGCTCAGGCTGGACAGTTTATTCATCTGCATGCTCCGTTGGTCGGGATATTTAATTCATGAGTTCATGCTGCAATTTCGTAGTAGAATCACATCCAGTTTCAAGACTTCATGGGGCATCTTATCAGAAGCGACTGCTGGTTTGGTACGGAAAGCATTGCACATGACGGAGGCTCATTTTCTCTTTCTGCTGCCGTAATCAAGGAGGCTGATCATGTCACTGGAAGGCAGGGTTGTGTTTGTGACCGGCGCTTCAATGCCGAAAGGAATCGGGAGGGCCATCGCGCTTACACTGGCCCGGGAAGGTGCGGATGTGGCGGTAAGCGGCTTTCACCATATTGAGGGAGCGGAGGCTGTTGCGAACGAAATAAGGACGCTGGGCCGCAAATCGCTGGCGGTTAAGATGGACGTGCGCAGCTACCCTGATGTTCAAAAGGCTTTTGCCCGTATCAGGGAGCATCTGGGACCTGTCAGTGTTCTGGTGAATAATGCGGCCCTGATGGGCCACAATGTCTCTATTGCCAGGACTACCGTCGAAGAATGGGATGACGAGGTCAAGACATGTCTCAACTCCGCCTTCTACTGCATCAAGGAGGCATGGGGAGGCATGTGCGAGGCCCGTTGGGGCCGCATTATCAACATCACCTCTGTGGCCGGAGTCATCGGAGGCGCAGGACAATCGAGCTATGGCGCGGCAAAAGGGGGAATGATCGCGTTGGCGAAGTCAGCGGCGCTGGAGGGCTCACGCTTCAACATCACCGCGAATTGCGTGGCCGTCGGAATATCTTCCACGGACGGCTATGACCTCCTTCCGCAGCCGGTGAAGGAGAGGGTCGAGAAGAAGACAGCTGTCGGAAGACCTGCCGATCCGCAGGAGATCGCCGATGCCGTGGCGTTCCTGACCTCACCAGGGGGGCGATACATGACCGGCTCCGTGATGAACATGATGGGAGGTCTCGACCTCTTCGTATTCTAAAAGGCGGTGTCAAAGCTGTAACGGGGGTCGTGGCATGGTTGTACGCGGCCTCCTTTTTCCATCAAGGTTCCGCTTGCTATTACCGGCGTGACGTCGGTAGTATCTATAGCCTGTAAACCGTATTACTGCAAGTTGGGTCTGCATGTCTGAAAACAAGACAGATAGGCGTCAATTCCTTGAACGCTCCGCCCGGGCCGGATTAGCTGCGGTTGCCGCCACCAGCGCCGGCATATGGCTGTGGTCGCGCAGTGAGCATCCGCATAAGACACTCTCGTCGGCACAGGTCCGTAGTTATGCCGTGAAGCTTCCCGAGTCAGTCCCGGAGATGGCCATTCTGACAAACGGCTCTCCCGAACAGCTCGTTACTGAAGCGGTAAAGGCGATGGGGGGCATGTCCCGGTTCATCTCCCGTGGCGACGTCGTGGTGCTCAAGCCGAATATCGGCTGGGACAGGGTGCCGCAGCAGGCGGCCAACACAAATCCCGAAGTCGTGCGCAGGGTTGTCGAACTCTGCTTCGATGCCGGAGCCAAAAAGGTGATCGTGACCGACGTGTCGTGCAACGATCCGCGCCGCTGTTTCCAGCGAAGCGGAATTGCCGCCGCCGCGGCTTCGGCCGGCGCAACGGTGCTTCTGCCTGAAGAGCGGAAGTTCCGCGATTATCGCCTCAACGGCGAACTCCTGTCGGTGTGGCCCATTTACACCCCGATAGTCGAGACAGACAAGATCATCAATCTCCCGATTGTCAAGCACCACAACCTTTCCCGTGTGACCATGGGAATGAAGAACTGGTACGGCATTCTGGGTGGAAGGAGAAACCAGCTGCATCAGAACATCGATATGAGCGTCGCCGACCTCGCGACCTTTATACGGCCCACCCTGACGATCCTTGATGCCTACCGCGTCCTGGTTTCGAATGGACCGCAGGGCGGCAACCTCGATGACGTCAGGACAATGAAAACGATTGCGGCCGGAACCGACCCGGTTGCAGTTGACGCATTCGGTGCGACCCTGCTTGGAGTAAGTGCGGAACAGCTTCCCTACCTGACGATTGCGCGCGAGAGAGGTCTCGGGCGGACCGATTTCGAGCAGATGCGCGTGGAACGAATCGACCTCGGGCAGGACGCGCCAGTCTGAGATAGAGGTTGAATATGACCGACGCAACCAGCGGGGCCACGGCCCGAACCGTTAAGAAAAGTGCAGTACAAGGTTCATCGCGCGGCAGGCGGATTCGCTGGTTCCGCAGGATCTCACAGACCTTCTTTCTTCTTCTCTTCTTCTTCCTGTTCTTTCAGACCGAGTTTCGCGGCGCTTTCGACACCACCTATTCTGAGATCATCCGTCTGCAGTATCCGGTGAGCCTGTTCCTCGAGATGGATCCGCTGGTCGCCGTTTCCACGGCGCTCTCAACGCACGCCATTTACGAGAATGTGGTCCTGGCACTGATCATCATTGTGGGTGTCATTCTGATCGGACGTTTCTTCTGCGGCTGGATATGCCCGCTTGGCACGTTGAATCACTTCTTTTCCAGCTTCAAGCCCGAAAGAAAAGGGATGAAGCGCATTGCGGCAAACCGTTACCAGAAATGGATGTCGATCAAGTACTACCTGCTTTTTGCGCTGATCGCGCTGTCGATCTTTACGTCGCTTCAGGCGGGGCTTCTGGATCCGATTCCGTTCCTGGTGCGATCTCTCGCGACGTCGGTCGTGCCTGCGATCAACGTCGGGATAAGAGAAAGCCTCGATTTTCTGCACTCTTCCAACATCGGGGTGCTGCAGAGCCTTGCGGATGCAGGATACCTGGTTCTCGGCTCCAGCATTTTGAGTTACAAGCCGCAGTATTACCATCTTGCATTCGTGATCGGGATAGTCTTCCTGGCGGTGCTTGTTCTGAACAGGTTCATCACGCGGTTCTGGTGCCGGGGCATCTGTCCGCTCGGGGCGCTCATGGGGCTGCTGTCCCGCTTCGCCATCTTCGGAATGCGCAAGGATCACTCCAGATGCGACGACTGCAATCTATGCACGCTTCACTGCCAGGGCGCTTGTGATCCGCAGGGGAAAGTGCCCTGGAGACAGGCGGAATGTCATCTGTGTTTCAACTGCGAAGGCGTGTGTCCTCAGGAAGCGATTCGTTTCGAATTCTTTCCTGACCAGGACCGGAAGACGGTGAAGATTGCTCCTGATTTGAAAAGGCGGCGGGTTATTGAAAGTTTCGCCGCCGGAGTAGTGGCGCTGCCTTTGTTCCGTTCCAGCCTGGGGCTTGCCAAGAATTACGATGACCGACTGATCCGGCCGCCGGGCTCGCTGGAGGAAGAGGAATTTCTTGCCAGATGCATCCGTTGCGGCCAGTGCATGAAGGTCTGTCCAACCAATGCCATCCAGCCGGCGATGTTCGAGTCGGGCATAGAAGGGGTTTGGACGCCGATGCTCGTGATGCGCGTCGGGTATTGTGAATACAACTGCGTTCTATGCGGGCAGGTATGTCCGACGGGTGCGATCTGGAAAATATCGGAAGAAGAGAAACTCGGGAAAGTTCCGGGACAGGCGAATTCCAGGTCAAAAGCCAAACCTGTCAAGATAGGGACCGCATTCTACGACAGGGGGCGCTGCCTGCCGTGGGCGATGGACATACCGTGCATTGTCTGCGAGGAGTTCTGTCCGACTTCACCCAAGGCCATCTGGGTCATCGATGAAGACGTAACCCGGTCTGATGGCACTGTGGTACGGGTCCAGCGTCCCCGTGTCGATGTCGACCGGTGCGTCGGTTGCGGTGTGTGCGAGAACGTTTGCCCCGTGGCTGACCGCCCAGCCATTTATGTTACCAACATCGGAGAAACACGCTCCCGGACGAATCAGATTCGGCTGGAGAGCGGGGCTTACAACTAGATCAACAGATCGGGGGATCCTCACTATGACTGGAAAGAAATTCCTGGCTTTGGCCGCCATCTTCCTGATGGGATTCTTGACCGCGTGTGCCAAAAAGGAACCGCCGGCGCAGGACACACAGAATACGCGCGCAGCTCTCCGGCCCGAATCACAGAAGCTGATGGCGCTGCTGCCCGACGATGGTTCAATTCCCGGGTGGACAAGGGAACCTGAAGTCCGGTTCTTCGTCCCTGATGATCTGTTTGAGTTCATCAACGGCGCTTCTGAGAACTATCTTATCTACGGCTTCGAAGAAGTCGTGACTGCGGAGTACGGCAATCCAGACAAGTCTTCGCAGGTGGTCGTGGAGATTTACCGGATGAAAGACGCCCGCAACGCATTCGGCATTTACGCATCGGAACTGAATCCGGACTCCCAGTTTAATCAGATCGGCGCCGAGGGCTACATCGGAGGGACCGCGCTGAATTTCTGGTCCGGACGCTACTACACGAAGCTCACGGTCTTCGAAGAGAGCGACGACCTGAAACAGGAGATGATGAAGTTCGCACAGGAACTCAGCGAAAAGATGGGAGCTCCCGGCGAACTGCCGGCCGAGATGAGGTGGTTTCCGGAGAAAGACCTGGTTCCCCACTCAGTGCGGTACCTGCCAAGAGACGTCTTGGGACAGGCGTACCTGAAGGAAGGGTTTGAGGCGAAGTATCGTCGCGGCGGAAGCGAAACCAAACTCGTAGTCACTACTCCGGGCGACACCGAAAGTGCCAAAGAGGCCCTTGCACGCTACCGGCAGTTCACCGCGGGCAGCGGGGAGGTGACACGTGATCTGACTTCGCCGGCAGACGGAGGGTTTGTAGGAAAAGACAGTTATTACGGCCACATGGCGGCGATACGCAGCGGGAACCGGATCATCGTGGCACTTGGCGGATCCTCGCAGGACTACGTCCTATCTCAGGCCACGTCCTATCTGAAGAACACCTCGCGGTAAGGAAGGCCCGGCAGGATGCATCCGTAACGTCGGGAATTCATCCTGCCGGGAGGGCTCTCACAAATACATCGATTTCAATTCTCTGATATTGTAGGCAATATTGATTTCGCGCACGCACCGGGCATTGCAGTCGGTACACGACCCGCAGAGCTTCAGGTTGGCGTTTTCATCCATTTCATCAAGGGTGGCGCGGGCGTGAAAGAAATTGCCGTAACGCGCGGCGTACATGTGGGTGCGCATCAGGGTGGGAATATCCACACCCCGGTTGCACGTGCCGATGCATTGGCCGCATTGCTGGCAGAACTGCATCTCAGCGCGCACGTTCTTCTCGGCCAGGAACTTTTTCTCTTCTGCGCTATAGGCGAGGTCAAAGGCGACCGAGAAGTCCTGGTTCATGTGATCGAAGTTCGTATATCCCGGGATGGCGGTCGTCACTTCTGTGTGATTGAGCACCCATTTCAGGGCGGCCGTCTGGTTTACCGTCGCACCGGAGGACGGGCCGCGGCGTCCGGAAGCCTGGGTTTTCATGGCGATAATTCCCATCCCCTTGCCTGCAGCGTTCTTGATGGCTGAAATCAGGTCGCTGTTGTCGGCCATGGTGAAATTGAAGGAGATGGTTGCGGTGTCGTAGAACTGGCTCTTCGCGGCCTCGTTGAGTAAGAGCGCCTGATCTGCGTGTGTCGAGAAACCGACAAAGCGGGCGCGCTTCTGCTTCTTTGCCTCGCTCAACGCCTGCATCACTCCGGGATTGTTCAACTGCTGCTGATTCGGCCCGTGAATAAGGAGGTTATCCACGTAGTCGCTCTGAAGTCGCTTGAGGCAGCCATCGAAGTCGCTCAACAGCCGGCTGCTGACCTGCTCGGCGGTGGCGGATTCCGGGAGACGTGGGATTCTTATTTTCGTCTGGATCAGGACCTTGTCGCGAACCCCGAGATTCTTGATTACGGTTCCGATCATCTCCTCGTTTCGACCTGCCTGGTAACCCATGGCTGTGTCAAAGAGGCGAACCCCTATTTCATATGACTGTTGCACGACGGCCGGATTGTCCGCATTCATAACCCCCATGCTGACAATCGGGACCTGCAAACCGGTTCTTCCCAAGGTGCGTGTGATGATGGATTTTCCTGTCTGGGCGACGGCCGGAGTTGCCGGATTGACACCCCAGTTCAAACTGGGTATCGCCAGGGGCGCGACGGCAAGTGCGCTTCCTGACATGAATTTCCTTCTGCTCAAGGGTCTTGTAAACGGCATGCAGCGACATCTCCTTCCTTGAAACGAATAGATGAGAGGGTCGAATGCCCAATACGCACATCCGATGAAGCGTTTTATTGCACAGAGTCTGTGCGCCGGTCAAGAAATAATGAGGTCTGGGCGGTGGCGTGACGGCTTTACATTGCGGCCGTCTGAAACGTATAATCGCGGCTCCGTATATCGTTAAGTAATGCTGGCAGATCCTGGGAGAATCGCTTTGACGCTTTTCAGCCGATTCGGCTTTTTGATCATTCTGCTACTGATTGCGCTGGCCGGCGCAGCGGGCGCTTCTCTGGAATCCCCCGTACAGCTCGGAGAACGGTGTCTGATCTGTCAGAGCTGCGGCCATCAGGTCGAAGAAATGCCGCGAGTCTGCAGGGTGACCATGCCGATACAACAGATGACCGGAGATTCTTTCAACGAAGTCGCCGGCTTTCACTCCCGCCTCAAAGTCCCTGCGCAGACCCACTGTCTCACGGTTTTGCTGATCTGAATCGCGTGGTCGGGGGCTTGCTTCGCCAACGGGCATTTCCCGTCCCTGACCTGTGTAAGTAACTCGCTGATTGACTTAACCAGGAATGAGTACAGCCGTGGAGTCGAGTTCGAATGAAAAGACATTATTCCGGATTCTCGCGGATCCGTTTTCTCATCGTTAATCTCATTGTCCTCAGTTTCATTTCTTCCTCAGTTCTCTTCGCCGCTGATGATGTTCCGGTTGTCGTCCAGCCGGTCCTCGGACGGATCGAGATTGACGGCATGCTCGACGAGCCCGAATGGAAAAGAGATCCCGCCGCGATACGTCTCACTCAGGTCGAACCACGCAACGGAGAACCGCCGTCGGAAAACACCAGGGTGTGGCTGGCCTACAGCAAGGATGCACTGTACATAGCAGTTCTATGCCTGGACAGGAACCCGGACCAGATGGTTGCCACGGAGATGCGGCGGGATGCGATATTGATAGACAACGACAACGTCGAAATAGTGCTCGACACATATCATGATCACCGCAACGCCTACTATTTTTCGACAAATCCGGTCGGGGCGCTGGTGGATGGTCGGGTTACGGAAAACCAGATGGCTGCAATGGAGTGGGACGGCATATGGAGTGTCCGCACCAGGATCGTTGAAGACGGCTGGACTGCCGAATTCGAAATCCCATTCAAGACCATTGGTTTCAAACCTGGACTGCCGGAGTGGGGTTTCAACATTTCGCGCTTCCTCGCCCGGTCGAGGGAGACCTCCCGATGGGCTTCTCCTTCGCTCGACACCCGGATCTTTCAGGTCGTTAAAGCAGGCCATATCACCGGCATCGAGAATCCCTCTCAGGGAGTAGGGCTCGACATCAAACCCTATGGAATTCTCGGCTTCACGAGAGATGTTGAAAGCCGTAACATCATCGTTCCTCCGGGGCAGCCGGGAGTGAATCCTCTGAGCGAAGTCCACAACGGCGGATTTGATGTTTTCTACCGGATCACAGCCAATCTGGTATCAAGCACCACGGTAAACACCGATTTTGCCGAGACAGAAGCTGACACACGCCAGGTCAATCTCACGAGATTCCAGCTCTTTTTTCCCGAGAAGAGGACCTTCTTCCTCGAGGACGCAGGAATCTTCGAGTTTGCCAGGATTGTTCCCGATGGTCCGCCGGAACTGAATGCGGGAGGAGACCTGCTTCCGTTCTTTTCACGCCGCATGGGGCTGGTGGAGAAGTTCACCGCAAACGGCCCCGTCGGCTACGAAGTTCCAATTCGCGCCGGTGAGAAACTCACCGGAAAAATCGGGAGGTTCGATATCGGACTCCTTGATGTCCAGACCGGCAGCTACACAGAGCCTGACAGGGTCGGCCAGCCGGGCTTCAGACTTCCGGGGAAGAACCTCTCGGTCGGGCGCGTGAAAGCCAATTTCCTCAGTCAGTCCTACGTCGGCGCGATGTTCACCAACGGAGATCCGACCGGGGAAACCAGCAATCAGATGGGAGGTATCGACCTTAAGCTTGCCACCTCGAATTTCCTGAACAGGGGCAAAAACCTGAGTCTGATGCTGTTTGGAACCAAAACCTATACGACAGGGCTGAATGGTCGCGACACGGCTTATGGCGGTTTTTTGTCGTATCCCAACGATCTGGTAACGCTCGAATACAAGTGGATGGACATAGGGGAGAATTACAATCCCGAGCTCGGCTTTGTCCCTCGCACCGGCGTCCGGATCTCATCATTCGACAGCGAAATATCTCCGAGGCCCGGTATCTGGAATGTCCGCCAGATGTCGTTCGAATTCTCGATCAAGGACTATTACAGCACGGTGCACAACGACTGGCAGACGAAAGAAGTGGGGATCACGCCGTTCCAGTGGCGCATGAACAGCGGAGATTTCATTGGATACGAGTGGACCAGATCACAGGAACAACTCTTCGAACCCTGGGCTATCAATCCGGGCAAAGGTGTCGTTCTTCCGGCGGGCAAATACGATTTCAACACTCATCTGTTTCTGTTCATGACCTCGCAATCGAGACCGTTTGCAGTAATGACCGATTTCAGTACGGGATCTTTCTTTTCAGGGACGAGACGCAAGTATTTTGGGGAATTTACCTGGAGAAAGAGCAGCCATCTGACAGCGGCTCTCACGCTGGAGAAGAATTGGATCAGGCTGCCGGAGGGGAACTTCAATACCAGCCTCGTCATCGGACGGCTCGACTATTCCTTTACGCCTTTCATCATGCTGGCGAATTTCGTTCAGTATGATACAGACTCGAGTAATGTAGGGCTGCAGAGCAGGCTGCGCTGGATACTCAATCCGGGCAATGAGTTCTTCGTCGTGCTGAATCACAGCTGGCAGGAAAACAGTTTTGATCGCTTCGAATCGTATCAGACGCGTTTCCGCGTAAAGCTGAACTACGTCTTCAGGGTCTAGCCGGAGTTGAGCGGCAAGAGCGCCGCTCAACCCCGACAGGGTTTTGATTTACCTGGACTTGATGATTATTCTCGCATCAACGGCGACGCAGCCATCAGTGTATGGAAACACGGGGTTGAAATCGACTTCCTCGATTTGCGGCTGTTCTTCGAGCAGCCTTCCGAGTGCAACGAGGACGCCGGCAATCGAATCAACATTCATAGGTCCTCTCCCTCGCACTCCTTTGATGAGAGCGGCCGGGATCGTCCCATGAATCAGCTTTTTCGCGTCTTCGAGAGTGATCGGGGAGAGGCGGAACCCGACCATTTTGAGCGCCTCCACATAAATGCCGCCCATTCCGAACATAACTACCGGGCCGAAGGACTTATCCCTGAGCGCGCCCAGCACCAGCTCGGTATTTGAAGGCATCATCTTCTGGACCATCACTTTGATGGTGGTGAGCCCGGGAGCAGCTTTCTTTATGTTCGCGGCGAGCTGATCATACGATGCCCTGAGAGCGCTGTCCGAAGTTATTCCGAGCATCACACCGCCGGCATCCGTCTTGTGCAGGATCTCTTCGGAAACCACTTTCAACGCTACGGGGTATCCGATTTCCGCAGCTGCGGCAATGGCACCCTCTACTGACTCCATGACCCGGAAAGGAGGCACTTTGATTCCGTATTCGTTGCATACTTCGTATGCCTCCGGTTCAAGAAGACTGACTCGTCCTTTCTTCACCGCATTCGAGATGATTTCTGCGGACCGGCTCGTCGAAGCCGGCTGGTATTTCGCCGCCGCAACCTCCGCGGAACGGGTCTTGCGGTAGGCGGCATAATTTGCCATGTTTCCGGCAACCCTGGCGAGCATATCGGTGTATTCGTAGGTAGGCATGCCGGCATCCTCGAGACCCTGCCTGACATCGCGTGCAAACTCTCCAAAGGTCACCGCGTTCAGGAATGTCTTTCCTGGCTGTTTCTCCCGGCAGGCTTCGCCTACTTCCTTTACGAGAAGCTTCTGATCGAGGAATGCGCTGGGTGCCAGGATCTGCAGTACCATATCAATGTTCTTATCCTGGAAAAGAATCTGCAGGACCTGGTTGTGAAGCTTCTCATAATGAGCCGCTGTCAAATCGACATATCCGTCCGGATGTCCGATATTCGCCATTGGAGCGCAGATGCTCCTGAGCGCCTTCTCAGTTTCGGGCGACAGCTTAGCCAGCTCGAGTTCGTTTGTCGCGGAGATCTCGTCGATGCAGATCGTCCCGGGCCCACCCATGTGGGTGAGAATGGACACTCGGTTTCCCTGGGGCACCGGCTGCTTGGCGAAAGCTCTCACGGTATCGTAGAACTCCAGTATGGTCCTGGCGCGGATGATGCCCGCCTGCTTGAAAGCCCCTTCGTAGATCGCATCGGATCCGGCAACGGAACCAGTGTGGGACAACGCCGCCTTCGAACCGACCTCGCTCTTTCCGGTTTTCATGACGACAACGGGCTTTACCCTGGTTACTTCGCGGGCAATTTCGAAGAACTCCCTTGGGTTGGAAAACCCTTCCATGTAAAGGGCGACCACGCGTGTCGATTCGTCGTCTTTGAGATAGTTCAGCAGTTCACCCATGGTTACGTCCGCCATGTTGCCGATCGAAGCGAATTTGCTGACGCCGATCAGGCGCAGTCTCTCGGCCCAGAACAGAAAGGAATTGGCAAAGGCGCCGCTCTGGGTGAGGATGCTCACTCCGCCCTGCGGATAGGTCCCGATATCGAAGTTCGTGTTGAATCCGCTGTACGCATCGAAAACCCCGACGCAGTTGGGGCCGATAAGCCTGATAGAGGCCGACCTCAGAGTCTTGACAAGATCGTGTTCCCGCTGCTTCCCTTCGGGCGTGCCCAGCTCTCCAAATCCCGCCGACATGCACACAGCCGCGGTCACATCATCATGCTGCCGTTTTCTCTGAACCAGTTCATCAGCCACTTTCATCGTGAGTTCCGCCGAGACCAGCAGGACGCATAGATCGACCGGTTCGGGGATTTCGAGCATGTTCTTGTAGCAGCGGAACCCGAGAATGGATTCCTCGCGCGGGTTGATCGGGAAAACCTTCCCCTTGTATCCCATGGACACAAGATTCTTGAGCGCAGTATTCCCCACTTTCTTGGGATCAGAGGACGCTCCGACTATGGCCACACTTCTCGGTCTAAAGAATGCGTCTAACGAAGAAATCTTTCCCATACGTCTTCTCCCATCTCAGTCATGTTGAGCGTCTCTGGCCGTGTGAAAACACTTGGGGCGCTTTCGCGTCGAGGGCATTAAAACCGCTTTGGTGATTTCCTGCGGATCACGAGGGTTCAGCGCGATGTCCAACACATCGACATCTGCGGGCTACTTGAAGAGACCCCCTGCCTTGCATTGTCCCCGAGTTCCGGGCCGGCAGCGCCGCTGGAGATCCGGCTCGTATCTGCGTTCCGCAGCGTCAGAGTCTCTCGAGAATCGATTCTTTTCCTACATTTTATTAAAACCAGATGAAACCGAAAACCTAACCTGTATCATTGTCTGAAACCGGGTTTTACGTTATCAATATGTCCATTTGGGTGTCAACCATTTTTGGTTTCATCTAACAAAATATAGTTCCAGAGTGCGGCATTTCGTGCTTGACTACGATTCTCGGTCTCTCCTATGCTAGACCGCGAAATCTGATTTCAACCTGCGTATCTGCGACCAGTTATCCGCGCGGTTTTTCAGATTTCGGAATTGAGTTGAAGAGCGGGTAAGGGGCAGGCCACAAGGAGGCGAATCCTCCCCCCGGATAGTCGCCATTGGATTAATTCCCCATGTTTACCAGCGTGACTTTTTCAGGACCGGCAGTGTGTTATAGAACTGCCTCGAATATTGGGAAGCGGTCATGCAGTGACGGTCTCAGACAATGATGCAATTGTGATGGAAGAAGATATTATTCGTGTTTGCACAAGATGTATGACCGGAACCAAAGCCCCGAAGAGCTTCGCATTTCCATCTGCGTTACCCAAAAATCCTCAAGGGAAAGATCTTAATCGAGAGAGTCGCGGAAATTTTTCGAAAGGAGCTGGAAATGTTCAACAATGTATATGTTCCTTATAAAGGATACTGGAGCTCACCCTTCTGCGCATGGCAGGGATCGTTCCAGAATCAGAATGCCGTTGACCTGGCTGCTGCCACTGCCAAACGGTTCTTTGAAATACGCGGAATTTCGCCTGACATTTTCGACGGCATCGTTTTCGGCGCGACCATTCCCCAGAAGAACTGGTTTTTTGATGCTCCCAATTTCGCCATGCTGATGGGCAACCCGAGTATCAGCGGTCCCCGCGTGGCCCAGGCGTGCGCCACCTCCACCGTCTCGATCAAAACCGCCGCGGCATACATTCAGTCCGGAGCCAACAACAACGTGCTCGTAGCCACATGCGACCGGTCGTCCAACGGTCCTAACCTGTTCTGGCCGAATCCCGCAGGGCTCGGGGGAAAGCCGGAGTATGAGAGCTGGATGGTAGACGGTTTTAATATGGATCCGACAGCCGGGGTCGGCCCGGCAGGGACTGCCAATCTTGTTGCCAAAGAGCGCGGCATCACCAGGGAAGAATCCGACGCTCTGGTTCTTTCCCGCTACCAGAAATACGTGATGTCGACGGAGAACGAGCGCGCATTCCAGAAGCGCTTCATGATTCCGGTGGAAGTCAGAGTTTCCAGGAAAAAGACCATCCTTGTTGAAGGGGACGAAGGGATCATTCCCTCCACAGCGGAGGGGCTCGCAGCTCTGAGACCGGCGTCCCCGGATTCCATCCTGACCTTCGGCGCACAGACCCACGCGGCCGATGGGAATGCCGGCATGATTGTCACTACCAAGGAGAAAGCGGACGAGCTTTCCGTTGACAAATCCGTGACCATACAGCTTCTCTCTTTCGGATTTGCACGCGTCAAGAAGGCGCACATGCCCGAAGCTCCCGTGCCGGCTTCTATGAATGCATTGGAAAAGGCGGGCATTAAGGTGTCTGATCTTGCCGCCGTCAAGACCCACAATCCATTTTCCGTGAACGATATCGTCATGAGAAAAGAGATGGGGATCGACGACAAGATATTCAACAACTATGGATGCTCTCTGATTTATGGACACCCCCAGGGTCCCACGGTCATGCGGTTGGCCATTGAGATGATCGAGGAACTGGTTCTGAAAGGCGGCGGTTACGGGCTCGTGGCCGGATGTGCAGCAGGCGACTCAGGCGCCGCTCTGGTCTTTAAGGTGAACTAACACAGAAGGTATCTGCAGGAGACATCAAATGACGAAAAACGACCTGTATCCAAGTTTTTATAACCCGTTTCTCATCCGTACCAGCCGCTCCATACCCGATGAAATGGCGGTTATCGGTGCCGGAAACATCGGGGCAGACATCGCCTACTTTTTCCGGACGGCCTTCCCGGAGAAGAAACTCTATTGCGTAGACGTGGTCGAAGACGCCCTCAAGAAAGCGAAGGAGCGTTTTGAAGGCTACGCAAGAAAGGGAGTAGAGAAGAAGAAGCTTCGCACCGAGCAGGTGGAAAAGATTCTGGGCAACATCGTATACACCACCGATTACAGTGTTCTCAAGAACTGCACGCTGGTGATTGAAGCTGCGACGGAGAATGTCGAGCTGAAAAAGAAGATTTTTTCACAGCTCGAGTCGATTGTCGCACCTGACGCGATTCTGACATCAAACACAAGCGGAATTCCGGCCGAGCAGATCTTCACGCATCTGCAGCACCCGGAAAGGACCGCCATCACGCACTTCTTCGCCCCGGCGTGGTACAGCATGGGCGTCGAGGTCATCGGCTGGGATCGTGCGGACAAGAGCACGGTCGATTTCCTCCTCTGGTTCATGGCTACGGCGGGAAAGACCCCGGTATCGGCCAAGAACACCTTCTCGTTCCTTCTCAATCGACTGTTTGAAACCTGGGCAAGCGAAGCTGCCTGGCTGCTTGATAAGGCGACCAGCAAGGAAATCGACAGGGTGAGCGAGGAGTTTCTTGGCGCCGGGCCCTTCTTTGTGACGGGCGTAGGCGGCGGCAACCCGCTGACATATGCATCGCAGACACGCAGAATGGCTGAAAGGCCGGCCTACGCGCCTCGCAAGATACTTCTGTCGGTCGACAAATGGGCCTTCAACAAGCCGGGCACCAAAGTTGACGTTGATCCTGAACTGGCTGATTGGATCAGGATGCGGTTCCTGGGCGCGGTCTTTTCTCAGGCCTTCGATATCGCGGACCGGAACATCGGCACCAGCACCGACCTCAATTTCGGAAGCGTGATCGCTCTGGCCTATAAGAAAGGCGTTTTCGACCTGATGGTCGATCTGGGCGCTGAAAAAGTCAAAGAGATCATGAAGAAGTTCGATGCCGAACGTCCCGGCTGGCCGCAGCCCACAAAGCCGGTCGAGCAGTATTTCGACTTCCCGCGTGACATTCTGGTCGACGAGACGGATGGAGTAAGGATTCTCACGATCAGGAGACCTCAGGCGGCCAATGCGCTCAGCGACCATACATGCAATGAAATCCTGAGCGAGCTCAAGAAAGGTGAATCGGATCCGTCCGTCAAAGGATTTGTTATCACCGGGTACGGCATGAAGGCATTCTGCGCCGGCGCCGACATCGGCGGATTTGTCGCCACCTTCGACAATCATGAAAAGGGACAGGCCCTGTCGCGCGGAAACTCCAAAGTGCTGGAGTTCATCGATAAGATGAACAAGCCTGTTGTCGCCGCGCTGAACGGGCTCGCGATGGGAGGCGGTTTCGAACTCGCCATGCGCTGCCACAGCCTGGTTGCGATGGAAAAGGCATTCATGCAGCTTCCCGAGATCACCCTGGGAATGATACCGGGGATGGGAGGCGTCGTGATTCCGTACCGCAAGTGGCCCAAGGCGGCCGCGAAATTCCACGCCATGATCGGCAAAGCCGAAAGGCTCACGGTTCCTGAGGCGGTGGAAATCGGGATCGTCAAGAAGACGGCAAAGAGCTACATCGAGTTGATCGAAGCGGCTATCGCCGAAGTCAACAGGCTCCAGGGGAACGTGCCCAGGATTGCGGAAGGGCCGGCCGAAATCCCCGAGTTCGTTGTACCCGATGCTCCGATGGCGGGTGAGCTTCCGCTCAGCAAGGAGATTCTGGGAATCATCGGCGGCGTCATCAATAAGGCCGCAAAAGCCAAGACGCTGGCCGAAGCCCTCGAAGTAGCCTATCTGGGTGCCGGTGACATTTCCTGCGCAGCAGACTGCAAAGAAGGGGTGAACGCTTTCCTGCAGAAGAGAAAACCCCAGTTCGGCAAAGCAGCCGCGCAGTAACCGTTCAGATGCAGTTGTGTGTAAAAAAGGGCCGGTCCTGTCGGCCCTTTTTCTTTGGTGCGCCCGGCAGGGCGCACACCTTGGAGGTGAAAGTCCTCTGCAGACCCGGTC
>Ga0209723_1003188_pt1 | contig 20183 bp, 12 predicted proteins | sample BiotimSIPDNA_2_FD_185750 | JGI IMG/M metagenome (GOLD analysis project Ga0209723, IMG submission 185750) | Anaerobic biogas reactor microbial communites from Washington, USA - Biogas_R2 time_0 SIP DNA (SPAdes) (version 2) | ecosystem: Engineered > Bioreactor > Anaerobic > Unclassified | place... | reverse complement strand
TACATCTTTAACAGAACCGTAATCTACTGCTTTATTAAAAGTATTAGGCCCCGGAGCGGTCAATTGAGTAGGACTACTTATACTAACTGGAGATTGAACATCAAAATCAAGATCTGTAAAATTATAACTTGACCCCGAATAAGGAGCCACCCAAGCACTGGCAACTTCCGGGGCTGGATCCGTTCTTAAAATGTCTATCCCTAGACGTTCAGCGGTTTTATTAATTTCGGATGCAGTATTTGGGAGGGCTAAAAACATAAGCATGAAAATTAAAACCATAAAAATGGCTATTCCAAGGAATATTCCGGATTTCCCGACTATTTTCCTTTTTAATCTAAACATGCATTTCTCCCTGTTCGAGTCCAACTCCCGAGTAAACTCTGATTTGATTTCAAAAAGTAGCTCGACTCATTCGGATTTTTTCTTTATTTGTCTTAATACTGCGATACTTCGCGTTTATATTATATATTATTTTGCGCGCGTTGTTAACTGCTGTGATATTTTTTTCATACCATGTTCACATTGCGCAGTTTTTTCCCAAGTGAGCATATATCGTACCTGCTTTTTTAGAAAAAGAAGGCCTTTCTATACTATTTACTTTTATTTTCCTTCAAACTTTTTCACCTTGCTGATAATTAGTTGTATTAATAATCACGTTTTCTACTAATATTTCTTACCTTGGCTACCATCAAAACACTACCCCTAGAATTGTATTCCATATGGAGATGGACTTTGCTGGAGAACGTTATCTATATACAAGTCACACTGAGGAATAATATTGGGAAGTGGTTTGGATGTCTCCACTTTTATTGCCCCTATTAAGAATCCCGCTGCAACTGACGAAGCAGTTACTCGGATATCCCCCTCAACTATTTGAGTGTTCATGTATGTTAGGGCATTATCTATTGACTGGGTGCTTCCCGCTATTCCACCCACTTCTGCTACAAAGCTCCTTATATCCATTGAGATTTCTACGGTGTTTGCAATTATGTTGCCACCATAATCAGCGCCCACTAACGCTCCGACAACAGCTTTTTGAGTCCCGGGTAATCTTATCGAAATAAGCCCCTCGACAGTAACGTTTCTCAAATTAGCCGTATGCCTGTTGTATTTAGCGACTCCACCGAAATATATATCCCTTCCCGATGGGGCGACTTTTGACGGAGTATATGTTTCACCTGAAATAATAAACTTTTCATTTTCGGGAATATCTTCTTCTGTCGCATACACTTTGTAATTTAGAGATAGCCCAATATTCGCTACTCTTCCCGCGTTAATGTGGAATAAAGAATCGGTCAATCCAATTATGTAATGTTTAACTAAAGTCGGAGAACCTTGAATAACCTCTGTACTAGTCCCATCAAGATATCCTGTAAAGGCAGCACCCCCGCCTATAGGTTCGTAGTCGTACTTGTATTCATCAGCACTTGTAAGCTGTCCGTCATCATTGTAATCCCCGATAACAATATTATCGGCTAGCACGAAATTAGCATACATATAATTACCGATTTCCAAAAGATCCGAGTAGTTATGAATTCTGAACGGGCTGAGAGTAGTTCCGTTTCCTTCTGAGAATGGGTAAAGCCCGGAAATTAAATCCTTTACCAAACTATCTCCTATTTGAACGGTACTAGAAGCCCCCGCAATTGTGTCATAGCTTGCAACAAAGTTTCCATTAATAGATGGAACTGAGTAAGTAACATTCAATCCAGAAATGAGTTTTCCGTTTGAATAAGCAGACCCTGAGACAGAATACATATTAGTAACAGTTGTCCCACTGCTGATTATATTCGCAACGATTCTTCCTGTAGTTCCTGCAAGAGTGAAATTATTAATTACATTTGATACTCCGACAAGAGAGGAGATGTCAGAAATACCTTGTACCTGCCCTATTAATCCTCCAGCAATTGAACGTTTACTCTGTCTAACATTTACGCTTGCCAGACTAACACAGTTACTAACAGTCGCATTACTAACTAAACCTACTAGTGCACCGGTAAAAACAGTTTCTGAGCTATCCGATTCAACGCTCCCTGAAATTACTATTTTATCGGCAAGAGAGCCCTCTAACATATATCCGCTCAAAGCTCCTACAAATATACTTCCTGTCGACCGAGCAATAATATCTACACCTACCAGCCTAAGATTCTTCACAGTTCCTTTTAATACAGAGAAAAGACCGGAATAGGTGATATCTTCGGCTGAGAAATTAATGTTTCTAATCTCCCCATTCATTCCGTCATAAACACCCGTGAAGGGCATATCATAACAGTAATTTGACCTGTCATCATCAGAGAAGGTTATGTTGCCATATTGCTCGAAAAACGCCCACGGAAGTCTTTCAATCATTGCAAATTTTGCTGGGCTGTCAATGATAAATGGACTCTCAGATTCGCCCAAACCTGTGACAGCAAGCGAAGCGGCTTTAGCGGTTCTTACTGAGCTCATTAAATCTCCAAGAGACTTCTCTCTTCCCTCTATTTCGATAATGTCTTCTGCTCCCTCTAGGAAGTAAAAACCTGTTACGGGATTCATCATAAGCCCCATGAAACTAGAAATATTAGACATAGGTAAATTACCCAAAATGAGTCCATCAACAGCTAAATTATTCGTGATATACAGACTCTGTCTTTCTGGGCTAATCCCACCTTCTAGTACCCCTGAATATCCTGCTATGTTACCGAAACATAATACTTCCGAAAGAGGCAATGAAATCGAATATGGGGTGCTTTCCAGGATTTTAATTATTCCTGAAGAATAAATTGCTTCACAGAAAGAGTTATTTATCAACCTTCCAACAGCTCCTCCTATCATACCTTGAGCTGCGGTAGCTATGATATTGACATCGACGAAACTCTGCGCGACAAGAGAGTTGTCAGCATATCCCACAAGACCTCCGAAATATACTCCTTCTCCCGTTAGAGTAACCGATCCTATAGCATAAGAATTTTTGATTGTCCCGTCCTTAAGCCGGGAGGCAATCATACCAACCATCTTGTCTTCTAGGGTAGAATTAATCTTAAGATTCATCCTTACCCCAAGGTTTTCAACTGTGCCTGAGACACAGCCAAATAGACCATAGTGAGCATTGACATTAACTGTATCATTTATAGATATTTCGTACCCGTTACCATTATAGTTTCCCATAAAATCTTGAATGAAATCCTCTCCACAAGAACATATGGGGTTCATATCTCTGCTTACGGTAAAATTATTACTTTGAATAAAGTATGCTTCTCTCCGGTTTGTACCTAAATATTCCAAAGGATCTTCTATTTCATAACCTTCTTCATAGTACATGTATTGAGAAATCATTTCGAAATCTGATTGCATTGATACCGAATAGGGACTCTCATATGTCCCTTCTCCGGCAAAATATACTACCGTAAGAGTCAAGTTTGGATTAACAATATATATGTCCTTAGTGATGTCCCTTATATCAACAGACACATCATAAACTCCCATTTCTTGGGGAATAACTGAAGAAGCTAACCCGCCATCAGGAGTGTATAAAATATCAATCCCTATTTGATTTTCTAAGATTGTTCCTAAATGATTCATCTCCCCAAAGATGCCTCCAAAGGAGGTGTCTGTTGGGGCATATCCCAAAGAGACTACCGCTCCATTTTGCTTATATTGCTTAGTATACGTGTAATCTATTTCCACAGACTTGTATAATTGAACTGTCCACACCACATGACTTAAGCCTGTATCATAGTTCTTGTTATATGATGTAATGTTTGAAGCAAATGATTGATTCTCAACCAAATAGGATGATACTCCATTGAAATTTTCCTCAACTGACTTTATTCGGTATGAGTCTGAACAAACAAATCCGACTTCGGGGTTAGCTCCTCTAGAATATGTCATGCTAACTCCATTTACTGCAGAGGCGAATACGGGAGTTCCAAGAGTCTTTGGATCCGGAACATCACCTACAAACATGTTTATCGTATAAGTATACGCTGTGGTGTCAATCGGTATGTACTCATCCTGATATACCGCCTCGATCCCAGACCTTCCTCTAACCGTAAAGCGATAATCGTAATCATATCCTCCAACTATACCCTGAGCCATTAAAAAGAAATCAAAGCTTGCTGCATCCACTGGTCCCTGCCACTCGCCAATAAGGTGCTCCCTATAATAATATGAAGCAACATAGCCATCAATCCCATACTCTGGGTGAAGGGAGGGTTCCACAAGTATCTCAACATTTTGTATATACCATCCAGCATATATTCCCGAGGCGAGGGGACTGGTCCCAATACTCATCGTAAAGGCTGGAATGTACTTATCAATGTTTCCGTTATAGATTGGACTTACCGCAGTTTTTCCGGTTTCATTTACCACTCGCAACCTATACTGCCCCGTAAGATAATTCTCATCAGAGATCAAATAAGCGGCGCTAATATTGTTTCCGACAAAAGTATACTCACTCCAATCGGTACCACTATATGAAGAAACATATACTCCAGTGATTGCGCTTGGACCTTTTGAAATTACATATGTCCTGAGATTAATGTTTTCGTCCGACCAGTCTCCTGAAAGAAGCTCTGTCTCCGAAACAACCTTATATCCTCTTGCCTCTATGTTTATGCTATCTCTGTCAATCCTTACATCTATACCGGAAGATACATCTTCAATGTATACTCCTTGAGTAACTGGATCCCTTCTGGTAACAACTTTAACTACATATGAAGCGTATTTCGTCACCCTTATATCAATTAACCCGGTGTAGATATACGTTGAATTTTCTGAATCGTAAATGACATCAGCTCTCGACAACTGCTTGATCAATGTCCATGGAGACATTTCTCCGCCTGCTAAGGGAGTTGTGGCATAGTAAACTCCACCCAAACTCGGGCCAAGCTCTGCCTCTATATTTATTTCAACTATTCCGTCAATCCATTGTCCTGTATATGGTTCATCGATAATTACTCCAGCTGAATAAATAGCACTTAACTCGACAGAAGGACTAACATTATCTTTCTTAACCCAATAAGAAGTTTCGAAATCGTCAAAATATCCCGCACCTGTGAAAGCTCTGAAGGTATATTCAAAATATTGAGGAGCACTTGCCTGCAAGGAATATTGTCCCAAAGATACTAGAGAAATGGGTTGGTTGACTCCCTCGATAGACAATGATGTAACCCAGGTAGCTCCCCCATCCACGCTGAACTGAACTCCTCCACCAGAGGGTCCGAAGTAGTTTCTGCCAAGTCCTACACCAGTATCAAATAGGGTAGCTATTGCAAAATTTACCCTCTCATCTTCAGGAACCCAGAAAGAGCTAGAGTACTCATTTAGGGAGGAATCACCATTCAATTTAGTAATTGACGGGGTTATTCCCGATATATAAATATTTGATGTAAAATCTATTTGTGGGAATACGATTGTCAGAGATTTATGCCCGGCATTATCTTCGGCATAAACAGCATACTTAAGCGAATCCACGGTTAACTCATATGTGTACTCCCTAAGAACAGGGATTGGAAGGGTCAATTCGGTCCCCTCGAAATCTTCAGGGTCTCCTGCAAACTGGGTCTCAATTGCAGTGTCTTCGACTGTGTATGGCCAAGAATATAGCTTAATAGAATCCATTTTTAAGCCGGATCCTATTACTTGATCTTCTATAAGAGAAAACTTCCAGGTTGCATTCTCGGTGGTCCACAGAGTGGTTATATCTTTTTGAACTCTATCAACTATGAAGTTCTGACTAAGAACCGGGGCTGTTTTATCGATTTTCATCTGAAAACTTTGCGGGGGTCCAACCTCAGAGGATCCCTCTGCCGTCATGTATGTAAATCTGTTTCCTCCGGTGACCAACCTGTAATGATACGGTGTATTTTGCTCAGAAGTATAAAAAAGCCTCAAGTAGAATTCCTGCTCGGTTGCTGAACCTTCTGGAACCATAGAGGAGGAAACGGTAACCCAGGTTGTTTTGTTTACTGACTGCTGAAGAATTGTTCCACTTGCAGTCGCAGTAATATAAAATTCCACTCTGATCCAAGGTTCTGGATGATTTTCAGTCACATAGAAATATATATCCTCGTAATCGTAAAGTTTATCGGAGTAATTGTCCTCTAAATCTGGTTCTTCCGTGGGGATGCTGGGATTCCCGCCACCCACATAAAGCACCCCGAAAATATCTGGGGTTCCGAGATCAACTTTCAAGGTGAATGAATATACCTTTTCATTCCCAGCAAGGTCAAAAATAGAGATAACGTGCTCAGTACATTTAACAACACTGAACTGGTAACTCAAAGGTTGTCCTTCTATCTGGGTCAGAAGAATATCTCCGCTTCCATCATCAATTAAAACCCGATCGATGCCTGAATTAAATGTGTGTGCGATATCAGAAACATCAAATCTCACATTAACGGCACTAGTTGTCCAAGTACTCCCTTGATAAGGAGCTAAATCTGTTATTAGAGATATTGCAGGGTCAAAAATATCCAGTCTAACATCAAACTGTTGCTCTATATATGTTCCTGCCATATTGGTAATTTTAATAGTATATGTGTCATAAATACCTGTTGAACCAGGATCGATGGAAAAGGAATTTTCAGAAATATATGTCTCTTCCAACTCATCATATTCAGGGGAAATAAAGGAATACATCGGATCCCAAAGAACATAACTTCCCGAGCTGGTCTTATATTCATATTTTATTCCACTTGGTCCCGAAGACACCTCCGCGATTACAGTAGCTATTCCGTTATGCCATGTACCCGTTGTGTACCCACTCGGATCAATTGAAAGGGATACTTCCTCGGCATCAATTAAGAGCATTATCTCCATAGTTGCCGTATTCCCTGCTCTGTCAGTCACCGAAAACAGATATGCTTTATTATCTGGAATGACTATTTCACAAATTCGGCTATATAGAGTCCCTTCTGGATTTGGCGTTACTACCGCACCATTGTTTGCCGTAAAGCCCCCAAGCTCAACACCTGAAGGAGAAGTCCCAGAATCCACCACACTGTACATTATAGAAGCTTCTTCATCATCCCACCCGTTTAAATTTGCCTGGAATGAGGAGGAATAAAAGGATATAGTGGGAGCTGAAAAATCAAGATGGACAGGAATGGGATAATCTGCCAAAGGTTCCCCTTGTTTATATATCGCAGTTTTATTAACACCGTTTCTGATTTGTATATAAACATTCCCTGAATACTCCAGGTTAAGCATAAACTCGACCACTTGAGAGGTATGTATTGTGGGGTCAGAAGAGGGATTAAATCCGGAATTCGGAACATAGCTGTTGAACAAAAGAGTTTTCCCTTGATTAAGTATATTCATCTGGGCCCCACTTCCGCCATAATTAATGGTAGCTCTAAAATATACGGGATCATTTGTGGGGGCGCCACCGTAAGCAACCCATGTTTCGTCTACGTATTGGCCTACCTCAACATTTGAGATAGAGGGAACATAAGAATCAATTTTGCACATTATTGTTTGAGAAAGGGATACTAGCGCATAGTCAGTTCCCCCGTAATTAACAGTTGAACCTCCCGGCCCAACGGCCATAAAAGTATAATTTAAAGCACTTGATCCGCCCAAATTACCCGGCTCAGGAGTCGGCATGGGAAGATCATAGGTAACAGAACACCCCGAAGAAGCTGCTGGCACAAGATTTATTAAAGTCCAAGTAGAAGACGTGGGCGTTCCTGGGTCATAATTGGTAGAATAATAATAATTAGTTACTGCTCCCGAAACAGTTCCTTGAGAAGTCAACTGATATTTTAGAGTGGTTCCCCAGCCTATAGTCTGGTTGTATGTTCCTGCAGTTTTCCTCTCAGTCAATATTTGGGTTGAGGAAATAATTAGCGACAAATTTCTCTGTCCAACAACTGGATAAGTCCCCACAGAGGGATCTGCATTCCTTAAATTGTATCTGACTTGATATGTTCCCATCGCAGAGGGTGCAGAAGTTACCCAACTACTTCCCACATAATACTCGGCAGAGGTCCAGTTAAAGCCATATTCTGAATTGTTGTTCGGCTCGAATGTAGGGCTGAAAACGATTGAACTTCCCGTATATTTCTTTGTCAAAGTGTTGCCACCAATATCAGCTGAAGTGTCCTCAATGAATATAGCCTGCACACTCCCGGTGGTTAAGGGATCCCTGGTAGTTTTAGAAGCAGCTGCCCATTCGGGAAGGTAATAGTCGTAAGCTAAGCCATTATTGACTGGATCGAAAGTTGTTCCGCCTGCAGTCAAGTATTCGTAGGTATATTCTCCTTCACCCTCGTTTTCTCCAAATCGCCACCCAATAAAGAAATATCTTCCGGTAGAATCATTGAATGTTGCCCTCAAGGATATTTTTACCGCTTCCTTGGAAATAGTAGAGGCACCCATGTTATTTAAAACACCTGTATCCACCGAGGTAACTATGGTTTTTGTGATGGAAACTATTCTTTCAGTTCCGTCGATATTTGTGCTATCGTCCGAAATGGCATCCTCCACAACAAGAGTAACCTTTCCCCAGGAAATAGAGGAATTTAATTCGAAACTTACCCCAGGGGTGAATCTGTAATACAAATCCTCTCCTGAAGTTACATTTAATAGATCCGAGGAATCCCTGAGTGCGGCGGCAGTTGCTGTTGCGACTGTAATTACTTGTTGCCCCCCTACTAGTTCAGTCCCTGGTTCTTCAATAAAAGCCCAGGTCCCGGCTATCGGGGTATTGGTTATACTATGTAGTGCTGTCACAGAAAAAGTCAGATCTCCAAGTGCATCTCCCAAATACAATTCATAAGGTACGATTTGATTTGGTGTTAGAGAAGGTTTATCTCTGACTATAGCAAAAATCTTTGTAAACTCTCCGATTTGATCCCCATTTTCTCCGCCTACGTTGAAATATGATTTGTACGTGTAGGTGTATGTTCCTGCATCTGAAGGTTTAGTTGTTGAAGGGCCAAAAGATACCCCTAAAGAATTCGTCCCCTCATAATTATGGTAATTTTTAAATGATGTCATATTAGTTTCAGTTGCTTTTGGACCTTGCAACTGAGCATTATGAGCAAATGAAGAAAGATTGGAAGCAACATCAAAATTACTGAATGTAGCAGTATATGCCAGATTCACATTATATGGAATATCATGGACTGCAGGAAGAGTGGCGGTTAACATATTGAGAGGAGTTCCAGCCACTGTCCAGCCTCTGAAGTAAGTGGAGTTTTCATTTCCGAGAGCCGTCAAAGACACGGCTTCTCCAAAAGTGTAACTTAGAGATTGAGATGTAGTGTAATCGGTCTCAACAGAATTAACATCTTCGGTTATTTTCCCTGCCCCAACCACAGTTAAAGTAAGCTCAACGTCATCAAAACTGAAAAGTATTTTTACTGAAGTAAGAGTACATTCCAATGAGGTTTCAGCGGAGACTTCACTTGTACCCTCTCCGGGGGTCTCAGCGTGGTGAACAGCTGTTGCCGTTAAAACAATATTTAAAGTTCCTGCTGAAGGAGTGAGTGTCAAAAAGCCAGTGCTAATAGAAGTATCGGTAAAAGTAGGATATGAAGCCAAATTTACGCTTGAGGAAGCTATCCCCCCACTTAAAGCATAGATCATACTAGTTGAAATGTTTTGTGTCCCACTAGTTAATGTAAAATCATTTGTCCCACTCAACAAAACCTTTGCTTTCATTCTCCCGTTTGCCGCAGCGGCGATAATGTCCTCATTATCAATGGCTATGTTAATTGTTCTGGTTACGTAAGCGTTGGCAACACGGGTAGTGGCCCCCGTTCCATAATCTTTATAGTACGCCATCAGTGTTGCTGAAGCCCCGGATTCAATGGCTGAAACCGAGTAGGAGTCTACCTCCCCGTCCTGGGTTACCGTACCAGTCGTGTTGCTTACTATTGTTGCATCCGCGCTGAAAATCTCTTTTTCACTGGAAATAAAAACAAAAAGAAAAATGGTTACTAAACACAGAGCGAGGAACACTAAAAATGTTTTTTTACCCAAAGTACCCGTCATATATAGCCTTTTATTCCCTCTCCCGTCACTATTAACCACTTCATAAAATACGCGCACTTGCGCGTTGTACATGATTAATATAACACGTGCGTTATTAATACGCAATAATTACCCTAGTTATTTCACTGATAATTCACTTCATATTCCTTATCCGATACATCACTGTGTTTCATTACCAGCCAATATCCATTTTTCTAAATTCTCAATTTTTATCCTTTGTACTCGTAAAACAGCTTATTTATGTCTTTATTGTTTCAACTAATCTATCTTTAAGGCAACTCACTTTTTAAAAGGCAAAAAAAAGAACCGCCAACTGGCGATTCTTCTTGCTTATAGTAGTATTACTTATTAGCCCAAGGACTCCTTCAAAAGGAAAAACACAAAGAAAAGAATGGAAGTGATGAGAATGGCAATTGACATCCACATCGTGACCCTCTTGAACTTTGCGTCCATTGATTTGGCCTTATTCTTGCCGAAAAACGACTCTGCTGCACCGGTTATTGCCCCAAGCCTTGCTTGTTGACCGGATTGCAATGCAACTATAACTATCATACCGATTGATAAAAGCACCATGAGTACCATGAATGCAATCATAAAACCGACATATACCTCATACATAACTATTTCTCCAATTCTTTTGAAATGCTAATGTATTATATCATGCAAATAGGGTGTAATCAAGTAAAATTACATGGGCAAAAGATTACATTTCTCCTAATAATTGAAGCAAAAATACCTCTTTTTTAAAAAATAAACTATTCTCTTTTTGCCTTGTTTGTTGACTTTATCATGCTATGCGTTATACTATGAAAAAAAGCAGAAGAGGAGAGCATATGAGAGAAAGTTATGTAATAATCTACGTTATCGGAGCGATTATTGCCGCGATGATAATCGGAATGTCTGTTGTGTTCCTAATTAAAGCTATAAAACGAGCTAAAGCAATAGGAATGGACAAAAAAAGCATTACCGAAACAGTAAAGAACAGTGCAATTTTTTCTATAGTTCCATCTATCCCTATAGTTGTCGGAATAGGTATAATGATGCCCTATTTAGGCCTTGCTATCCCTTGGATCAGGCTGACTGTCATAGGTGCTCTTCAGTATGAAGTATCGGCTGCCTTTGCCGCAGGTGCTATGAGTAATACTGCAACAACTGCGCAAATTGTAACTGCGATAATTGTTATGACTTTAAGTATTATTTCTGGTCCACTATTTAACGCTATTTTCTACAAGAAATTTCAAAATAAACTTGCCTCTATTCAAGAAAAGAATAAACATAAGATGGATTCCATAACCGGGGCTCTTCTCGCAGGAATGCTAGCTGGAATTATTTCTGCCTTGATTGTTGGCGGAGCTTTCGGTGTCGGAGCTCCCATCACAGACACCAGTGGAATAACGACTTATGGTGAGATTACCCTTATAACCCTAAGTACAAGCATTGTTATTATGCTCGTTTGTGGAGCAATAATGATTCTTGGCAAACAGAAATGGATTGAGAGCTATGCCCTTCCTATTAGCATCCTAGGCTCTCTTTTAGTGGCACTGGCTTTTGTTCCAGTTTTTGCAGCATAGGAGGTCAAAGATGAAAAACCTGTTTTACACCCCTGAAAAAAGAGATGACTACAACAATCAGATGCATTCCTTGGGACGCATTTTTACTTGGGTTGCTCTTGCTATTATTGTGTTCGTTCCCGTTGCTTATGCGCTTGCTGCTGGAGAACAGCCGGACTGGGCCTTGCTTGCAAATTGCCTTCCTTTTATCGCCGGATATTGGGCTATTGGTTTGATTGAAGCTGTGAGCTATGCTCCCTTGCTTGGAACAGGAGGGCAGTATCTTTCTTTCATCACTGGAAATATTGCAAATCTTAAGCTTCCTTGCGCAATCAATTCGCAGAACGTTCTTAAGGTCGAACAAGGAAGTGAACAACAAGAAATAGTAACCACAATCTCAATCGCAGTAAGTTCAATTGTCACAACAATAATTATAATAATAGGACTTATTCCCCTATTGATATTTCAAAACGAAATTGTCTCAGTCTTAAAACCTATCTCTCCCTATGTTATGCCCTCAATTTTCGGGGGACTAACGATGGTTGTAATTGCCAAATACTACAAAATTGCAATCATTCCGTTCCTTGGTTGTATTGTAGTTTGTGTACTGGGATATTCTCTAGGTTTTGGAAGCTCCCTAAGTGTCGCGACTATGATTATTATTGGGATGGTCATCAGTGGAATTTCAACTACATTCTTGTATAGAGCACAAAAAAAGAAGGCTGCTCGGTTAGAAGCTGCACAAGCCCCTTCTGAACCAAATAACAAGGATGTAGAGAATAAGTATTAGAACTTCTGCTTGAATCCAATAAAGGAGAACTATGTATTTCGAAAAAATAACCGATCTAATCGGAAACACTCCCCTTTTGAAGCTCAAGGGGACAAATATATTTGCTAAACTCGAGTACTTCAACCCTCTTCACTCGGTAAAAGACAGACCTGCTTACTTCATGATAAAAGCTGCAGAAGAAAGGGGGGATCTGCTTCCTGGCGGAACAATAATTGAATCAACTAGTGGGAACACCGGGATAGGTTTAACTTATGTTGCAAAACAACTTGGCTACAAGGTTATCTTGACGATGCCTGAAAGCATGAGTGCCGAAAGGAGAAAGCTCATGGTTCTTCTCGGAGCCGAGGTTGTTCTTACCGATAAAGGAAAGGGAATGGTAGGCGCGGTAGAAAAAGCAAAAGAATTATTGAAAGAAACAACAAACAGTTACATGCCCAACCAGTTCGAAAACCCCGATAACCCAAGGGCCCACAGAGAGACAACTGCAAGAGAAATAATCTCCGACCTAGGAGAGGTTATACCCGATTTTTTAGTCTTGACTATAGGAAGCGCTGGCACAATCTCTGGTCTTTCCGAAGTGCTTAAAAAAGAATACCCTTCGATAAAAGTTGTCGGAGTAGAACCTGAAGAAAGCCCCTTGTTGTCGCATGGAATTGCTGGTCCGCATGGAATAATGGGAATAGGCGCAAACTTTGTACCACCTTTACTTAATCGATCGATGATAGATGAGATTATCATGGTAAAAACCGAGGATGCAAATAACTGTTCAACTTTCGCCGCCAGAGAGTATGGAACACTCGTGGGAATTTCTTCCGGAGCAGCCCTGTTCGCCTCTCTAAAATTGGCAAAGGATTATCCGAATGCAAATATCGTAACCTTGTTCCCGGACACGGGAGAAAGATATCTTTCAACAAAATAAAAAGAATAAAGATCCGGCGACCCGGATCTTTTTTTGACATATCTAAACCTCTACCGAAAACACCCTTGCTAAAAGCAGAGAGAAAATTACCTTAAAAATTTATCCCTCTACAAAAATTCTTCTTGTTGTAAGGTATGTTCCATCCTGAGAATACAGGTATATGCTTGAACTACCCTCGCTTATTCCGTAAATTTTCCCTCCGGACACTAAAAGAACCTCGGGATTCTGAATATCGATTTTATATCCGATAAGTGTAGGAACGCCTGAATAAATAATAGTTGCTGAGGAAAATTCACTCATATCACTCCCGCTATTAATCGCTGCCATAATATCGTCTTGTGATTCAACTTGTAAGACTGTTCCCTCCGAATAAATGAGGGTAAAATCATCCTCAGAAAAAGTGGTTGTAGAATAATTCAAGCTTCCGGTATAAATTCCATATCCTATCCCAACAAGCATAACGATAAACAAAAGAACTATTCCCAAGACAGAATAAACAAAGCTTTTCTTTCTGAGCATAGATAGTCCTTGGTGCGCTTTTAAATTGGGCGTTGCGATTGGGATTTTTACTCCGATTCCCTGCTCTTCTATATCTAAGAATTTGGTTGGAGTTCCTGTGATAGAATAAACATACTCTGCTCTGTCTTCTATCACGGTCTCAATTCTCTGTTTCATCATCGTCTCCTCACGGGGATTTTAAAGATAGTATACCACGTGAAGTATTTTTTTCAATATACGAAAGTACAATATGGATGAATTTGGTTCCTTGGGTCTTTTGTATCTAGAGATACAATAATAACCCTAATACTTAATATTTTCTAAAAATAGCTGACTTTTGGAACTTTCCTTTTTTATCTGAAAATCATTGCGTCGTCATATGAAATGTAGATTTATTTCTAGGGCAAAAAATGATATGCGAATTCCTAGAATTGCCGCAAGATCTGAGAATCATTGCATCGTCATATGAAATGTAGATATATTTCTAGATCAAAAAAGATATGCGAATTCCTAGAATTGCCGCAAGAATTGCAGGTATCCCGGTAATAAACCCATATTTTACAAAATCTGCAAAGGAATATTTAACTCCCAGTCTCTTAACCATGTTGCTCCACATGATACCGGCTAGTGCCCCAACAGGAGTCAAAAAAGCTCCAATATTTGACCCAGCTATTGCGGCAAAGGCAGCAATCCTCGCAGAATCCCCTGCAAGTCTTGATACAGAACTATATAAAACACTCATGGGTATATTGTTCATCAAATTCGCGACAAACATAGAAGTGGTGCCGTATACCAAGGCAGGATCACCAGTTGAAAATAAATTGGCTAGAGTTGAGGTAATCCCATATTTTTCCATGGCAAGAACTAATACGAACATAGATAGAACAAATGGGATTAGTTCCCATGGGGCATGTTTAAAGCTATTGAGGACTTCTACTGGTTTTTTCCTTTTTATTGCTTGTACCAACACTGAAATAATAATTAAACTTATTAAAAAGCCCAGAGATATTAACCACATTTCGATATTAATGTATGAGGAAATCACTAGAAAGATCGTACATATCCCGAGGTGTAACCCTCCCACCCATACCATAGTCTTGTCTTTAAGGTTAACTTCCTGTCTTTCGGCTATTATTTTTGTCCCCAATTTTTTTCTAAATACAAGGAAGAGAACGATAAATGAAACGATTCCCGATAAAATGGCTGGAAGAGCCATTACCTTTGCATACTCCAAAAACCCGATCCCTGTTGCAGTAGCAATATAAATATTTGTGGGATTTCCAATTATCAGAGCCATGCTCCAGGTGTTTGCCGCAACAAATTCCGCGACCAAGTATGGAATTGGATCGACTTTCGCAGCTTTGGCATAATAGCAAATAAATGGGGTGAATGTGAGAATAATTATATCGTTAGAGGTAAAAATTGTTAATATTGACACAGTTATGTACAAATAAGTAAATACTAGTTTTTGATTGGAACCTGCCTTTTCCAGAACTTTAGCCGCTACATACTCAAAAAAACCGCCTTCATTTAAGAAAATCGACATAATCGTCATTGACAAAAAAAGAACGAGTATTTTTAAAGGGTTAATGGTACTATCTGCTGTTATTCCCTGAAAGATTTCTTTAAAGCTAATTAGACCGGAGAGAGCGAGAACCAGAGCTCCCACCAATGCAATAATCCAATAAAGCCCGAAAATGATATTTCTAATTTTTACTGTGGGTTTAATAAGAATGCTTCCTATCATTCCCAAACAGGTAACCGCACATATAGAAATTACGCCTACCATAAAATTACTAAATGCCCGCCGAATCCCCTGTGGGCTGTCTCCCGGTAATCAAATACTATAGCCTGTAAATCTTTTCTCTGAGGAATGCATTTAGCAACACTTTTATCCGTTGGTATAAGCCAATCAGACTGTCGTTTTTTGTTAAAGCCGCTCCGAAAAAGCCGCCAAACAATTCATAACCCTAAGGTTAAAAATTGTAGGAATTTCTAGGAAAACCTCTGTTTTATGCCAGAAATCAATTGTAATTTATCTTTTTTAGTTTTCTTTGTCAAATCAAAATGCATATGTTTTTCTAGCACTTACTCTATATTTCTTTTTCATAAAACAAACCCTGTGTAAACAGCTTATTACTCATTAAAATAGTGCATATTGACTAAGAATATATTAGGACATACAATAAGAGTTAGAAACTCGATTCTGGGGGGAAAATGGGAGAATTTGAAGATAATATAATGGATCCGTTATCCACGGATAATTCCACCATTAATGTTCCGATTGAGACGGAGAAAAAAACTTTTCCCGAAAGGGAGGAATTTGGTGAGAATCCTAGACCGGTTGAACGAGTATCGACCCTTGAAAAAGTCAGCTTATCAATTAAAACAATTGGCTTCCATCTATGGGGGACTCTGAGTAGTTCATTTGGAAATATTTTTTTGCTGGAATGTTTTTTTACTACCAATGTCTTAAGCGGTACAGTTCTTGATTATGCAACGGTTCTTTTAATCATAACTATAATAAGTTCTATCTTGGGATATGTGGCCCAAGGGATTTCAAGCGCGGTTGTGTTGAAATTTAAATCGAAATGGGGAAAGTATCGTCCTTGGGGATTTTTTACCTTAATCCCCCTTACAGCTTATCAAGTTTTGAGCTTTGTTTCTCCTGACTGGGGGTTCTCCGGGCTTTTTGCCTTCCGATTATCCGTCGTGATAGTGGGTACCATAGTAACCGCATTTGCCAACCAACAAGACAATATTATTCATGTAATATCACCTAATCTGAAAGAGAAGAAGGCCCTAATTTCCCTAAAAAGCTTGGTTTATTATCTTGGATATGGAGGAGTATATGGACTAACCTTTATTTTTGGACTATTTTCTAAAAACAAAGCTCTTATGTACTTGGTTATCGCAATAATCGGAACTGCTGTTTCAGGAATAGGATCCATTATGGTCCATTTGTTCTGTAAAGAACGTATAGAGTTTTCGAAGAAACCTCAAAAGTTTACAAAATCTGCCTTTATTGGTTTTAAATATCGACCTTACGTTATTAGTTATGTAGCAACCTGGGTTAAGTCTCTCCTTTCTATGACAGGACCAATGATTGGATATCTTGCTACAATTGTGGTTGGAAGTGATAAAACCATGCTGTTTGCCATCCCATCTGCAGCCGGGACAGTTGTCGGATTAATTCTGGCTACCCTATTGTCAAAAAAAGTCGACTCCCACCGAATGCTCATTTGGGCAGGTTTCTACTGTTTGCTAATAGCAGTTTTAATAAGTATTATCGGACCTTTTGCAGGTATTTGGTTTTATCTCACTTATTTTATGTTCGGTTTTTATTTTGGATTTGAAAACCTGTGTTTCAGCCACATTACGGCAGAGGTTAATGATTACATTGAATGGAAAACAGGAGAAAGACTGGAAGCAGTTTCTGCCCTTGTCCCCAATTATGCTAACAGTTTGCTTCACCTCGGAAGGACACTAATTATCCCCTATCTTTTGATGTGGGTGGGCTACGTCGCAGCCAGTGAAGGAAGCGACTTATTAGAAAGTAACAGAGCAAATCCTAACTATGAACAAACAGCAAGGTGGCTACTCATTTTTGCAACCGTAGGAATTGGAATAGGAGCTGCAATAGGTTCGATTTTATTCTTCTTTTATGGGATTAATAAAAAGACTCGGGAACAAATGTACAAAGATTTGGATGAGATTCGTAAAAAAAGATGCCAAAATAATCTTCTTCCCGATGATCCCACTTGTGAGGTATCTGACACATAGTTCTAATCACCTACTGATTTAACCCCAACAAAAAAACAGGCTTCTGCCTGTTCTTGTGTTTTCTGTATTAATCACTTTTAATCTACGTCTACTTCATCAATTTCAACTGAACCTGTCTTAGAGTCAACATGTACTTCCACTTCTAGCCCGGAAGCAGTCTCAAATTCAACTCTATAATAATACTTGGAATTAGAGATGGGGGTTCTGACATCGAGATCATTATGAATATCAGTTACCTCAAGGGTATCTAAATCTTGGATGAACCCCGGATATTCACGGGTTATTTCATCTATAGCAGCAATCTCTGCTTGTGCTATAGCATAATCCCTGTCGAACCTGATAGCTTTTTTCGCATAAGCCGCTGCAGAGCCAAAAACACCCCCAAGTATCGCGCCCAAAGAGACTAATACAAAAACTGTAGTGGTAACTAAAGCAATTATTGCAGTTTTCCATTTGAAAGCTTTTTTTATTTTCTTTATGTCCAGTTCGTCCGCGTCGGATACTATCCCTTCGACGGCTTGTCCACTGTCATGCTTATCTAGCATTTCATCTATGTTCATATTGTTGCCTCCAACATTTTCTTAATTTTTTGTCTTGCCTCGTACGCAACTGATTTTACTTGCTCCTCGGTTTTGCCCACAATTTCCCCTATTTCCTTGAATTTTAAGTCTTCGAAATAATGAAGAATAATTATTTCTCTATATAATATGTCCAGTTTATCAATAGCCTTGTATAGAGCTGCGTATTCCTCTTTCTTGATGTACTTATCAGCAATGCTTTCCGAAGTATCAACGAGTACTTCCGGAAGGGATGTTTTCCTCTTTTCTTTACGGATATAGTCAAGATAAGTGTTTTTTAATACCCGTAAAAGCCAAAACTTGAAATGTGGAACCTCATCGGGCAACTTGGAAAGAGCTTTGTAGAAGGCATCTGAGACTAGATCCTCGGCTATGGATTTGTTCCGACACAACGAATATGCATAGAGCATTGCTTCGTTATAGTATCTTCTGAATAACTGATCCAGGATATCTGTCTTCATTGGCCTTCCTAAAACTTGCCGGGTTTTTCTCCCGGCAAGAACTCTATTTAATACTTAGTCATCTATTTCGACATCTTTTACAATAATGTCATTTGTCTCGTAATTCACTTCGAGGGTTATTTCATAATCTTTGCTTTCATACTCCACCTCATACTTGTAATATGAATTGAGTAGTTTGTCCCCAATAACTAGTATAACATCTGAATCCTTTTGAATAAAGGTTTGTCCAGGATATGTAATTCTTAAAATAGTATTAGCATAAGTATTTGCATCCGAGACAGCTTCTTCCCTGGTGTGCTCATTGTTCGCTATTGCAGAAAATCCTGCCATTCCAAAGACTACTCCTATAGTCAATACCACTAATACCGCTGCTGCGATTAATGATATCATAACCTTTGTTGGAATTAGTTTGCCTTCTCTTCCCTTGTCAACATGTACTTTTTTATTTGTGTCTGCCATTTTGTTTTCCTCCTGTAATGGGCTTTATACCAAAGAAACGAACAACTTTCAAAAAGGTTGGGAAAATTTATATAAATCATTAATCATCAATAATTTTTTCGTTTTGGTGTCAAAAGAGAATATGCCATTATACGATTTTTGTGGTAATTTGTTTTTTTTGGATTTAGAATTAATGTATAAATGCATGATGGTCCGTGATATGGGGAAAAACAAAAAATCTCTTTATTGTAACTTTATGACTTGGTTGGGAAAGTTAATCTTTCCAAAACGCACAACCGAGTATGAACATCCTCCCAAAGAAGATGAGGTTGCTATCTTTGCTGCCAATCATTCGGGAGCGGTGGGGCCTTCCAATATGATAGCTTGGTTTCCGAAAGAATTCCGTCCCTGGTCTACTAGTTGTCTATTTGATAAAAAAGTTAAAGCAAACTATATTTTTCATGATATTTTCTTTGGTCGAAGTAAAAAACACAAAAGGTTTTTCCGTTTTCTTTCGAAAATTGTTGCAAAAATGCTTCCCCCTCTCTTTGCTCCTCATGATCCTATTTTCGTATATAGAAATAGTCCTAAAATTGCCACAACCTTTCGCGAGAGCGTGGATACTTTGAAGATGGGAAAGAACTTAGTAATATTTCCGGAAAATCCAACAAAATTTTCAGAATATGTTTCTGAACTCTACTCTGGCTTTGTCGACATCGCACGAATTTATTCAATATAGCAAGAACACCTGTGACTTTAGTCATGGGATGAATTGCCAACGATAAATTACATATGTCAATTAAAAACACACTAAAAACCCACGATGTGTTTGATAAGTATCAATACATAGGTTAAACTATAAATAAGGATTTTAAAAATATGGCAGGAATATATCGTGGTAGGGGTTATGTATAATCCATTCAATATCATATTGTTTGGTGCGTAAAAATATAGACATAAAGTATTAAACAATAAAATTGAACTGAGATTGATAGAGATATTGAATAAAATAGCAAAGGATAATGGGTTTAAAATAGTCACTACAAATAGTGATTTAAATCATATTCACTTGTTAATAGAGTGTACTCCCCAACACTTTATTCCTGATATACTAAAAGCATTAAAAGGGGTATCTGCAAGAATATTAATGCGCGAATTTGGAGTTGAATTAAAAAACAAATTATG
>Ga0209723_1003184_pt1 | contig 20209 bp, 20 predicted proteins | sample BiotimSIPDNA_2_FD_185750 | JGI IMG/M metagenome (GOLD analysis project Ga0209723, IMG submission 185750) | Anaerobic biogas reactor microbial communites from Washington, USA - Biogas_R2 time_0 SIP DNA (SPAdes) (version 2) | ecosystem: Engineered > Bioreactor > Anaerobic > Unclassified | place... | reverse complement strand
ATTTGTGAAGGCTTCATAAGAATGTCGTACTCCAGCTCCATGGAAGATCTGAAGGAGGGGCTGGACAGGTTCGAGTCTTTCCTCAGCGAAGGGAAGCGTTGATCACCGGCCGGCCCAGTCGAGCCCCCATCTGAATGATTCCGTTACGAACCGGACGCTTTCGAAAGTCGAAGAGGAGAGGTCGTCGAGCATTCTGTGCAGGGCATCCCTGAAGGCCGGCTGGGTGTTGCCGGAACGGATCTCCATCAGACACTCAACCGTGGCCGCGAATTGATCGGCCGCCCTTACGAGTTCCCCTTCGGTCGTGGCGAAGGGATCGAGCATCCGGGATTTGAGCTCTTTGACAAGTTCATCTGGCATACCGCGGAGCAAGTTGTCGCTGACCATCTGTTCCTCGACCTGGGATATCACCTCTTCGAATCCGGGGACCTTCTTTTTCGTCGGGGTGATTATATCTCCGGTCATGCTCTCGGGTATGTCGTGCAGGAGGGCGCGCTTGACGACTTCCACCGGGTCGATCTTCTCTCCGTTCTCTATCTCCATGCTGGAGAGAATGTAAGATGTGAGAGTGACGTAGAAGGAATGGCCCGCGACCGTTGTGGGAACGTTCCTGTTGAGCCTGTTCCATCTGACAGCGCGCAAAAGAACGACCAGGGCGTCGGCGTATCGCTTAACCCAGTCGGAGTTCACTAGCAAACCGTAAGGCTGGAAATCCTTGAAACTCTCCAGTCTCCCTTCAAGATCCTTGAGGGGTCTGGCGAAGAAATCCGGGAAGTACCTGCCGTGAATTTCGGCCTCGAGCCTTGCCGAAAGCAGATCACCCGTTTGAATTATACGGCCTTCGGTCGAAGCGTCCTTCGTGTCGACCATGGAGGCGAAGAACTCTCCCCTTCTTTTGGAGGGAAAGTACTGGACGACCTCTTCGACGGTTTTGGAGAAGACGGCGGTCCATTTTTCCGGAGACAGCGATTTTATGAGTATCTTCGTATCGACCGAGATATCGGAGAGGAGACACTTGGGTAGTTCTTTGAGGACCAGCCGCTGGAAGAGCTTGTTGTCGTCGAGTTCCAGCCCGTGGAGGGCCGACATCTCCGACATCAACAGGCAGTACTGTGCCGACACGAAGGCGTTTTCCGCCTCGTTGGTTCTGACGAGCGTCGGCATGTTGTTCCATCTGTACATCGTAAAGAGATTCGTTGCCAGCTCAAGGAGTTTTACGTAACCATGAAACACCGTTATTCCCCCAATCGAGAGTATACTGTGTTCAATTATAAGTTATGGATGACGGAAACTGATAAAAATTCCGGGTAATTGAAGAGAGGCGAGAAGAGTGAACATCGAAAAATGGATGAACAGGACTTACCCCATTTTCAAAGAAAGCGAACTGCTGGGAAGTGTTCTCGAAAAAGTTAGGGAGTACGGGCTATCTACGATAATAACGACGACTCAGAACGGAAGACTTTCGGGGATCGTTTCGGTAGATGAAATAGACAGCAACGACTACGAAGGCGAACTGGCCGGAATAGTCAGAGAGCCTGCCTTCTATTGCACCGAGTCGGACTTCATAGAAGACGCGGCGCTGATATTGATCGAAAGCCACGATTATCTCTTGCCGGTCGTCGATGAAGAGCTGATCGTGACGGGCGTTATAAGCGTCTTCGAAATTCTCGAAGGCCTCATGGAGTTCACCGCCATGGACAAACCCGGCGCGAGGATCTCGATCAGCCTGGTGGATAAGCCCGGCGCGCTTAGGGACGTGGTGGACTTTCTGGCCGATAAGGAGATCAACATCCTCTCGATAATCACTGCCTCCGGCGACAGCGAGGGAACCAAAAGGGTAGTGATAAGGACGGACGAGACGGATATTCAGTACATAGCCGGGATACTCGAGGAGAACGGCATATCCTTCGAGACGATAAGCGAAGAGGAGGGTTTCGGTGTCTGATTTTCTCAAATACATATTTCTTGGATTCGTGCAGGGCGCGACCGAGTTTCTCCCCGTTTCTTCATCGGGTCATCTGACGATCCTCTCGCGTTTTTTGAATGTCCCGCTGAATGAAGAATCGAGGGCCGCTTTCTTCGCGATTCTTCACCTGGCCACTTTCTTTGCCGTTTTGATTTTCACGTACCATGACATCTGGTTGATCCTCTCGGGATTGGCCGACAGAAAAAACAGAAAGAACTCGCTCAGATACATACTCCTGCTTCTGGTGGCCACGATTCCGGCCGTGGTTTTCGGTTTCCTCTTCGAAGAAAAGATAGAGGCTCTCTTCTCGGACGCGTGGCTCGCCTCGGCGATGCTGTTCGTGACGGCTTTCGTATTGCTTATCTCAGATATGTTCAAGGGAAAGAGGAGGGTTTTGCAGCTCTCGATAGCGGGCGCGCTTTCGATAGGACTTTTCCAGGCCATAGCGATCGTACCGGGCATCTCCAGGAGCGGCATGACTATCTTCGGCGCTTTGCTCGTCGGTCTGGCCAGAAGCGAGTCGGTGAGGTTCTCTTTCCTGTTGAGCCTGCCCGTCACTCTGGGGGCCGGTATTCTCAAACTGTCCAGCGTCGACCTTCCTCTGACGACGGTCTTGCCGGCGGCGATAGTCGCCTTCGTTACCGGGTTGTTCGGCCTGTGGTTGGTGAAACTGCTCGTGCTCAAGGGAAGACTGAGATTCTTCGGTATTTACTGTATAATTGTTGGTACGGTGGGTTTGATTATTCTGGGAGTGATGTGATTTGGACTTACATCTCCTCTTTCCCGGTAGCACCCTCTATGTACCGGGAATGATGGATGCCTCAAATAGTAGCTGTTCATTACTTATAGAAGATAATAGAAAAGTGCTGGTCGATCCCGGCGGATTTCCCTCAATGAAGATCCTCGAGGAAAAGCTATCGATGTTCGGCCTTTCTCCAGAAGACATAACCGATATCCTTCTCACGCATCTACATCTGGACCACGCGTTCAACACGATTTTCTTTTCTCGCGCAACTGTCTATCTCCACGAGAGCTACTCCAGCAGGAATTACACCTCCTTCGGACCGCTGGTCGGGAAGATGTACCGAACGGTCATTGATTCCTGGAATAACGTGGTTACCGTTTCCGACGGGGACACGGTCCTCGGAGGCGTGAAGGTCCTCGGTTCGCCCTATCATTCCAGGGACCACGTATCGTACTTCTTGAATTCGACCAACTTTGGAAGGGTTTTCATCTGTGGAGACGTCTGCATAAGGCAGATAAATTATCATGAAATGCGCAAGGGAATGAGAGACGACGACGCGGCGGCCTTCGTTTTGAAGTATTTCGACGAAGCCGACACGGTTATCTTCTCTCACGATTTGCCGCTTTTCAAGAGGTGAATGTATGAGAGTACTTTTCGTTTCGTATGAAGTTTATCCTCTGGCAAAAGTGGGAGGACTCGCCGATGTGGCGGGATCTCTTCCCAAAGCCTTGAAGGAACTGGGACTGGATATAGACGTGCTGATGCCTTTTCACGGCTCGGTACAGAATAGAGGAATAGAGAACACCGGCAGGACTGTAAAAACCAGGTTCGTCAAAAAGGAATACGAATTCGAGCTTCATAGAACTAAATTACCCTCCAGCGAGGTGGACCTTTACCTTCTCAAGAACGACGAACTCATGAACGCTCCGGAAGTTTACAACGTGAGCGACCTTGGACTTCAGGCCATGGCCTTTTCCGACGCCGCTTCCGTGTTCGCCTCAGAAGGCGGTTACGATCTCGTGCATCTGAACGACTGGCACACCGGACTGATGGCCGTCTATCTCGACCAGATCGGAAAGCCGATTAGAACACTGATATCCGTACACAATCTGGCTTACCAGGGAGTATACCCCGAAAACTATCTGCGCATCTCGGGAATAGAGAGAGACAGGTGGGGGATGGTCTCCTCGGGCGACAACATCAACTGCCTCAAGGCCGGGCTGATAGCTTCCGATATGATCAACACGGTATCGCCGACCTACGCCAGAGAGATACAGACAAGCGAGTACGGCGCCGGGCTCGACGGGGTGTTGAGAGAGAGAAAAGACGATCTGATCGGTATTTTGAACGGCATAGATTCAACCGAGTACGACCCGGCGAAGGACAGACATCTCTGGGTCAACTTCGATTCTAAAAATGTCGAAGGCAAAGCTATCAACAAAGGGCATTTGCAGGATTTTGTCGGCCTGCCGCGCACGGACAACGCCGTGATAGGCCTTATATCAAGACTCGTCGACCAGAAGGGACTGGACCTGATAGCCGCGATCAAAGAGGATTTGATGGAACTGCCTCTCCAGCTAATAGTGCTGGGTACGGGCGAGAAGAAGTACGAAGGGATGTTTGAAAGACTGCAGGTTGAGTGCCCCGATAAAATTGCGGCGAAGATAACCTTCAACCTGGACCTGGCCCAGAAGATCTACGGTGGCTGCGACATGTTCCTGATGCCCTCGAGATACGAACCCTGCGGGCTCGGCCAGCTTTTCGCCATGAGATACGGAACGGTGCCCGTGGTACGTCTCACCGGTGGTCTCGCCGATACGGTGAAGGAGTTCGATCCATCGAGTTTCGAGGGAAACGGCTTTGGATTCTACGATTACAGTCCCGAAGAGCTTCTCGAGACTCTGAAAAAGGCTATAAAGGCTTACGAAGATCAGCGGACCTGGAGCAGGATCGTCTCCAACGCTATGGAGGAAGACTTCTCCTGGAAAGCCTCGGCCAGGAACTATCTGGCAGTTTACGAGAAGATTCTGGAGGTCAAAGGCGATGCCTGAACTCAGAAAAGATCCGATAATAAGACGCTGGGTGATAATAGCCACGGAGAGGGCGAGAAGGCCCCACGATTTCATAAACTCCAAAGAAAAAGCCGAAACCACCTTCTGTCCCTTCGATTATGGCAATGAACACACGACTCCGCCGGAGGTCATGGCCTTCAGGCCGGCCGATACCGAGAAGGACAGCCCGGGCTGGTGGGTCAGAGTCGTCCAGAACAAGTTCCCGGCCCTCGATCCCGGTGTGGAGCCGGAGAGATTCGGTCACGGTATGTACGATGTGATAAAGGGTTTTGGAGGCCACGAGGTCATCGTCGAGACGCCCGATCACAACGCCACGCTGGCAACGCTCTCCTACCAGCAGGTGAAAGAAGTAATCTGGGCTTACAAAGAGCGTTTCAGATCTCTCGAGAAAGACGAGAGGATCAAGTACATTCTGATCTTCAAAAACCACGGAAGAGAGGCCGGCGCTTCTCTGGCGCATTCGCACAGCCAGCTGATAGCCACGCCCATAGTGCCCAAGCGAGTCAGCGAAGAGATCGCCGGATCGATAGATTATTACAGCTTCAGGGAGAGGTGTGTCTACTGCGATATGGTGAATCAGGAACGGCTCGAAGGAACCAGGGTCGTCGAAGAGAACAGAGATTTCATAGCCTTTGAACCCTTCGCCGCCAGATTTCCCTTCGAGACCTGGATAGTTCCGAAAGTCCACAACCACAATTTCGGCGAAATAACGTCCGGAGAGATAGACGGTTTCGCCTTCATCCTGAAGAACACGTTGCTCAGAATACATAAGTCCCTCGACAACCCGCCTTACAACTTCATGCTGCACACGGGTATCAGGGGCGGTAAGGATATGACTCACTATCACTGGCATCTTGAGATAGTGCCGCGCCTTACGAGGGTGGCGGGATTCGAGTGGGGCTCGGGTTTTTATATAAATCCAATGCCCCCGGAACATGCGGCGATGTATTTGAGAGAAGTCAAGATCGACGGGGAGGGATGAACTTGGAGACCAGAGTTAGCGCGGAGCTTTTACGGCATCTAGAGAGCCTTTCGAAACTCGAGCTGGAAGAAGGAGAAAGAACCGGTCTCAAGAGGGATATCGAAGAGATTCTACAGTACATGACTCTGCTCGATGACCTCGACCTGAGCGTGGACGAGATGGTATCTCCGGTGGAGATAGATCTCGAGCCCAGACCCGACGAGGTTCAACCCTTCGAACACAACGAAAAGATAACTGAGAATTTCCCGGAGAAGTCCGGACCGTACATAACCATTCCCAGAATCTATAAATTTGATGAGTAGGGAACTTGGAAGGCAGTTCGAAGAGCTCGCCTGCGCCTACCTGAAAAACACGGGATACAGGATAGTCGCCAGGAACGTTTCCTACAGGTTCGGAGAACTCGATATAGTGGCCTACGATGGCAGAGTCCTGGTTTTCGTTGAAGTCAAAGGCGGAAATGGCTTCTCCCCGCCCAGGTACAGGGTGGACGAGAGGAAGTTGAGACATCTCGAGATGGCGGCCAACAGGTTCATAGCGCAGGAAAGGCCGAAATTCGACGAAATCCGCCTCGATGTGGTTGAAGTGCTGAACACAGGAGAGATAAATCATATAAAAAGTGTCGGAAGGTGGTAGGAAGTATGAGAGATAATCTGGCGATAGAAAGGGAGTACAGTAGATGGCTTGAACATTCTTCCGGTGAGTTGCTCGGCGAACTTGAAAGCCTCTCGGCCGGAGAGGTGATCGAGCGGTTCGCCATGGATCTGGAATTCGGTACCGGCGGAATGAGGGGCAAGCTCGGCGCCGGGACCAACATGATGAACTCGAAGACCGTTGCGAGGGCTACGCTGGGTTTTGGAAAGTGGATACTCGAAACAGGCAAACCATCGGTCGTCATAGCCTACGATACGAGGAACAAATCGCCGGAGTTCGCTGAAGTGGCGGCCGATGTACTATCTTCGATGGGAATAAGGGTTTACCTCTTCAACGAACCGACACCGACTCCCGTTCTCAGTTACGCCGTAAGGGAACTCAAAGCGGGCGGGGGCATTGTGATCACGGCGAGCCACAACCCTTCTCAGTACAACGGATACAAAGTCTACACTTCCGATGGAACGCAGGCCGTTCCCGAACCTGCCGCGAGGATAACCGAGAGGGTAAACGAGTCGGATTACTTCGAAGAGTATGCCCCCAGGAAGGAACTTATCGAGATCGCTCCGGAAAATATACTTTTAGGTTTCATGAAAACCGTTGAAAATAAAGTGAAATCTTTGTGCAACAATTATGAGAATATGCGTCTGGTATACACTCCTCTACATGGTACCGGCAACTATCCGGTGTACAGAGTGCTGTCTGATCTCGGCCACGAAGTCTTCCGCGTCGAGGAACAGTCGACGCCCGACGGTAGTTTTCCAACGGTCGGCTATCCCAATCCCGAGGATCCGCGTGCCTTCGAAATGGCCCTGTATTTGGCGCGTGAACGCAACTGCGACATGATAATAGCTACCGATCCCGACTGCGATCGTATGGGTTTGATGGTTAAGCACAACGGCGAGTTCCTTCTTCTGAACGGCAATCAGACCGGCTCTATAATGGCGGCCTTCATACTCGAGATGATGGAGGGAAACCTGCCGGATAATCCCTTCGTAGTGAAGACGATAGTGACGACCGATCTGGTCAATAAAATAGCCTCAGATCACGGAGTGGCAGTCAAAGAAACCCTTACGGGTTTCAAGTTCATAGGAGAGTTGATAGAGAAATCCACAGTCTCGGGAGTGGGGAATTTCCTGTTCGGTTTCGAGGAGAGTTATGGATATCTCTTCGGAAAACACGCCAGGGACAAGGACGCGGTCGTTGCGGCGGCTCTGGCGAGCGTTATCGGCGGGTTCCTCAAAAAGAGGGGCGAAACGCTCTACGATTATCTCGAGGGGATTTACTCCAGGTACGGGTATTTCGTGGAGGATCTGGTGAACAAAGAGTACGAAGGAATCGAGGGTAAGCGCAGGATAGATTCCATAATGACAGGCTTGAGGGAGAAGGGGGTTCGGCCCATGAAAGGGAGAAAGTTGATCGAAATACTGGATTACAGCCCGGGAATAGAGGGGCTGCCGCCTTCGGATGTGATATCGATACAGTTCGAGGGCGACCTCAAACTCATCGCAAGGCCCTCCGGAACAGAGCCCAAGATCAAGTTCTATCTCATGGCCAGGGGATCGAGCAGAGAAGAAGCAAGAAAGAATATAGATGAAATGAAAGAACTGGTTGAAGGGATTGTAGTCCGATGAATCACAAATATGCACACATACTGTACAACGACAAAGAGTACCTCACTCCCAAGAAAGCTACGTTCGATCACCGGACCAAAGCCGGCTTCATGACCACCTGGTCGACCGATCACGCCTCTTTGCTTCTGAAGGAGAAGTACTGGAACTGTCTGAGCGCTTTCGGTCTGGAGAGCGCCATGAGAAGAAAGATATCCTTCGAAAGAAAGCACAGCGACACAAATCTCCTGTATTTCAAATACGAACTGGAAGTTCCCGACTCACTGGAGGGATACTTCGACGCGACCGTCGTCGGGGCCGTTTCCAGGCATCTTTCGATAAGGGAAACCACCGAAGAGGTTTACAAAATGCTCCGCGACTACGCCGACGGGTCGCTGAAATTCAACGACCAGATCATTTCTTCGTGGCTGGGCGAAAAAGTCAGTTCGCTTTACCTTGAAAACCGCGAGAAGAGCGAACTCGAAAACGCACTCTTGAAGTATGTGGAAACGATCGTGAGCAAAATTCTGTGGAACGTTTACAATGGAGATCTGCCAAGGATGGGTAAAGACTTATCGTCGATGGTTTATCTTTACACAGAGATGCTGGATCTGGCCCTGTCTGTCTAGTCATGAAGAGATTTGCGGCCGTTGTCTCCTACGACGGGACGGATTTTTTCGGTTTCCAGAACCAGCCGGAAATGCGGACGGTTCAGGGTACCTTCGAAGAGGCTCTCGAGAGGATCCACAAATACAGGATCGTGACTCAGGGCGCCGGAAGGACCGACACCGGCGTCCACGGTTACGGACAGGTAATAGCCTTCGATTCCAGCCTCGATCATTTGAGCGCCAAAATAATGTGCGACGCGCTGAACGCGAATCTTCCGGCCGACATTTACGTCAGAAGGGTTCACGAAGTGGAGTCCAATTTCAGTCCGAGATTTGCGGCGAAGAAGAGGATATACCACTATCACATACTCAATTCGAGCGAACCCGACATATTCCGGCGGAGGTACGTCTGGTGGTTCCCGTACGGGCTGGATATAGAGGCGATGAGGAAGGCCGCCGGCCACCTGACCGGGGAGCACGATTTCTCGGCTTTCAAGACGGGTAGAGACGATAGAAACCCCAACAGAACCATCTCGTCGATCAGGATAATCAGGTACCCTTCCCGTTTGATTCTGATCAGGGTAGAGGGCGTTTCCTTTTTGAAAAGAATGGTGAGAAACATAGTCGGCACTCTCGTAAAGGTTGGAACGGGCGGCATTCAAGAGGACACGGTGAGGGAGTTCCTTCTGTCTCAGGATAGATCGAATCTTCCAAGCTCGGCGCCTCCTCAGGGACTGGTCTTTTACAAGGTCATATTCGATGAGTTCGAAACTTAGGCTCGATGAACTTTTATTCGGTAAGGGAATGTCAGAGAGTAGGAGCAAAGCCAGCGAATTGATAAAGGCCGGCAGAGTGTCGGTGGAGGGCTCGATCGTCGAAAAACCCGGCTTCAGGGTCGATGTCGAAAGCCGCATCGCGATAACCGGCGGGAAACAGCCTGTGGGTCGCGGATACTACAAACTGGAAAAGGCCCTGGAGTTTTTTGGCCTCGACGTTTCAGGCAAAGAGGTTGTAGATCTCGGCTCTTCCACGGGAGGGTTCACACAGTTGCTGCTTGAGAAGGGTGCCAGGCGTGTAGTCGCCGTCGATGTGGGCAAGAACCAGCTTCACCCATCGCTGAAAAACGATGAACGCGTCGTATCGTTAGAAGAAAGGGATCTGAGAGAACTCACTCTCGAGATGGTCGGGGGGAGCGTAGATCTGGTAACTGTCGATCTCTCTTTCATACCGACTTCTTCGGTCGCCCGCGAAATCAGCGAACTTCTTAAGGATGGGGGACTGTGCGTTTCCCTGGTGAAACCCCAGTTCGAAGCCGGTCCCGGTAAGATCCACAAAGGTGTCGTGAAGTCCCGCGCCATTCACGTGGAAGTTTTGGAGAGATCCATAAAGTCCTTCGGAGAGGCCGGTCTCTATGCACAGAACTTGACTTTTTCTCCAATTCGTGGAAAGAATGGTAACATAGAGTATTTGCTCCTGACAGTGAAAAAACAGATCTTCGTCGATATCGATACGTGGTTTATAGTTGATAGAGCTTTTTCTCTTTAGCAATCGGGAGAGTTTTCAGTCAATCGAAGGGAGGGAAGACCCGATCCGCTTTTAATTCGGCCCGTCGGGTTAATTTTGAAATTTTTCGTCTTTCTTTTGTGCTTTGTGATCCATTTTTCTGGAGTAGCGGCTCAAGAGCTTTTCGATTTCGTACCCGAGAGTGCGGGGTATTTTGTCGTTCTGAGAAGTATGCGTTCGACTCTCGAGACTCTGAGGGACAGTACCAATTTCTTCGGTGCCTACCTTGGAGACGAGGGTTTCGGTGCCGAGAGGGCTCTTTACGGAATAATAGACGCGACCGGTTACAACGCCGAAGTCGATACAAGTCTGCTGAAGGATGCCTTGAACAGAGACCTTCTTCTGGCCGGAGAAGGCCTGGAGCTCTCCCTGGAAGATCTTCTCACGTTCGATCCCTTTTACCTTCTGGAGAAGCTCAAGCTTTCCAGAGCGAGGATCTTCATAGTCTGGAAGAGCGAATCTTCCTTCACTCTTCTCAAAGCCGTCGCCGCCCTGCTGGATATGACGATCTTCGCCCAGCCGGGGGAGAGCATAAACGAGTTGAGGAGCAACAGCGGGACGCTCTTCTACTACACAGGAGAAGGTTTTCTGATAATTGGCGGTAACAGGGAAGCCGTTCAAACGGCCCTGAACACCTATCAGGGACAGGAAAGAAGGTTGCTCGAATCTAGCGAAAAGGGGAGAGAGATAGCAGAGATGAGTTACGACTACACGATCACGGGCTTCTTCGACAGCGATCGTTTCAAGATAGATCTCGGACTTCAATCTCCGTTTTCGGTGGACAACACGGTTGTTTTCGCCCGCCCGGAAGGACATACGCTGGCGGCAACCATAGTCCAGGACACGATATTCCTCAATTCGCAGGATCTGGAAGTTTTTTTGAAGCTCGCCGATACGAAGGAGAGCGAGGCCTCGGAAAAGACTCATGGCGACTATACGGTCTTCTTCCCCTCCTCTTCCGTGGAAACTCTGAGAAACGAGTTGACCCACTGGTTCGAGCTCGATCTCGAACCTTACAGGGAACTGGCCGATTACATAGTGCTCCTATCCAGAGAGAGCACCGGGAACGCCCGGATATACGGAGAGCTGGTTTCGGAGGTTCCAAAAGTCTCGGCCGTTTTCAAGAACAGGAACGGCGATACCTCCTTCCTCGAAAGCCCCCTCAAAGAGTGGGGTGCAAAGACTTCGATTTACAGGGGAAACCGGGTATATGAACTGGAGAATGATTTCGACACGATATATTTCATTTTCTCACCCGCGACCACGGTACTCACGACACTCACTCCCGAGGAGTACTACTCGACCGTTTCATCGTCGGGAACGCTCCGGGACAACGTCAGTTACGAGTTTGTAAGAGAACTGGGAATGGAGAAAGACATCGTCGAGGCCTTCGTCGATGTGAAGAAGATCTTCAAATCGCTGATAGGGATTACGCTGGACAGTGCGATCTTCTACCAGCAAACCTTTCTGGAGAACGGTAAGATGGTTCACGCTCTCCGGTTTTACTGAGGTGATTGTATGTCCATTTTCGATAAGATTTTCGATAAGAACAAAATGCTTCTTAAAAAGTATTCGAAGGTAGTCGATAAGATAAACTCCCTGGAGCCTTCGGTTAGTAAACTTCCTCAAGAGGAGTTCTTGAAAAGGACCGAAGAGCTGAAGAAAGCGGCCGAAAGCGGTCCTCTGGAGGACTTGATACCCGAGGCCTTCGCGCTGGTGAGGGAAGCGGCGAAGAGGACCACCGGTATGAGGGCCTTCGACGTGCAGCTTATGGGAGCCATGGCCCTGAACGAAGGCAAGATAGCCGAGATGAAGACCGGCGAGGGAAAGACCCTTGTCGCGACCATGCCGCTGTATCTGAACGCCCTTACAGGAAAGGGCTGTCACCTGGCAACCGTGAACGACTACCTGGCGAAGAGAGACGCCGGCTGGATGGGACCCGTGTACGAATATCTCGGGATGAAGGCCGGCTTCATACAGGCCAGCATGGATCCGGTCACCCGGAAGGAAGCCTACAATTGCGACATTACCTACGGCACGGCCAACGAGTTCGGTTTCGACTATCTCAGGGACAACCTGGTCTATTCGCTCGAGAACAAAGCTCAGCGCGGCCACAACTTCGTTATCGTGGACGAGGCCGACTCGATACTGATAGACGAGGCGAGAACGCCGTTGATAATCTCCGGACCGGCCGAGGATTCGTCCAGTCTCTACCGGCAGTTCGCCTTCTTCGCCAAGAGGTTTCAACAGGAAAAGGACTTTCTGGTCGACGAGAAAGACAGGACCGTCACCCTCACCGATGAAGGTATAGCCAAGGCCGAGAAATTGCTGCAGATAGACAACCTGTACGATCCGAGCAACTACGACTACCTCTTCCATCTGCTCAACGCCCTCAAGGCCATGACCCTGTACAGAAAAGAGGTCGATTATCTCGTGAGTCAAGAGGGAGAGGTCGTGATAGTGGATGAGTTCACGGGGAGACTCCTTCAGGGCAGAAGATACTCGGAGGGCCTACACCAGGCGATAGAAGCGAAGGAAAACGTTCAGATAAGACAGGAATCGATCACTTTCGCTACGATCACTTTCCAGAATTACTTCAAACTGTACGAGAAGGTCTCGGGAATGACCGGGACGGCCGCAACCGAAGAGTCGGAATTCATATCCATGTACAACACGCCGGTGGCAGTCGTTCCCACCAACCGCGAAGTTGTGAGAGGGGACAAGGAAGATCTGATCTACAAATCCCGTGAAGAAAAGGACGAAGCCATAATAGAGGAGATCGTAAGGAGATACGAAAAGGGGCAGCCCGTACTGGTAGGGACCACCTCCATAGAGAAGAGCGAACAGTTGAGCAATTTACTTCAGAAGAAAGGCGTGGCCCACGAAGTTCTCAACGCGAAGTATCACGAGCGCGAAGCCGAAATAGTCGCCAAGGCCGGTCAGGCCAAAACCGTCACCATAGCCACGAACATGGCCGGTAGAGGAACCGACATCAAGCTTGGCGAGGGAGTCGTGGATCTCGGAGGCCTCTTCGTGCTCGGAACTGAGCGCCATGAGAGCAGGAGGATAGACAACCAGCTCGTGGGCAGGTCTGGCAGACAGGGAGACCCCGGAGAATCCAGGTTCTATCTTTCGACGGAAGACGATCTGCTCAGGTTGTTCGGCGGGGAGAGAATGCAATCGATAATGACGACCCTGAAGATCGAAAGGGGACAGCCCATCGAGCATCCGCTGCTCAGCAGAATCATATCCTCTTCACAGAAGAAGATCGAAGGGATACACTTCGAAATTAGAAAAAGGCTGTTTGAGCTCGACTCGGTCATGGACCAGCAGAGAAGCGCGATTTACGCCCACAGAGACTGGGTTTTGAAGGGCGAAGAACTGGATTCGAACATCTCCGAGATAATTCGCGACGTAGTTGAAAGAAGGCTCGATGGATTGCAGGAGATGCCGTCCAGAGAGGAGATCAGAAACTCCTTCGCCTTTCTGCCGCCCGATTCTCTGGCCCGCCTGAGCGAGTCGAAAACCGTCCAGGAATTGAAAGAGTCGGCCATAAAAAGCCTCGAAGATACTTACCAGGAGAAGAAGAAGTCCTTCGGCGAGGAGTTCCCCCAGGTCATGAAATACATAATGCTGAGGATGATAGACGAAAGGTGGCGCAGACACCTGGAAGCCGTAGACCACCTTAAGGATTCGGTGGGATTGAGAGCTTACGGCCAGAAAGATCCCGTGGTAGAATTCAAAAAGGAATCTTACGAGCTTTTCCAGCAATTGACGGATTCTCTTTACGACGATATAGCGAGCGCCATCGTCAGAATAGTGAAGGTCGATAGCGACAAGGCCCAGCAAAAAGCCGACAAGGAATTCAAGAACCTTCAGGCCGTACACTCGGAGTTCGGTACCGCCGATAAGAAATCCGATTCTACCGGAAAAAAGAAGGGCACCAAAAGGTTCAAGGTTAAGCGCTAGTACGGAGGTGTAATTTGATAAGTTACGAAATAAACTCAAAGATTCAGGAATTGAGAGACAAGTTCGACTCGATAAAGGGAACGCTTGATCTGGTGAGAATGAATGAAAAGTTGAAGGGAATCGAGCATAAAATGAGCGACCCGTCCATATGGAACGATAAAAGGGAGGCCTCCAATCTTGGAAAGGAAGCCCAGTCTTTCAGAAGCACCCTTGAATTGTTGAAAGACGTGGAAGGCGAATTCGAGAATATAGATATCGCCGTCGAACTGGCCTCGGAAGATGAGAGCTATGTCCGCCACGTGGAGGAACTGGTCGCCCTGGCGTCGAGAAAAGTGAGGGAATTCGAACTCACGATTCTCCTCAGCGGCCATTACGACAACAACAACTGTTTTGTTTCGATCCACCCGGGAGCCGGCGGGACCGAGTCGCAGGACTGGGCCTCGATGCTGATGCGCATGTACACAAGATGGGCCGAAGCGAACAGATACAAAGTCACGATCGTCGATGAACTGCCCGGAGACGAGGCCGGTATAAAGAGCGTGACTCTGAACTTTGCCGGACCTTACGCCTATGGGAAGTTGAAGTTCGAGGCGGGAGTTCACCGATTGGTCAGGATATCCCCGTTCGACGCCAACCACAGGAGGCACACCTCTTTTGCGTCCGTCAGCGTCTTTCCCGAAATGGAGGAAATCCCGGAGATCGATATAAGGCCCGAAGAACTCAAGATAGACACTTACCGCTCGGGTGGCGCGGGAGGTCAACATGTTAACAAAACCGATTCCGCCGTTCGAATAACTCATCTGCCTACGGGTATAGTGGTCGCCTGTCAGACGGAGAGGTCCCAACACCAGAACAAGGCCAACGCCATGAAAATGCTTTACGCCAAGCTTTTCGAAATCGAACTCGAGAAAAAGAGGAACGAAAAGCTAAAGCTAATGGGCGATCAGAAAGATATTTCCTGGGGCAACCAGATAAGATCCTACGTGTTCCAGCCCTACACTATGGTGAAAGATCACAGGACGGAAATAGAGACGGGAGACATTCAATCGGTCATGGATGGCGATATAGAAGAGTTCATCGAAAAAGAGTTGCTCTTCTTCTCTGCGATAGAGAAATCTCTTGAATAAATTTTTCGAAATGTTTGACATTGCCCATAAAAAAGTGGTATGATTACCTCAAGCGGAGTGAATTAGTTGTCAAGGCAATATGACGAACACCACAGGAGCGTAATGATTCACGAAGCGCTCCATTATTTGCTTTCTAAGCAAGAAGGCGGTCTTTATTTTGATTGTACCGCTGGAGAAGGTGGCCATATCAGAGCTATTCTTGAGGCCACCAAAGGTCTATCTAGAGTCGTAGGGCTCGATGTGGACCGAGAGGTTCTGGAGTTAGCGGAGCGGAACCTGAAAGATTATCAGGGATGCTTCCAGCTCTTCAATCTATCTTATGCTAATTTCGAAATCGTGTTGCGACAGCTCGGTGTTACCAAGGTTGATGGTTTTTTACTGGATGTGGGAGTCTCTACTTTTCAGTTGAAGTCTCTGGGAAGGGGTTTTTCCTACGATATCGACGAACCGCTGGATATGCGTATGGATCTTTCAAGAGAGCTTACGGCTGAGCGAGTGGTGAACGGCTACAGTGAGAAGGACCTCGCGAGGATAATCTTCGAGTACGGTGAAGAACAGAGGTTTGCGAGGAAGATCGCACGAAGCATCGTCTCAAGAAGACCGTTGTATTCCACCAAAGATCTCGTAGAGGCTATCAAGAAAGCGATACCACCGGCCGAGAGGTACAAAAGAAAGAGGCATTTCGCAACCCGCACTTTTCAGGCTATTCGGATTGAAGTGAACGATGAGCTGGAAAACATCGAGAAGACACTGAGGGCAATTCCCTGTTATCTTAATCCAGGCGGTCGTGTTGTAATTATTTCTTTTCATTCTCTGGAAGACGGTATAGCTAAAAGGGTGTTTAGAGAAAAGATGGACATTGAGTTGAAGATACTTACGAAGAAACCCCTATCACCGTCTGAAGAAGAGATTGATCTCAATCTACGAGCAAGAAGCGCAAGATTGAGGGCAGCGGAGCGGATTTGAAGGGAGGAACATCTCGTGCAATCTATTACAGCGAAGCGGAAGCCACTGGTACATGAAGGCGAACGTGCCTTGGTAAGCAGTGACGTAAAGGGTTTGTTAGGTTTTTTGCAGGTTCTAATTATTTTTCTTTCCCTGGCAGTTTCAGTTACTCTTCCATTCTATTTCGGCAATGAGGCCGATAAAATCTCTGAGTTAGCAAGACAAAAAGAACAGAACCTTGTAGTCATGGAATCTCGCCTGGAGAACGTAGTGCGAGAAATTTCTTATTTGGAGACTGTCGTAGGGATAAGGGCTGAAAAGTAGTTTTCTGTGAGGTGGATCCTAAATTAGAAATCTCACTAACAGAGTTTTTCTTTTGTACATAATTCTTGTGCTCTGCGTGGCGGTATTCGCTGTAAGAGCCGGTTATTTTTCGCTTTTCACCGAACCGGACATACCGGTCGTTGTCGGCATCAACCGTATCCCATCTTTAAGGGGATCGATTTATGATTCCGATGGGAAGTTGCTAGCGAGTGATTCGATCATCTACGAAGCCTGGCTGGATCTGGGTTATCTAAGGTTGTCGACTTCTACCGAACAGATAGAAAAGGTTTTGCGAAACATCGAAATCGCTTTCGGAATATCCTACCAATCTCTTGAAGAGAACCTTCACGGCACCAGGAGCTTCATGCTTCTCGGAACCTCTCCGACCAACGAGGAGATGATGAGAAAGATCACCCCCCTCACCAAGAGGTATATATCTCTGGAGATGCAGAGAGAGAGATTGACCTTCAAAGAGTACGGTCTCGACAGGATAATAGGCTCTCTGGATAAAGGCGGGGAACCCCTTAACGGGCTCGAGTTGCAGTACGACGAGATTCTTTCCGGAAAGAAAGACGGATTGATCAGACGGACTTTAACGGGCGCGAAGAGAGAAGAACCGACCAACGGGAGCGACATTTATCTCTCCATAGATATAGATCTCCAGAGAATGGTTTACGAAGAGCTCAAAAAAACCGTCGAAAAAAATATGGCCGATGGAGGGCTTGCCATACTTCTCGATAGCAAGACCGGCAAAGTACTCTCCTACGCCGGAACATACAACTGGGATCTCGGCTTGATGGGAATTTTCGAACCGGGATCGACCATTAAACCTCTGATCTATTCGCTTGCCCTCACAGTGGGAGCCATCAACGAAGAGATGACTTTCAGCTGCGACGGGAGGATACAACCGGTCCCTGGACTGAACATAGTCATACGCGACGTCGAAGGTGAAAGACACGGTGTCCAGACCTTCAGGGAGGCGATTATAAACTCCTGCAACGTGGCGACCGTGCAGGTCGGTGGAAAGATTTTCAACACTCTTGGAAGGAATGAAATGTACACCGCGCTTGAGAAAATAGGCTTTGGAAGGCTATCGGGAGTGGATCTTCCCGGAGAGACGCCGGGGATTTTTCCGCAAGCCTCTACCTGGTCGCTCATATCGCCTTACCAGTTTCCGATCGGTCAGGGTCTGGGTGTGAACATCTTTCAGATGGTCAAGGCTCTCAATGTCTTCCCGGCGGGCGGTCAGTTCATCGTTCCCACTTTTTTGAAAGCCATAAGGAACGAGGATGGATTCGTCAACGTTCCGAAGAAAGTCGATGGAATTCTCTTCTCCCCGGAACTGGTTGCAACGATGCTCCCCGTTCTCGAGAGCGTCGTCCTGAACGGTACGGGAACGCTCGCGCAGGTCGATGGGGTTAGAATCGCAGGAAAGACCGGAACGGCCCAAAAAGCCGGGCCGGGCGGGTACAACGAGGAAACTTACTACGCGCTCTTTTATGGATTCTTCCCGGTGGAAAATCCTTCATACACGCTGTACATCATGATCGACACACCGAAGGCCGGTGTCTATTACGGTGGCTCTGTGGCCGCCCCCATGTTCGCTTCGATAGTCAAAAAGATATACGGAATAGATGTTGAAAAAGAGAAGTACGAAGGAATATTCGGCTGGAAAATGCCGGATCTAACCGGCTATACACTGATTGACGTGAACGAGGTAAGGGAAATCTACGGAATCGACAAGCTCATCGTGCACGGGGCGGGGAAGGTCATGAGGCAGTTCCCCGAGTCAGGGCACCCTCTGGAAGACTACATAGAAGTATGGCTGGGAGTTGGAGAGACCGATGGTATTTGAGATGACCGGCGAGAGTCTGGTGCTGAAAGAGTTTTTCATATCGGCCAGAGCTCCGAACTGCCAGAGGATATCCTCCGATCACGACGAAAAAGAATACAAACTCAGAACGGTTATCTCCTCTTCGAATATGTTCGGCGAAACGGCCGTCAGGCTCGACGGTTTCTCCAGATGGAAAAAGGAAGAGAGGAAATCGGTAGAGAGACTTCTCAAATCGATCGGTTCATCGCCCGATGTCTTTGTGGATGGTTCCATAGATCCGGGCATCGAAAAGACAAAGGTATCTTTCGAGCTCCCCAAACCGTGGGAAGAGGAACGATGGATAGATCACGGGATCAACGTCGCCTCGCAGTTACAGATGAAGGCTACTCGCGATTCGATCAAGAGATTGATCGAAAAAGTCGGAAGAGATGAGATGAGGATCCTGAGCGAACTCGAAAAGCTCAAGGCCGTTGCCCGAAATATAACCGCCTCGATGGTCGACAGGTACGTGGTGAAGGATAGGGAGGTCGAAGTCGAGACTCTGGTCTTCACTTTTTTGAGCCGCGGTTCGGAGTTCCTGTCGTGTTTTGACTACAGGCAATTACCCTTCCCGCTGTTCTCCTCCGTACTCTCGAAGATCCTGATCGAGATAGGCACGGTGCTCGAACGTAAAAGCGCGGGGAACTCGCTCTCGTGGAGGGAAGTCAAATCGCTCTCCGAAGCGACCGGCATCTCGACATCGAGAATCTCGAAGATCGTAGGATTCAACTTCTCTGGCAGCGGCGACCAGAACACCGATATTACCGCTATGCTCGACCGGAAAAAGATCGCCGCTCTCCTGCTGTGCCTCCAGGATCTGGACGAGGAATTCAAAAGTGGCGATATAAACCAGGAGATCGCCTACTTCGCTCTTATAAAGTCTTCTTCGCAAGTGTAAGTAAAATGTCTGTAAATTTCTTTTTTTCAACATCATAAGGACGCCGTTCTAATTTGACAGTTCCAAAAGTCCATTGTACAATTGCTTTCGGCTAAATGTTTAGAAGGAGGCGAATCGAAAGCAGATGCCCACAATAAATCAATTGATAAGACACGGAAGAAAACAGCTGAAACAGAAATCTGCTTCACCAGCTCTAGAAAACAATCCTCAGAAGCGTGGTGTTTGTGTAAGGGTCTCGACTATGACTCCCAAGAAGCCAAACTCTGCTTTGAGAAAGATCGCAAGGGTTAGACTTTCGAACGGAACCGAAGTAACGGCTTACATTCCAGGAGAAGGCCACAACCTTCAGGAGCACTCCGTTGTACTGGTTAGGGGCGGTAGAGTCAAAGACCTTCCCGGTGTTCGCTACAAGATAATCAGAGGCACTCTCGATGCCGAAGGAGTCGCCAACAGGAAGCAGGCCAGAAGCCGCTACGGAGCAAAGAGACCCAAGAAATGAGGAGGCAAGTCTAGATGAGAAGACGACAGTCCGAAAAGCGCGAAGTAGTACTGGATCCAATATACAACGATGCAGTGGTCACGAGACTGATAAACAAAATAATGATAGGCGGAAAGAAGAGCAAGGCGGAGATGACCGTCTACAAGGCGCTCGAAGCCCTTTCGGAAAAGACCAAGCAGCCGCCGATGGAAGCTTTCAGGAAGGCTATCGGCAACGTCAAGCCTCTTCTGGAAGTTCGACCGCGAAGAGTCGGCGGTGCGACCTATCAGATTCCATTCGAAGTACCGGAAAGAAGAGCGGTTTCTCTTGCGATCAGATGGATAGTCTCCTCCGCTCGCTCGAAATCAGGTAAGCCTCTCAGGGACAAGCTAGCTCTCGAG
>Ga0209723_1003180_pt1 | contig 20222 bp, 17 predicted proteins | sample BiotimSIPDNA_2_FD_185750 | JGI IMG/M metagenome (GOLD analysis project Ga0209723, IMG submission 185750) | Anaerobic biogas reactor microbial communites from Washington, USA - Biogas_R2 time_0 SIP DNA (SPAdes) (version 2) | ecosystem: Engineered > Bioreactor > Anaerobic > Unclassified | place... | reverse complement strand
TAAGAGAAATCCTCCATGCCGAAGGTGGGAATCGAACCCACATACCCGAAGGTACACGATTTTGAGTCGTGCGCGTCTGCCTGTTCCGCCACTTCGGCAAGTGCCATGTAGTATAACCATTTCCCTGGTTGTGGTCAAGACTTCAACAATTTGTCGCTTAGCCAGGTTTTTGGAAAATACCAGAAACCTAAATTAGCCACATTTACGATGAAGTGGTTATAATGCATTACGATTTATTTTAACAATCATATCTGCACTATCGGCATAAAGTGATAGGGCATGTATTTAGAAATTGGAGCAAATCATGCAATTAGGAATTATAGGTCTCCCTCAATCTGGAAAAACCACACTTTATAAAGCGCTTACTGGCGCAGATATTCCCGCTGAGATGTCGGCTGGGCAGCTTGAAGTGCACACAGCCGTTGTGGACGTGCCAGATGTAAGGGTGGATCAGTTGGTGGATATTTACAACCCAAAGAAAATTGTGCGTGCCAAGGTGACGTATGCTGATATAGCCGGCTTGGATGGCAGCGCTGGCAAAGAAGGCCTATCTGGGGCATTATTTAATCAACTTTCGCAAATGGATGGCTACATCCACGTCGTTCGGCAGTTTGAGAATGCCAGCGTGCCCATTCTTTCGGGTTCAATCGACCCTGTAAGGGATGTCCAGGTGATGGATAGCGAGTTTATTCTGAACGACCTGATCATGGTTGAACGCAAACTAGAGCGGTTGGCAGAAGAGCACCGCCGCGGTGTGTCGCGAGAACGGTCTGTAATTGAAATAGAAATTGCTTTATTTGAACGATTGAAGGGCATGCTCAACACTGAAAAACCGCTGCGGCATTTTACTTTTACAGCCGAGGAAGAAAGGATCCTTTCCAGTTATGGTTTTCTAAGCCGCAAGCCGCAGATCATTGTATTTAACCAGTCAGATGAGCAGGCGGCGTTAAAGTACGAATCACCTCACCCACATACGGATGTGGTCTCCATCCCGGCCAAGCTTGAAATGGATATTGCTGCCCTTTCAGAGGAAGATGCTGCTTTATTCATGGAAGAGTATGGTATTAGCGAGCCGAGTTTGAAGAAATTAATCCGCCTGTCTTATGAACTTTTAGGGCTGCAATCTTTCTTTACCGCCAGTGAGAAAGAAGTGCACGCTTGGACCTTAAGGCGCGGGGCGAATGCCCGCGAGGCTGCTGGCGTGATTCACTCAGACATGGAAAAGGGGTTTATTCGCGCGGAAGTGATTTCCTTTGAGGATATTCTGACCTACGGCGGCACTGCTGAGGCACGAGCTAAAGGGCGTTTGAGGGTTGAGGGAAAAGATTATATCGTTGCAGACGGGGATATCCTGGTTATCCGCTTCAATATTTAAATCGGCAGGGCATTAAAGTTAAGACTAAGTAATCCAGCTGTTGTGTTGATCTGAGATTATAAAATATCAGTCACTTAATAAGGTGTGCAGGGTGTGAGGGTCCACCCTCGAGGTAAGGTCAAAGCTCAGCGGGGTCACGGACACAAGCTGGTCGATCAGCACAGTTTTTAGGTCGCTGCCCTCTTCTGGGCGGTCTAAGTCAATGCGGATTTCATAACGCATATGGCCAGGCTCATTTAGAGATTTGCGCAATGAAGGTTTAGGGTGATAGTAGCGTTCACGTGACTGACGCGTGATGACCCAGGGCGTTTTGGGGGTAGCACTGCTTGGAACATCAACCTTGAGTACGTCGACATCAAAAGGCAAGCGCACTTCCAGCATTTTCTTGGCAAACAGGTGTGTAAAATATGCTGCAACTGAGAAATCGACTTTGTTTGACAGCGAAAAATGATCACTCTGTACGGTTTGTAAAGACATCGCCAGGGCAGGGATGCCCAGCGTGGCAGCTTCTAAAGCAGCGCCAACCGTGCCAGAAACCGTGACGCCAGAGCCCACATTCTCCCCATAGTTAATGCCTGATACAACCAGGTCTGGCTTGCCTTGAATAATTTCCAAAACCCCGTGCAGGACACTTTGGGCTGGTGATGCACCGACACCGTAGACTGTCCACTCTTTACCGTGCACGGTCAGAGTCTGCGGTTGGAAAACCCCATCAGAATCAATGGGCAGGCTGCGGCCGGTGCTGGTGAATTGTTCGCGCGGGGCGACCACGTGTACAAAACCCAGGGGCGCCAGGGCTTCTGCGGCTGCCCACAGGCCAGGTGAGTGGATGCTGTCGTCATTAGTCAGAAGGATTTGATATTTTTTAGTGTTAGCCATGGCAGTGTAATTCTAACGAAAGATTTACTTTCAAGCAATGTGTTTTCGCAAAATCACGCTTAGGTTTCCAGAGAGCCAGACAACAAAGCCGGTAAGATGACCAGCATCGCATCGCGAACTTCCCGAAAATCTGACATGTCATTGGTGGTGGCTGGGTCAAAAAAACTGTGATGAATTTTTTTGCCCTTCCCAAGCCACAGTGGGCACTCTTCTGCCGCTGAATCACATACTGTTATAACCAGGTCGAAGTGCTCGCCTTTGAATGCATCAGCATGTTTTGATTGACCTTCATGGTGGATGTCAATTTCCTCTAAGGCTTTAATGGCTAATGGGTGTACATAACCCGCTGGTTTGGTGCCTGCGCTAAACGCTTGCCATGTTTTGCTGAAGCGCGCATTGATAATAGCTTCTGCCATTTGTGAGCGGCAGGAATTGCCTGTGCACAAGAAGAGCACTTTGGACCTTTTAGAACTTTGGTCTGTATTCATTTAATAACTCCTGTGAGGGAAAGAGAATGGCTTTTGGGGTACAGACACTTTTACAGAAACAGCAGCCTACAACGCAGTTGAAGGGCTCCACGACGATGACCTTGCCATCTTCAGCCCTAGCATACACGTTATGTGCACAAAGGTCAAGGCAGGCACCGCAACCATTGCATAGTTCTGAGCTGACCGTAGGGAACCAGGGGATTTGTTCGCGAGGGTAGCCGCGCCAGGTGCCGTAGTTGTAAGGTTTGATGGGCTTACCTGTGGCACGGGCACTGTAAAAGTTTTCGTATTCTCTTTTCAGAACGACCAGGTAATCTTTTATGGCTGGCTTGGGGATGTAATTATGCTTACGCACGCCTTGGAGCAAGATATTGCCGACGTCACCATCATCGGGGGTGATATTGGCATCATACAAGGCATTAAACAGCTCTTCCAGACCCAGCAGCCCAGCTGGTGCGCCGCTTATAAATAACATGCGATAACTTAATTTACTCATAATAATTTACTGATATTAATAATCAGGCTATGTTACAGTGCTCGCTAACAAAGCTTTTCAAATGCTCAAGCATGGCCATGACGCCATTATTGCGCTGCAAAGAAAGATGTTTCCACAACCCAATTTCATCCAGAAATTGCACATCCAGGGTTAGTAAATCCTGCGCGCATTGACCAGAAACAATCGTGGTTAGGATGGCAGTGATACCCCTGACAATTAGGGAGTCACTGTCTGCTTCCAGGTAAACCCGGCCATCTTCACAGCGCAGGGAGAACCAAACGCTGGATTGGCAGCCTTTGACCAGGTTAGCCTCGGTCTTATTAGCCGGGTCCATCGGCGGCATAGAATCACCCAGCTCAATCAGGTAGGTGTACTTCTCATCCCAGGATTCTAAAAAGCTGAAATCTTCGATGATGTCTTGTTGGATTTCTTTAATTGTCTTCATGATATTTACTTTCTTAATATTTTTCGGGCGCGCATGATGCCATCAATAAGGGCATCAATGTCTGCTTTGCTGTTATAAAGCGCCAGGGATGCGCGTACATTACCAGGGATCCCCAGGCGATCCATTATTGGTTGGGTGCAGTGCTGCCCAGTGCGCACCGCGATGCCGAAGGCGTCCAGCAGGGAGCCTAAATCGTAATGTTGAATACCCTGGATGTTAAAGGGCAGGATGCTCGAGCGTTTTTTGGGATTGCCATACAAAGTCAGGCCGGGTATGCTGGTCAACCTTTCAACGCCATAATCAAGCAAGTCCTCTTCGTGCTCGCGCAGCTCAAGAGGATCAAATTCCTTTATATAATCTATGGCCGTTGATAGGCCGATTGGGCCTTCAATATGTGGCGTGCCGGCCTCAAACTTAAAGGGTAAATGGTTATAGGTGGTATGTTCCAATGAGACCGAATCAATCATTTCTCCGCCAGATTGGTAGGGGGGCAATTTTTCTAACCACGATTCTTTGCCATACAAGACTCCAATCCCAGTGGGGCCGTACATCTTATGACTTGAAAAGGCATAAAAGTCTGCATCTAAAGCCCGAACATCATGCTCAATGTGGTGTATGGATTGGGCGGCATCCACCAACACCGCTGCACCAGCAGCATGCGCCATGGCAATGATATCAGGCAGGGGGTTGATGGTGCCCAAGGAGTTGGAGATGTGGTTTACAGCCACCAGGCGGGTTCGTTCAGAGAGCACTTCTTTAAACACGGCCAGGTCAAGGTCACCATTATCATCAAAGGGGATCATTTTCAGAACCCCGCCCTTGCGCTGGCACATCAATTGCCAGGGTATAAAATTGCTGTGATGTTCCAGTTGACTGACGATGATTTCATCGCCAGGTTTTACAAAGGCTTCGCCAAAAGAGAATGCCACCAGGTTGATTGACTCGGTGGTACCCCTGGTAAAAATCACCTCGTAGGGGTGGGCAGCGTTGATGTAATTGGCAATGTTCTGGCGTGCTTTTTCGTGCGCCTCGGTTGCCAACATGCTCAAAGTGTGATTGCCGCGGTGGATATTGCTATTGACGGTCTTGTAATAATTAGTGATAGCATCAATAACCACCTGGGGCTTTTGGGTGGTGGCGGCATTATCCAGGTAGACGAGATCATGCTCGTGAACCTTTGCTTGTAAGATTGGAAAATCTTCTTTTGCGCTGATGATTGATTTGCTCATATTCATTATTCCTAATATTATTAGACTTATTTTACCAGCTTGATTTTTGAAATGGTCAGCCTGTAACAGGTAAGTCCTTTAATATTTGATCCTAATATAAGTTTGCCTATTTTCATTTCAGAAAGCCATTTCTCATCAATTATTTGCAGAAAATAATTGAAATGATTATCAATATCCTTAAAATGGATCTGTGCACTTGGTTATAATAAACACAAGGGTTTGATGATGGGTGATGGCAACTTTTAAAGATAAACTAACTGCAGTTCGTGAATTGGGATTGCGCAAGCTGAGCCTGCTGGCTTTATATCGTTTTGGATTAAGCAGCGATCATTTCAAGCGAGTTACGTCTTATCCCATGCCGTTTTCCCCTGACATAAAGCTCTTAACAACCGACCTGTTTTACCCACCCCAGCCAGATTTTTATACCCGTTACAAAATTTCACATAGCGATGCCTTGGCAGAGGCAGATGATTTGTGCAGGGGTGTGGTCAGGCTTTTTGGCAATGACCCTACTTTGTTAAACCTCATTCCAGAAGGGGCATTAGCGCACTGGAGCGATTATGAACTGAACCATGCCAGTTGGGGGGACGAAGATATTAAACTGATTTGGGAGCCAGCCCGTTTTTCATGGGCATTCAAATTGGCGCGTGCCTATGCAACCAGTCACAACGAAGCTTACCCCAACGCCTTTTGGTTTGCATTTGAATCTTTTCAACTTGCCAACCCGCCTTACCTGGGTCCCAATTGGATATCTGCTCAAGAAGCGGCTCTGCGCATCATGGCATTTGTTTTTTGTGACCAGGTATTTTCGAATTCGGAGTCATCAACCCCAGAGCGCCGGCAAGCCCTGCTGCGTGCCATCAGTGACCATGCGCAGCGTATTCCCCCGACCTTGATTTATGCGCGCGCTCAAAATAACAATCATCTTATTAGTGAAGCGGTTGGGCTTTACACTGCCGGTCTTTACCTAGCCAACCACCCGCTGGCTGAGAAATGGAAGAAACTGGGTTGGAAGTGGTTCAACTGGGCTATTCAAAACCAGGTCAGCCCCCAGGGCACTTATATCCAGCATTCAAGCAACTATCACCGCTTGATGCTGCAATTGGCACTGTGGATGCAGCACTTACAAGCCCATTTTTCTACAAATGATACCTTTCCTGAACAGAACCTGTCAAAACTTGCGGCAGCTACTGAATGGTTAGCTTCCCTGGTGGATGCCAGCTCTGGGGGCGTCCCAAACTTGGGGGCTAATGATGGCGCGCTGATCCTGCCGCTAACTTCTCGACCAATTGATGACTATCGGCCGACGGTGCAGGCCGCAGGGGCAGCTTTTCTAAACCAAGCCATCTTCCTTAACGGGTCCTGGGATGAGTTAGGCGTTTGGTTTGACTTGCCAATGGTCGAATCTGCTAAGCCGATCAAACCTGCGACTGATATGATCCGAATTGATGCGGGCGACAGCCATGCTTTTTTGAGAGCGGCACATTTTTCTGACAGACCCTCACACGCGGATCAATTACACCTTGATTTATGGCACAAAGGCCGCAATATTGCTGTAGACGCAGGCACCTTTTCATATAATGCCGAGGCACCATGGCAAAATGCCCTAGCAAGCACCCTAGTGCACAATACCGTGTCTTTGGATGGGTTAGATCAAATGAAGCGGGTCACGCGCTTTTTGTGGCTGAATTGGGCACAAGCACAAGTAACCAAGCAATATTTTGACCCACAAGGCCAGCTTTTGTCGGTCTCTGCCCTGCACAATGGGTATGAACATTTAGGCTGGCATCATCAACGCACGCTGAGCGCGCAGGCTGGCAGTAAGTGGGTGATTGATGATCTGCTTGTGCCAACGATGAAAAACCCAGAACCAATTTGTGCACGCTTAGCCTGGCTGTTTTTAGAAAGTGATTGGGAATTTGACCAAGAATTATTAATCCTACATTTGGACACTTTGAAAATTCAAATAAGGATCAAAGGTGCGGACTCACTGGCCTTGGTACGGGCTGGAAAAACACTCTTTGGTGAGTTGCAGCCTAAACCGACCTGGGGTTGGTATTCGCCTACTTATAACAAGAAAGTGCCAGCGCTGCAATTAATTGCTTTTAGTGAGTCACTGAACCAACCCTTCTTCAGTACGCACATCCAGTTTATAGATTGAACCTGGACACGTAAAGCGAAATCAGCAATTCGAGTAAAATTGTTAACATGCACATTTTATTAATTCATCAGGCATTTGCGGCTATCGATGACCCTGGCGGAACCAGGCATCACGAATTGGCGCGCCACCTGGTGGATTTTGGTCATCAAGTAACGATTATTGCTAGCCCGGTCTCCTACCTGACCGGAACTGCTAAGTCTCGGGTGCGCTGGAAAGACCGCCAGGTGGATGACCGCGGGGTAGAAATCATCCGCGCATACACCCTGCCAGCCCTGCATCTTTCTTTTGTGTGGCGTGTGTTCAGTTTTCTTTCATTTATGGTCTCTTCGTTTCTCATTGGCCTATCGGTTAAAAAGGTTGACCTGGTTTGGGGAACGACACCGCCAATTTTTCAAGGTGTCACGGCCTGGTTGTTAGCCCGTTTGAAGCGGGTTCCTTTTCTCTTTGAAGTGCGCGATTTGTGGCCTGCTTTTGCCATTGCGGTTGGGGTCTTGAAGAACCGCGCTTTAATTCGCCTGTCAGAATGGTTGGAAAAATTCATTTATCGGCGCGCTGATCACATCGTGGTCAATTCGCCTGGCTTTATCGAGCATGTGAAGCTGCGCGGTGGCAAGAAAATTGATCTCATCCCTAACGGGGCTGACCCAGAAATGTTCGATCCCACGCTAAGTGGGGGGGATTTCCGCCATCAACACAATCTAGGCACGGATTTTGTTGTTTTATATGCCGGCGCACACGGCCTTTCTAATGATTTGGGGGTTGTACTTGAGGCTGCTAACCTGCTGAAGACTGAAAAAGGGTTGCGCTTCGTGTTGGTTGGCGATGGCAAAGAAAAGCCAGCTTTAATAAACCAGGCTGCCAGCCGTAACCTGGCAAATGTTCTGTTTATACCCCCTGCGCCAAAGACCGAGATGCCCCAGGTTTTGGCTGGCGCTGACGCATGTATAGCGATTTTAAAGCCAATTGAGCTATATAAAACGACTTACCCAAATAAAGTCTTTGATTACATGGCAGCAGGAAAGGCAGTGCTGCTGGTGATTGACGGTGTGATTCGTGAACTGGTAGAACAAGCTGGTGCTGGGAAATTTGTCGAGCCTGGCAACCCTCAAGCACTGGCTTCTGCTGTAAGGCAATTGATGAAAAACCCTGGTGATGCAGAAAAGATGGGCAGGGCTGGCAGGCTCTATATTGAAAACAAATTCTCCCGCACCCAAATTGCATCACAATTTAATCTACTCCTTGAATCCTTATGGAGGAAAAATGGCTGAAAAAATTCTCGTAGTTGATGATGAAATTTCTTTACAAGAAACCCTGGCTTATAATCTCAAGAAAGAGGGTTATGAGATTGAAACAGCTGGTGATGGTACGACTGCCATCGACTTGGCCCGTGCTATGAAACCAGACTTGATTATCTTGGATATCATGCTGCCGGGTTTGGATGGCTTTGAGGTCTGCCGCATTTTGCGCCAGGAGACAAACACGCCTGTTTTGATGCTTACCGCGCGCGATGATGAAATCGACCGCGTGGTGGGCTTAGAAGTTGGCGCGGACGATTACCTAGCCAAGCCTTTCAGCATGCGCGAGCTGATTGCACGGGTCAAAGCCCTGCTGAGGCGTGTTCGCCTCATTCGCGAGGAGGTTGATAGTAAGGCACAGGAAACAGAACAACCCAAGCAGCTTATTTTTGGGAACCTGGTCATTGATATTACCCGCCGAGAAGTTCGTATAGATGAAAAGGTAGTCCCGTTTAAACCCAAAGAATATGAGTTGCTTACTTTTATGGGACAACATAAAGGGCAGGTTTTGACGCGTGGAATTATCCTTGAACGTGTTTGGGGTTGGGATTTTGTCGGTGATTCACGCACTGTGGATGTGCATGTGCGCTGGCTGCGTGAGAAAATCGAAGTCTCACCGGATAAGCCAACGCGCATCATCACCGTCAGAGGAGCCGGTTACCGCTTCGAAGGGTAAAGATGAAGTTCCGTATTCGTTGGCGTATTGTTTTACCATATGTCATTCTCTTATGTGCCCAGGCAATTATCTTTGCAAGCGTACTGCCACCAATCTTAAGACACGCCTACCAAGAAGCCTTGGTGAATGAGCAATCGCCAAATTTAACGACCTTTTACCTGGTTACAATCATCCTGGTCATACTCGCAATTGTTACGGTACTACTCCTCAGCCTGTACGTCTCCACGCAGACATTGGGCCCGCTTGAAAAGCTTACGCGGGCAGCCAAACAGATGGGTGCTGGCCAGTTTGATGAAATTGATATCCCCAAGCCCAGCGGCGAAATTATTGAGATAAAGGAATTAAGTGAAGCCCTGAGGCAGACGGTTGAACAAATCAGTGCGCAAATTAATGCATTGACGAATGAACGCTCAAAACTTGCCGCGGTTTTAAGCCAGATGACTGATGGCGTGCTCATTGCTGATTCGGGCGGACATGTTCAACTGCTCAATAAAGCGGCTGAGCGGTTGTTTAAAACAGAAGAGTCGCAAGCTCTCGGTCGATCGGTGGTTGAAGTAATGCGTCACCATGCCATTGTTGACCTATGGACCGAAACCCGCGAAGGTGAACCTAAGACAATTACCTTAGAAATGGGGTCTGACCACAAGTTTTTACAGGTGTTTGGGATTCCTTTAAGCGCGGATTTGCCTGGATCTACGATGCTGCTTTTACAGGATCTCACGCAAATTCACCGGCTGGAGACCATACGGAGGGACTTCATCTCGAACGTCTCACATGAGTTGCGTACACCCTTAGCAAGCTTAAAGGCATTAACTGAGACCCTACTTGATGGTGCCCTTGAAGACCCACCTGCTGCCAGGCGTTTTATTGTGCGCATGGACACCGAGGTTGATAACCTTACCTTGCTGGTCAATGAATTACTGGAATTATCACGGATTGAATCTGGGCGTACGACCTTCGAATTTCAGCGCATCCTGCCGTGTAAATTACTGAGTGCTCCCTGTGACCGGATGGCATTACAGGCTGACCGGGTTGGGCTGAACTTGAGGTTAAATTGCCCGCAGGACCTTCCGCCAGTGTTTGCTGACCCAGACCGCATATCCCAGGTGGTCATTAACCTGCTGCACAATTCGATCAAATTTACGCCAGCAGGCGGTCAGATAGAAGTATCGGCATGGCTGGAGGGTAGCCAGGTGGTCTTTTCCGTCAAGGATACAGGTGTTGGCATTGCAGAAAAAGACCTTACGCGCATATTTGAGCGGTTTTATAAAGCTGACCGCGCTCGTTTTGGTGGCGGGACAGGTTTGGGGCTTTCAATTGCCAAGCATATGGTTGAAGCTCACGGCGGCAAAATTTGGACTGAAAGTGAAGAAGGCAGCGGCAGTACCTTCTTCTTCACCATCCCGGTGGCATAGGGATGGATAAAACGAACATAATTTTTTTGGGTGCTTAAAATGTTTTATGGACGGTATATAGGTTGGATGTTAAAATTGGTTAACCAAAGGAGGACCAAATGCCTCGTTTTACACTCGATCGTGAAATTCACCTGATACAAGATGAAGTTTTGTTACTAGGAAGCTTGGTCGAACAAGCCTTGCTCAACGCCGTGGATGCCTTGAGGCGTCGGGATGCGGAATTTGCACATCAAATTGAGCGGGCTGATGAAGCCATTAATGAAAAACGCTTTGCCATTGAGAACCATGTATTGATCTTGATAGCCACCCAACAACCAATGGCGCATGATTTGCGCTTGATGGCTGCTATTCTTGAGGTGATCACTGAACTTGAACGCATGGGTGATTATGCCAAAGGCATTGCAAAAATTGCGGCGGGATTAGCTAACGACGAAATTTTGGTCCCAATTCGTGAAATTGGCTTCATGGCGGATATTGCTGTATCCATGCTGCACCGGGCCCTGGGGGCGTTTATTGCAGAAGATGTTACTTTAGCTTACAGCATTGCCGAAGAAGACCAACAAGTGGATGAACTTTACAACACAGTTTATTATAAAGTTGTGCAAAATATGATAGCCAATCCATCAACCATTGATAATACGAATCACATCTTGTGGGTTTTGCATAATATCGAACGCACAGCGGATCGCGTTACCAATATTTGTGAACGTACCGTGTTTATTGCCACAGGTGACATGCTGGAGTTAGATACCTCGGATGATGAGAAGGATGTTTAGAAACTAAAACCTCCAGAATTATTCCGAGATTCAAATATTTAAGTTAAGAAACTATTTGTTTGGTGGGAGAATTAGTTAAGTATTAAAGGTATCCTTAACCGACCCAAAGTCGCAATTTTTGTTCACATCCGTTATAATAAACTATAATGTTCACAAGCCCCCATTCGCTGCTGCACATCTCTACCATCAAAGGGAACATTGCTGCTCGGGGGCTTAAACATTACCAACAACTCACCTTATTATTGAAAGGGGCTCCTAGTGTTAAAACCAAATAATACCCGGGGCAAGCTGATAGTCGTTGAGGGCATCGACGGCTCAGGTAAGTCCACACAAATCGATTTATTGCATAAATGGCTCTTATCACAGGGCTATTCTGTTTACTTCAGTGAGTGGAATAGTTCGATGCTGGTAAAGAGCACTACTAAGGCTGCCAAGAAAGCTAAAAGCTTTACCCCCACAACATTTAGCATTTTGCAGTGTACAGACTTTGCGGATCGCTGGGAGAACAGTATTTACCCGTTGTTAAAAGCCGGTGTAATCGTGTTAGCAGATCGGTATGCGTTTACAGCCTTTGCCCGTGATGTGGCGAGAGGGGTAGACCCGGGCTGGGTGCGCAAAATGTATTCATTTGCCATTCAACCGGATGCCGCGCTTTATTTCCGCGTGCCATTAGATATTGCTGTTGAACGCATCACCTCTGCAAGGGCAAAACTGAAATACTATGAAGCCGGCATGGATTTGAACCTGTCAGAAAATATTAACGAAAGCTTTAAGCTGTTTCAGGGCCGTATTTTGGACGAATATGACAAGATGGTGGATGAGTTTGGCTTAATCAAGATAGATGGCACCTTACAAGTGAAAGATCAACAAAGACAAGTTCGTAATATTATTAAGAAGGTCTTGAAAGACTGGGAGGGTTTACCCAATCCCAATAAAGTACCAATCACACTCAAGAACCCCCAGGCTGCTGATAAGGGTAAAGGAGAAAAGAAATGAGAAATCCAGTCTTTTACGGTGCCGGTTTTCCTTACCGCGAATTACAACAAATGCCCGGTCGCTTGATTGTTTTGGAAGGCAGTGATGGTGTTGGTCGTTCCACACAAATTAAGCTGCTGCGACGCTGGTTGGAAGATGAAGGTTATGCCGTTTCGGATACGGGTTTAGCCCGCTCATCACTGACCCAGGCAGGCATAGATGAAGCTAAACGCGGTCACACACTCGGCCCCCTTACGATGAGCCTGTTCTACGCGGCTGATTTTGCTGATCGCTTAGAAAACCAGATTATTCCAGCCTTACAAGCGGGCTTTGTTGTATTATCGGATCGCTATTTCTATTCGGTAATTGCCAGAGATTGCGCACGTGGGGTCGACCCAGAATGGGCACGGAAACTTTATGGTATCGCGCTTAAACCAGACTTAATTATGTATCTAAAAGCCAGCGTGCCGACCTTGGTATCCAGGTTGATTCATGGACGAGGTCTGAATTACTGGGAAGCTGGTATGGATATTCAAATGGCTGATAACCTGTACGACAGCTTCATTCGTTATCAAACCAAATTAAATGAAATATTTGATGGCTTAACTACTGAATACAATTTTGTTCCTGTGGATGCAGACCGCAACGTAGACCTGGTTTTTGAGGAGTTGAAAAGCCATATTCAGGAACTTTTATATAACCGTCAACCAAAGACAAAGAAGCCACATTAATATTCCTGAAGGCATCTTGGCTTTCGGGGTTTATTAATTCTGCTTGGAAAGGATTGTGAAGACATGAAAATGCCAGATGCTGTTTGTGTATATGGGGCACAGATCATGTCCAAACATCTGTCTGCCATGGCAGGTGAGATGGACGGTGTGCGCGCAGCGGAAGATATCGAGTATGTTCACCGCATGCGGGTAGCATCAAGAAGGATGCGCAGCGCGCTTGTTTTATTTAAGCATTGTTTTTCCAAAAAAGACTATCAACAAATTAACAGCCAGATGCGTACAGTCACCAAGGCATTGGGAGAAGCGCGCGATCTGGATGTTCAAATGGATGTGTTAAACGAAACTGAAGCTCAGTTTACAGACGAAAGATTAAAGCCAGGGATTAAGCGGCTTATCTTGCGCTTGGCTAATCGCCGCACAGAAGCGCAAACCCATGTAAAGCTTAGCATCGATCAGCTTGAGCAAGAAAGGGTCTTAGAAACCACAGCTAATTATTTGACCCAATTTCAAAGCGCAAAAGGACAGGTTTATTTGTTTTCTCCCAGCCTTTACCAGCTGGCATTTAAGGGCATCAAGACACGGATTGATGAGCTTCTGAAACATGAGCCTTATATTCATGACCCTAACAACCAGGTGGAATTGCATGCCATGCGCATTAGCGCGAAGCGATTGCGATATACTCTTGAGGCTTTTGAAGATTTATACGGCTCTCGAATGAAGCCTTTTATAAACACCATGAAAGATCTTCAAGATTTGCTTGGGTTAATTCACGACATGGACGTTTGGGCTGCATTTATTCCAGAGTTTATAGAAGAAGAACGCGGTCGCATTGTGGGTTACTTTGCAAATGACAGACCGCTCAAACGGCTCTTGCCCGGTTTAGAAGCTTTTAGGGTCTCAAGATTAGATGTCCGGGCTAAGGCCTATGATGATTTTATCCTCTTATGGCAGGAAATTACCTCTCAAAACCTGTGGCAGAACTTATTAAAGTTAATTAACACACCTATCGATGTAGATGCAGCAATGGATGTAATGAATGCGCCTGATAGTGAGGGTGCGTCAGAAGCTGAGCAAACATGAAAGTATGCCTCATTTCAGATGTGCATGGCAACTTGCCGGCGCTTGAAGCGGTGCTTGACCACGCTGCGGCGCACAGCATTGATGAACCCATTTGGAACTTGGGGGACTTTGTTGGCTACGGTGCACAACCTGAAGAAGTTGTTCAATTGCTGTTTTCCCGCAGGACTGTGAGCGTTATCGGGAATTATGATAAAAAAGTGTTAGAACGCAAGATGATTGAAAGCAAATGGGCGCGTGTAAAAAAGCCTGATAAGCGCTTGGCTTTCAATTGGGCATATGAGCATTTAAGCGCTGAAAGCCGAGCCAGGTTGACCATGCTGCCCGAAAAACGCCTTTTGGAACTGGATGATTTACGGATTCTCATGACACATGGCAGTCCCCAAAGCATCGATGACTTTTTAGGCCCAGAGACGCCTGAAGATTATTTACAGGACATGGCAGAGATGGCTGGAGCGGATGTGATTTTATGCGGCAATACACATCGAGCCTTTGAAAGGCAAGTAGGCAGGGCTAAGTTCATCAACCCCGGCAGCGTTGGCAGGCCTGATGACGGTGACCCTCGCGCTGCTTATGCACACCTGGAAGTGGTGATGGGGCAGGCGCAGGTTGAATTTTTCCGGGTTGAATATGATGTGGCAGCCGCTGTCAGTGCCATTCAAGCGGCTGGTTTACCCGAGATATTTGGGAAAATGTTCATCTATGGTCGGAATTACGATGATGTTGCATGAATATTTGGGGCTCAATTTGTGTTAACAGACCGATATTTCAAAACTACTTGAACCAGCTTAACTCAGATTAGAAATAAGACCCCAACTTAATCATTGTTTTCCACTTTTCGTTCAAGCTTCCTCAATAACAACCAATTCACCAAACCTATCAAGGTCATTACTGTCAAAAGCACTAAATAGGCTATTCTCCAGTTTTCGGGTCCTGTAATCATCGTATATTCAGACATGCCCCCAATGCCAGAAATGAGGGTGAGCGGCATGAAAATAGTCGTGATGATGGTAAGACGCCGCATGATAGCGTTTGTTCGACTGGCAGCTTTTGACATTTCATTATTTAGCATGGAAAGATACATTTCCATAAGGTTGGTTTCTAAATCCCTGGCAGTTTCAGCCATATCTAAGTAAATTGACAAATGATCATAAATATCGCGAAAGTAAATTAAAGTATCGCTTGAAATAAAAACACTATCCCCGCGGGCAATCTTACCTAACACCTCCCGCTCTTGAAGTAGAGATCTTCTTATCATGAGCAAATTCCGGCGAGTTTCCATGAGCGATGTTGGTTTAAAACTCTTGATATTTCCCAAAATTAGGTCTTCATTTTTATCCAAATTATCTTCCAATAGTTCGATCTGCTCATATTTTTGGTCTACAAATTTATCGATCATCTGGTGCAAGAAATGAGAAGGACCTTTTTGAATTCTGCCATCTTCGGAAGTTCGTAATTGCTTTTTATAATTAAGAACAGGCTGGCCTTGCGAATCTTTATCCGCCACAGAAATTACAAAATCTTTACCTATAAAAAAATCGACTTCGTGGATAATCAATTCTTCTTGCACAAGTTCATATGTATTTAGGATCAAAAATGTGTATGCAGGGAAGTTATCCAGCTTGGGCAGTTGTTCGTTATCAGTACAATCCTCGATGGAAAGCGGGTGTATGCCAAGTAAATCGATGAGTACCTGTAAATCTTCTTTGCTTGGCTGACAAAAATCCAACCATAAATACGCGCCCTTTTGCCTAGCCTCTAAGGCTGATTCAATTGAGGGGGTGGATTCTATTAAGCCAGTGCTGGAAATTGTATAGAAGTCTGATTCGGCGTTATCCATAGAAACCTCAATTAGTCATGTTGATACTAATACATCCAGCCAGTTATTCGATGGTGATAGATTTTCCGCTGCGCAAAGATTCAAGGACAGCAAAGCTTGCCCGGGATGTGCCGATAAGCTGGTCGTAGGGAATGGGGGGCTGGCCATTTGAGCGCAAGGCACCTAAGAAGGCCTGCCAGGCAGCCTGGTGACCTTTGTCCTGGGCTGTTGTGCTGCGTTTTAGCTTGCCTTTATAGATGGTTTCAAGGGTGCGAAAATCTTCCAAAACAGCAATCCGTCCGCCACAAAAAGCCTCAACGCGTTCTTTAGAAAAAGATCTATCGCCATTAGCCAGGTAAGTCACCGTGCCGATGGAGCCATCAGGATAACTGAATTGCATGACGACATTATCTTGGCTGTATTTGCCTTGATCTTCCATGGCATAAGCCTGCACTGCTGTTGGGTTTTTGCCAACTAGGAAGGTTAGAAAATCTATGAAATGGCAAGCCTCCCCAATGATGCGGCCGCCGCCTATTGCAGGATCCTGCGTCCAGTGTTCCGGCGGCAGGTAGCCTGCATTAACCCTGTAATGCACCACGAGCGGTTCACTGCGGGAACCAAAAGCAGATTTCATTTGTTTTGCCAGCGGCGCGAAGCGGCGATTAAACCCAGCCATTAGGAGCGGTTTGCCATCTTCTGTTAGAACAGCTGCCAAAGAACCGAGTTCTTCAGGGGTTATGGCCAGAGGTTTTTCGCAATAAACATGTTTGCCAGCCTCAAAAGACTGCAATATTTGTTGGGTGTGCAAGTTGTGACGGGTAAGAATAGCAACCATGTTGATTGCCGGGTCATCAAAAATGGTTTGTGGATCTGAGGCAGAATAGCCAAAGCCAAATTTCTTGGCTGCATGCTGTGCGCTTAAACCAGAGGCTGAGACGACCCCAATTGGCGCAATCCCGCCCACCTTCTTTACAACCGGCAGGAAGGTCGCTCGGGCGTAATTTCCAGCACCTAATACCCCTAATGCTAGTAAGGCGCCAGGTGTGACTGAAATTGCAGGGGCAGCAAGATTAGCAACCCGTTGCGTTGGCGCCTCATCCGTCTGTGGATATGTCAGTAATACCCCTAAGAAAGATTCTTTCTTACTGGCTGTTATCAATTTATATGCTTTATCAGCTTGTTTGATGGGGAATTGATGACTGATGAGCGGTGTAATATCGATCTTTTGGTGTGAGAGCAGGTCAACGAAGGCCTGCATGTTTCGGCCTTCGGTCCAACGCACGTATGAGATAGGATAATCCTGCCCCTTTTCTTCGTAAGTAGGGTCGTAGCGGCCTGGTCCATATGACCTGGATACAACTAAACTCAATTCTTTTTCGTAATAAACCTTGCGTGGTATGTTTAAACCAACAGCGCCTACAGCCACCACTTTTGCCTTATCTCGGGCAATATTTCCAGCAAGGATGACCGGGTCATCTGATGCAGTATCAGCACAGATCAAGACAGCATCCACCCCATTGCCTTTGCTGAAGGTGCCAGTGGCATTTTCGGCATCTTCGCGCGCAACTGCCTCAATGCCAATCTTACGGGCAAGCTCAACCCGCCGGGGGTCGATATCAATGCCAATGACAAAGCAGCCAGCTGCTTTAGCAACCATGGCTGAAAGCAAGCCCAACAGCCCAAGTCCGATGACCGCAACTTTTTCTCCCAAACCCGACTCAGAAAGACGAAAGCCTTGCATGGCAATGGCACCAATGGTTGCAAATGCGCCTGCATTAAAATCAACATTATCAGGCAGTTTTACCAGCAGGTTTTGCGGGACAGATGCATACTCGGCATGGACTGCATATCCCCCGCCGCCACATGCCACCCGATCGCCTACCTTGAAACCTTTTAGAGCAGGACCGACGGCTATAACTGTACCCGCAGAGGAATAGCCAAGCGCCATCGGCTGGTCCAGGCGGTTGGTAGCAGCCTGAAGCGTGTTGATTAAACCTTCTTTGCGAGCCTTATCCAGCACCTGGCGTACCAGGTCAGGGCGAGACCTGGCTTTTCCAACCAGGCTTTGCTTGGCAAATTCGACCAGCATCCGTTCTGTGCCCACCGAAACCAGCGATGCAGCAGTTTGAATTAGCGCTGCATTATCAGCTGTCTGTGGCACAGGCACGTCGATAATGCGCGTATCACCTGATTTCATGTCTTGAATGAGTTGTTTCATGAGGTTTTTCCTGAATAATTAGCGTTTGTTTAAAGATTATAGTCTAAAAATAAACGCAGTATTGATTGTCCTGTTTTTATAAATGGCCCAACCTGGCTCATTCAAAAGAATTAATTTTGAAGAATTGTTAACATCCTTAAAAAATTAGGTATTTTAAGCAGCCTGCCTGACTCCTCATGCTATACTAAGGTCAATAAAAATGAGAGAACAATTACCGAAATAATCATGTCCTTTGTCCACCTTCACCTACACTCTTCTTACTCCGTATTGGACGGTTTCTGTAAGATTAAAGATCTCATCACGCGTGTACAAGAGTTGGGCATGCCAGCGGTGGCACTCACTGATCACGGCACAATGTTTGGCACGATTGAATTCTATAATGCTGCCAAACAAGCAGGGGTAAAGCCTATTGTCGGCTTGGAAACATACCTTGCCCCGCGCAGTATGTACGACAAAGAAGTCCAAAAAGATAAAAAAGCTGCACATTTGGTGCTGCTGGCTGAAAACATGACGGGTTATCACAATTTGTTGGAAATTGCTACTGCCAGTCAGTTGGAAGGCTTCTATTACGTCCCGCGCATTGACAGGCAATTTCTGGCCAGCCATTCTGAAGGTTTGATTGCTACTTCTGCTTGTCTCTCTGGAGAAATCCCACGAGCGGTATTAAACGGCGATATTGCAAGAGCTGAACGCAGTCTCAAATGGTACCTGGATTTGTTTGGAAAAGACCGTTTTTTCATCGAATTACAGTCGCATAACATCCCAGAATTGCCAATGGTCAACCAGTCGCTGTTAACCCTTGGCCGAAAACTAGGGGCAAAACTTATTGCTACCAATGATGTTCATTACATCAACCCCCAGGATGCTGAGCTGCAAGATATTCTTTTAGCAGTTCAAACCGGTAAGGTCTTAGCTGACCCGGATAGAATGCGCATGACAGATAATTCGTATTATTTGCGCAGCCCGAAGGAGATGCGCGACCTTTTTGGGAATATCCCGGAGACGATCAGCAATACATTGGTGATTGCTGAACGCTGTGATGTCGATTTGTCATCTAAAGGGTATCACTTGCCGCAATTTGAGGTGCCGGCTGGGCAAACAGCGCAATCTTATTTGCGCCATCTGTGTGAAGAGGGGTTAACCTGGCGTTATAAGGAGCGCCGCGATGATCCTGACATTCGTGCCAGGCTTGATAGGGAATTAAAAACCATTCATGAGATGGGTTTTGATGCCTATTTCCTGATTGTCTGGGACCTTTGCCGGCATGCCAGGGAAGAAAATATCTGGTATAACGCGCGCGGCTCTGCTGCAGGATCATTGGTGGCTTTTGCCTTAAGAATCACCCTGGTTGACCCGATTGAACACAAGCTCATTTTTGAACGTTTCTTGAACAAGGGACGAGTGAGCATGCCAGATATTGACCTGGATTTCCAGGACGATCGGCGCGCTGAAATGATGGAATACTGCAGCCGCAAATTTGGTGAAGATAAGGTAGCTCAAATTATCACCTTTGGCACCATGGCAGCGCGCGGTGCCTTGCGTGATGTCGGGCGGGTGATGGAAATACCACTGCCAGAAGTGGACAAGGTGGCAAAATTGATTCCAGCAATCCCTGGTAAACCGGTCACTATCCAGAGTGTGCTGGAAGAATCCCCAGAATTGCGCGAACTGTATGACTCGGCAGCATACCTAAAACGCCTGATCGACACGGCCAGCCGAATGGAAGGCAGCATCCGAAATGTTGGCACACATGCAGCTGGTGTGATCATAAGCGATAAGCCAATTACCGAGTATATTCCCCTGCACAGACCTACCAGCCAAAGTGAAAACCTGCCGATTAAGACTGTTGCACAGTACGAGATGTCAATTATCGATGAGTTGGGTCTGCTTAAGGTAGACTTTTTAGGCCTGGTTACCCTGACGATCATGTCGAAAGCAAGCCAGTTGATTGCTGAGCGGCACCTTGTGCAATATACGCTGGATAACATTCCTGTGGATGATCCAGCTGTGTATGGATATATCAGTGAAGGGCGTACGGCAGGCATGTTCCAACTGGAAGGCACGGGCATGACGCGCTACATTATGCAAATGCGGCCGACAGAACTGGCGCATGTCATTGCCATGATTGCGCTGTTTCGTCCTGGGCCTATGGAAATTATCCCAGAGT
>Ga0209723_1003178_pt1 | contig 20227 bp, 17 predicted proteins | sample BiotimSIPDNA_2_FD_185750 | JGI IMG/M metagenome (GOLD analysis project Ga0209723, IMG submission 185750) | Anaerobic biogas reactor microbial communites from Washington, USA - Biogas_R2 time_0 SIP DNA (SPAdes) (version 2) | ecosystem: Engineered > Bioreactor > Anaerobic > Unclassified | place... | reverse complement strand
CGTTTTCGTCGTGAATTGCGGTGAGATCGAGATCATCTAGCATAGGTTGCGCAGTGTACCTGTATTTGGCATTTTCGGCAAGTGCCTTCGGCGGGAGTTTGTCTCCCCCGGATTATTGATAAGATACGTTTGATGGGCATCAAGAACGGGTTGACGGGGATCGAGACCGGCCCCGATTATCGTGGCCCCGTCGCCGACCGCATGTTTTTGCCCACGGCGGACGGCGGGCGCGCGATTACTGATGCAGTGACCGAGGCGTATCGCATTATCAACATCGGGCGCGTGCTGGCGGATGAGGCACCGCTTGCCCCGAAAGCTGGCGCACGCTTTCACTTTGAGCTGCCGGGCGCGGTGCAGGGCTGGATGCCGGAGGACAGCATCGAAGCGTGCGGCACGCTGACGCTAGAAAACGTCGCCGGGCACAGTTTCCTCGGTACGCGCAGCCTGGCGTTACGCTATCACGGCGTCGCTACAGGACGTCCGGCGCGTGCGGCAACGGCGACGTTCACACCGCCGGATGCGGCGAGTATGCCGGGCTACGGCTTGTTGGCGTCGCCAACGCTGTATTCAGGCCAGACGGTGCGCGCGCGTTTGTCCGCCGATGCTGACAACGCCATGCCGGTCACGTGCGGGTTATATCTGCGCGTTTACGGAGCCGAAGATCGCCTGGAACGCCTGGCCGGCCCGCAAGTGGAATTCGAACCGGGCGCAATCCACGAATTCACGTGGCGCATCCCCGATACAGGTGGCGCGCCGGTTGCCGAAGTTGGCGTGGAAATCAGCCGCGTGAAACGTGCCGATGGCGTCGTCTACCTGGATTACCTCACGTGGGGCGGCGCGCCAGACATCACACTCACGCGACCCGATTATACAGGGACGATGTGGCAGCGCGCGTGGGTCAATGGCGTGGATCAAGTGCAGCACGGGGTAGAGTCGTATCGGCTGATCCAGAATGAGGGCATTGGCCTGCTGATGCAGGGAACGCGCGAGTGGACCGATTATCGCGTCACCGCCGACGTAACGCCGCACCTAGTTAAATCCGCGGGGATCGCCGCTCGCGCGCAGGGGATGCGGCGCTACTACGCGTTGTTGCTGTGCCGCGATGACGCCGATATACCCACGAAAACCCGTCTGGTCAAGATGCTCGATACACCCGAAATACTTGCCGAGGTTGATTTTCCCTGGGCATTCGGTGAGACACACACGTTAAGCCTGGAAGTCGCCGGCGCGGTGGTGCGGGCGTGGATTGACGGTGTGGCGTTGTTCACTGTAACCGACGCACAGCTACTTGCCGGCGGCGCGGTAGCGCTCGTTTGCGAGGAAGGCCGGACCGCGACGAACGTGGTGCGTGTGCAGCCAGCGTAAGGTGGCGGTTCCAGTTTCAATCAGCAGTTTTGTTCAACAACTGACAGAAATCTGCTAAATCGGCTCAATCTGCTGACTCTACGGCGCGCTGGCACGGATGATCAGCTCGGGCTGGAGGATCACTTGCTGGCATTCCGTGGTGCAGCCGTTGATTTGCTCCATGAGCATAATCATCGCCTGGACACCCATTTCGTAGCGCGAGACATAGCACGTCGTCAATGCCGGGGTGACCAGTGCGGCTAGGGGAATGTCGTCGAAGCCGACGATGGCGAGGTCATCGGGGACAGTCAGCGCCAGGTCGTGGCTGGCCTGTAACGCGCCGATGGCGACCAGGTCGTTGTAGCAAAAGAGCGCGGTAATCTCTGGATGGTCGTTGAGCAGCCCGTTGGCCACTTTGTGGCCTCCCTCGACGCTGGGCGGGCAAGGCCGAATCCAATCTGGATCGTAGACGATGCCCGATTCAGCCATAGCTGCGCGATACCCATCCACACGTTTCTGTCCGCTGCGTGAGGCAGGTGGTCCGGCCAAAAATCCAATGGCCCGGTGCTGGCTATTGAGCAGGTGCCGGGTGATGTTTTTCCCGCCCTGTTCGTCGTCGATGAGCACACAGCCAAACTCGTAGCCGTTCAGTTGCCGGTTGACGAGGACGACGCTGGCGTGGCGGCTTATCGACTTGTGGAGCGCGTCTTCATCGAGGCGTGAACTGCACAGCAGGACTCCATCGACGCGCTTCTCTTCCAACGAGCGCAATACTTCGATTTCGCGTTGTGGCTCTTCGTCGGTGTTGCACAGGAAGACGCTGTACCCCGCCGCGTAGGCCTCGCGTTCCGCGCCGCGTGCAACTTCGGCAAAGAAGGGATTGGCGACATCCGGAACAACCAGGCCGAGTGTGCCGGTACGCTGGGTCGCCAGTCCGCGGGCGATGCTGCTAGGACGGTAGTTCATTTCCTCTGCGATGCGCAAAATCTGGGCGCGCGTTTCCGGTTTGATTTCTCCCCGATTGTTCATCGCGCGCGAGACGGTCTGTCGGGAAACGCCAGCGGCTGCGGCAACGTCCTGGATGGTGACCTTTTTGCTATTCACTGTGCACCTGCTATAATAGAGATGACGTGAGCGGTAACGTGAGCGCTCACAGTCATAGTAGCACGGTTTCTACATATGGTCAAGAGGCTACACCTCAGATCAGGCGTTTTTGTTTATGGCCAACATCGCAACACTTGTTTTATCACTCACAGGGAGTTTTTCCCCCTAATAGTGAATTTCATGGTTCATTTCAGGCGAGGTGAAAATGGCTACAATTGGTAAGGGCTATACAGACCACACAATGACCGAAGCGGAAATTCGTGAAATTGTGGCGCAGGCATTCGCTGAACACGATATGACCGGCAAACGTGTGTTGTTTATCACGCCGGACGCCACCCGCTCTGGGCCGATGGACATGATGTTTCGCGTGTTCTACGATGTGCTCGGTGAGAAGGTCGCCGCGTTGGATTACCTCATCGCGCTCGGCACGCATATCCCGATGGACGAGGCGGCACTGAACAAGTTGTTTGGCCTCACGGCTGAGGAACGCGTCGCTTGCGCTTCCAAGGCCGGCAAGTACGCGAAGGTCAATATCTTCAACCACGCGTGGGAGAAGCCGGAGACGTTCAAACAGATCGGGGTGATTACGGCTGACGAGATCGAGGCCATCACCGGCGGCCTGATGCGGATGGACGTCCCCGTTACGATCAACAAGAAGCTGTGGGACTACGATCAGGTCATCATCTGCGGGCCAACGTTCCCGCATGAGGTGGTGGGCTTCTCCGGTGGAAACAAGTACTTTTTCCCCGGCGTCGCCGGGCCAGAGGTCATCAACTTCTCACATTGGCTTGGGGCGGTGATCACCAGTTGGAAAGTGATCGGCACGAAATCCACACCGGTGCGCGCCATCATTAACAAAGCGGCATCCTTTGTTGACGTCCCGAAACTTTGCTTTAGCATGGTAGTAGCCGGAGGAAAGCACTCCGGCGGTCACCATGATCTGGTGGGGTTGTACTTTGGGACGCCGGAAGATGCCTACAGTGCGGCGGCGGACCTGTCGGCGCAGCACCACGTCATCTACGTGCGGGAGCCGTTCAAGCGCGTGCTCTCCGTGATGCCGGAGCTATACGACGACATCTGGACGGCGGCGAAGGGGATGTACAAGATGGAGCCGGCGATTGCCACTGGCGGCGAGGTCATCATCTATGCGCCGCACATCGACGAGATTTCGTACACGCACGGCAAAATCCTGGACGAAGTCGGCTATCACTGCCGTGATTACTTTCTCAAGCAGTGGGACAAGTTTAAGGACTATCCGTGGGGCGTGCTGGCGCATTCCACGCACGTCAGCGGGATGGGTGAGTATGACGCGGAGACAGGCATTGAGACGCGGCGCATCACAGTGACGTTGGCGACCGGCGTGTCAAAAGCGCGTTGCGAAAAAGTGAATCTGGGCTATCTTGATCCTGCCCGGATCGACCTGGATGAGTGGAAGGGCCTCGAACATGAGGGTATTTTATTGGTCCCGCGCGCTGGTGAGATGTTGTATCGTCTGAAAGAGGATCATGGGTAGAAAACAACACCGCTTCCATGGCGACGCCAACCGCTTCGAAGTGGTTGCCGCGTTCATCTACGAGCGTTATGGACGCAACATCCAGTACATCGCCGACGTTGCCGGAGGGCGCGGGATGCTCTGCCGTATCTTGCAGAAAAAGTACAATTACGAATGTGAGGTCATCGATCCGCGCGGGTGGACGTTGAAGGGCGTGGACAACCGCCAGGTTGAACTCGATCCGTCGATGGCCGGTTACTATGATCTGATCGTGGGGCTGCATCCCGATGAGGCGACGCGCGCGGTGGCAGAGGCCGCGCTCGTTCGTCCGGCGGTGCTCATCCCTTGCTGCAATTTCTGGTCTGAGGAAAAGCTAGGGCGCGATGAGCTTGTCGAGGCGATTGAGGATTTCTACCGGCAGCATCACGTGCGTTTTGAGCGCGTAACGTTCGAGTTCGAGGGGCCGAAGAACATCGGCCTGGTGTCTGAGCCACCGGACTGACTTAGAGTCTACCCGAAAATTACCGCGGTTTCACACTGTCGTCGGTATGGGCGGCTTTAGGCGCAAAATACTGCACCCGGCGAATTTTCGGATAGATTCTTATTCAATTTAATGGAGGAGAATTATGGACAAAGTACGACTCGCCGTTATCGGCATCGGCAACATCGGTAATCTGCACCTGGGCAATATCGAAAACCAGCCTAAAGTACAACTTACCGCCGTCTGTGACATTGTGTCAGAAAAGGCGGACGCGGCGGCGGCGAAGTATGGCATCAAAGCTTACTACGACTCGGACGCGCTGCTGGCGGACAGGGTCTGCGACGCGGTGATCATCGCCACGCCGCACTACTTCCACACGACGATTGGCGTTGCAGCGCTCGACGCCGGGCATCACGTCCTCGTCGAAAAGCCAATTTCTGTCCACAAGGCCGATTGCGAGCGGCTGATTGCGGCGCACAAGCGCAATCCTAAGCAGGTTTTCGCGGCGATGTTCAACCAGCGCACGGACCCGTTCTACCAGAAGATTCGGGAGATGGTGCAGTCTGGCGAGTTGGGCGAGCTGGTGCGCGTCAACTGGATTATTACCAACTGGTTCCGCACGCAGAGCTACTACGATTCCGGCGGTTGGCGGGCGACCTGGGGCGGCGAGGGTGGCGGCGTGCTGCTCAACCAGTGCCCGCACAACCTCGATCTGCTGCAATGGATCACCGGGATGCCGGTGAAAGTCCACGGTTTCTGCGAGATCGGTAAGCGCCACACCATCGAGGTGGAAGACGAGGTCACGGCCTTCCTGGAATACCCCGGCGGCTGTACAGGTCTGTTCGTCACCTCCACCGGCGAAGCACCGGGCACCAACCGCCTGGAGATCGCGGCGGACAACGGCAAGTTGGTCTACGAAGGCGACCAGATCGTCTTCACACGCAACCTCGTCCCGGCGACGGAATTCCTGCGCACGTCCGAGCAATCCTTCGCGCGACCTCCCTCCGAAGTGGAGACCTTCACCTTCGATAACCACGGCGGGCAGCACATGGCGATCCTCGAAAACTTCGCCGGCGCGATTCTGACCGGCGCGCCGCTCATCGCGCCCGCCGAAGAGGGTATCCATTCCGTCGAGCTGGCGAACGCGATGTTGTACTCGACGCTGGCCGGCCGGCCTGTGGAAATGCCACTCGATGGTGCGGCCTACGAAGCGAAACTCCAGCAACTTATCGCCACTTCGACCTTTCAGAAGGAAGTGAAGGCCACTGTGGCGGACGACATGGGTGACTCGTTTAACTAGTACTAATTTTCACTTTGAGGCATCAGGAGGCACTTATGCAGAATCAGGCGAACATCGGAATCATTGGGCTTGGGGTTATGGGGCGGATGTTGGCATTGAACATGGAACGTAACGGGTTTCGTGTTGCCGGTTACGATTTGGACCCTGAGAAGGTGGCGGCGTTTGCTGCTCACACGGATAAAAACGTCGTCGGTTGTCATACACTGGATGATTTTGTCGCCACATTAGACAAACCGCGCCGGATGATGGTGATGGTGCCAGCCGGCAAGCCTGTAGATGTGGTACTAGCGGGTCTCAGGGACGTATTGGAACCGGGAGACTTGGTCATCGAGGGTGGAAATTCGCACTTCACCGACACCGAGCGCCGCGCCGCGGGGATGTCGGTGCTGGGCATCAATTACATCGGCACAGGTGTCAGCGGCGGCGAGTACGGTGCCCTGTGGGGGCCGTCGATCATGCCCGGCGGGCAGCCGGAGGCGTGGCTGCTGGTCAAGCCGATCTTCGAGGCGATTGCGGCTAAGGTGGAAGGTGAAGACGGTCGTCCCGAACCATGTGTAAGCTACATCGGGCCACGTGGGGCGGGGCATTATGTCAAGATGGTACACAACGGCATCGAATACGGTGATATGCAGCTTATCGCCGAGGCCTACGACGTGCTCAGCCGTGGCTTGGGCCTCACAGCGGCGGAACTTCACAAGGTTTTCGCGGCGTGGAACGAAGGTGAGCTGCAATCGTACCTCATCGAAATCACCGCCGATATTTTCACCAAGACGGATGACCTCACCGGCAAGCCGCTGGTCGATGTGATCCTCGACATGGCGCAACAGAAGGGCACAGGCAAGTGGACGGCACAGAGCGCTCTCGACCTTGGCGCGCCGACGCCGACGCTTAATGCGGCTGTCGAAGCACGCATTATTTCCGCGTACAAGGAGGAGCGTGTCGCGGCTTCCGCCATCTTGTCGTTTACAGCGGTGCATTCTGCCCCGGAGATGGGGCGCACAGCGTTGATCGATGCTGTAAAGGACGCGCTCTACACCGCCAAAATTTGCTCCTACGCGCAGGGCTTCGGGCTGCTGCGCGCCGCCAGCAAGGAATACGGCTACAATCTAAACTATGGCGAGATTGCGCGCATCTGGCGCGGTGGTTGTATCATCCGCGCGCGCTTTCTCAATACGATTCGCGCCGCCTTTGAGCGCCAGCCTGATCTGCCCAATCTGCTCGTGGACGAAACCTTTGCCCAGGCAGTTGCCGCGCGTCAGACGGCCCTGCGCGATGTGGTCACATTTGCCGTTGCCCGGGGTATTGCCACGCCGGCCTTCTTCTCCGCGTTGGCCTACTACGACGCCTATCGCAGCGCGCGGCTGCCCGCCAACCTCACCCAGGCCCAGCGCGACTACTTCGGCGCGCACACCTACGAGCGCGTGGATCGCCCGCGTGGCGAGTTCTTCCACACCGACTGGATCGGTTCCGGTGCGGCGGCGGTTTCGTCCACGTATACGGCGTAGGTATATTTTTACCGCGGAGGTCGCTGAGGTCGCTGAGGGATTGGCGTCGTTTATTACGCGCGAAATCTCTGCGAATTCAGCGTTCTCTGCGGTACTAGTTACCATGACTATGCCATCTTTTTGAACAAGAGGATGCCAGTGGACGATAAGAGACCCCTGTTTCTGCGTGTCATTCAAAATGATTATATCGCGTTGGTCGCATTTCTATTCCCTATTGTTTTCTGGGCGGTTTATGCGTTTGATATGGTTCTGGGGGAAGGGAGTTGGCCTGAGCTTGTCTATGTGGCTTTAGTGGTCACGGTGATCGGATTTCTTGTATTGATGTGGCGTTACTGGAAGATCCTGTCAGCCTTTACTCAAGGCGTTGAGACCCCAGGCACTATCAGCCGCGTCAGTTTTTTTCGCGGCCGGGGCAGAGTAGAATATGTGTATATCTGGTACGAGGAAAAATACGCGAGCGGCATGGCGGTCGCAAAGAGCAAACGGACGCGTGTATTGAGAGAAGGACAAGAAATCGCCCTTATGGTAGACTCTGGCCGACCCAGAAACGCTTTTATTCGCGATCTGTTTCTGTAGTGATGCAGAGGGCTGTGTATGGAGATTGAATTTCAAGGACAATACAATAAGAAGTCGTTTTATCGTGCAGTAGCATTAGCCGGTAACCCGACGCGGCGTGACCGCCCTCTGCGCACGGTCTTCAGCCTGATTCTGGCCGTCTTGACTGTGGCGGTGATTGTAAATATTTTGATTGACGGTACTCAACAAACTGCGCCGTTCCGTACGCTAAGGACATTGTTGTCTCTATTTACCGCATTTTGCGTTCTGTTGGTTCCATACTTTCGCTCGTGGCGTACGGCCGCGCAGTTGTGGCGTGATCCTTCGATTCAAGCACTTCAGAGCGGAGCTGTCACCTCATCGGGCATCATGTACAGATCCTCCCGTTCGCAGAAAGAATACAAATGGCAGCAGTATTCGAAGAAACAAATTGAACCTGACATGATCGTCTTGTTAACGGTGGATGGGATATTGACTGTGCTACCTTGTGATTTTTTCAAGAGTGATGCGGATTGGGAGCGTGTAAAACAATTGGCCGACTTCAATGTGGTGGAACCGAAGTAGCATCTTATACGAGGCATAAGCTTCATCATCTATGACGGGAGGCAATCGCATATGATCGGAATTCCCGGAGACCTCTACGGGCGTGTGCAGTCGGCGCTGTTGCGTTGCGGTCCGTTCGACAGCGACCGCGCGTTGCGCTCCCTCTTTGTGGACGCGCGCTTGAGTGCCTGGCGTGACCTGTTGCCGGAAGCGAGCCATCGCGTCGAGCGTGTGCAGGCTGTCATCGATGCCTTGTGCCGGCGTGCCAATCCTGCCGGAGAAAATGCGCTGGCCCTGCTCCTGAGTGTCCTGGCCGAGAATACCCCGCCCGGCGACGCCTGCCGCGAACACCTTATGGCGCTGGCGCAGGAAATCGCTACCGTTGGCCATACAGATGTCTCCGCTGTTTCTGCGTCACCGGCACAGGTGGGGGCGTTGCGGCAGGCGTACCTGCACCGGCTGATGCAACAGACGCGCCGCCTGCCCCTGGGTGGGGTCGACCCCAAATCCGCCAGCGATGTGCAAAGCGGCGAGTTGCGTCTGTCGGCGGTGTACACGGCGCTACTGACCCAACGCCAAGAGGTCGGGGCGCGCCACACAGAGGCGTCCGCGGAGTGGAACCTGCGCCGTCTCTCCGCCGTGGAAGTGCTGAACGCGGAGCCGTGCCTGGTATTGCTCGGTGATCCTGGCAGCGGAAAGACCACGTTCGTCAACTTCGTGGCGCTCTGTCTGGCCGGAGAAATCTTGGATGACGAGGAAGTCAACTTGCAGATGCTCACCGCGCCACTGCCCGACGAGCGCCCGGAATGGCAGCGCTCCAAAGACGATCAACCTCGACCGCAGCCCTGGGATCACGGTGCGCTGTTGCCGGTGCGCATCGTGCTGCGCGATTTCGCCGCGCGCGGTCTGCCCGCGCCAGATGATCCGGCGTGTCGCACGGTCAACGGCGATACGTTGTGGGCTTTCATCGCTGCCGAAGTCGGTGAGACACTCAGGGAATACATGCCGCATCTCAAGCAGGAACTTCTGGAACGTGGCGGCATGATCCTTCTGGATGGGTTGGACGAAGTCCCGGATTCGGCGCAGCGGCGGGTGCAGGTTAAAGCGGCGGTACAGGACTTCGCTATGTGTTTTCCGCGCTGCCGGTTTCTGATCACCAGCCGTACTTACGCCTATCAACGGCAGGATTGGAAGCTAGACGGTTTCATCGAGGTGGTGCTCAACCCGTTTACGTCGGGACAGGTGGCGCGTTTCATCGATGGTTGGTACGCGCACATCGCCGCTGTGCGCGGGATGGATGTGGCGGACGCTCTTGGACGCGCTGTTTTGCTCAAGGCGGCCATCGAGCGCAATGAGCGTCTGGCGGAACTGGCGACGCGCCCTCTGCTGCTTACGTTGATGGCGAGTCTCCATGCCTGGCGCGGTGGCAGTCTACCGGAGAAACGGGAAGAATTGTACGCCGACACGGTGGCTTTGCTGTTGGATCAGTGGGAAAGCCCCAAGGTTGTGCGCGATGTGACGGGAAAGGCGCAGGTCCAGCAGCCGAGTCTGGCGGAATGGCTGAAAGTCGACCGGGCGGTAGTGCGAGCGGAGTTGGAACGGATGGCCTTTGAGGCTCACCGCGATCAACCGCGGCTCGAGGGCACGGCAGATGTCGCGCAACTACGGTTGGTGGACGGATTGATGCGGGCTACGTCCAACCCGGAGGTCAACCCGGTGCGACTGGCCGAATATCTGCGTGACCGGGCCGGGCTGTTGGTGGCGCGCGGCGAGGGCGTGTATACCTTCCCACACCGCACGTTCCAGGAATACCTGGCGGCGTGCTTCCTCACCGATCATGGATTTCCGCGCCAGGTCGCGCATTTGCTGCGGACCGATCCACAGCGCTGGCGTGAAGCCGTCTTGCTCGCAGGCGCTAAGGCGTCACGGGGCAGCTTGTCCAATGCGTGGTATCTGTCTGAGGCGCTGTGCCCCCGTGACGTACCCTCGCCTGCTTTGCCCATGACGCAGGGGACTGAGGAAGGGATGTGGGGGGCATTGTTGGCGGCTCAGGTGTTGAAGGAAAACCTGGGAACGCGCTTGAACGCTGTGGAGGAATGGGATGCGCCGAAATTGGAACGCATCCGGCTGTGGCTGCGGGCCATCGTGGAACGCGGTTGGTTGCCCCCGATAGATCGTCTGGAAGCGGGCAGTGCGCTGGCGATTCTAGGTGACGACCGCGACTTCGACGCGCTGATCGAAATTCCCGCAGGCTCATTTTGGATGGGAGACGATGTCGATAATCACGCCAGGCCATACCACGAGGTCACACTACCGGCCTACCGAATCGGCAAGTATTCGGTGACGGTGGGGCAGTTCCGCAACTTCGTCAGAACGAGCGGGTACCGGCCGCGCGATCCGGATTGCTTGCGGGGCATTGCCAATCACCCGGTCGTCTGGGTGACTTGGTACGATGCGCGGGCTTATTGTCAATGGCTGACCGGCGTGTGGCGTGAGGCGGGCAAGATCGATAAAGGTGAGGAAGTGCGCTTGCCCAGTGAAGCGGAATGGGAAAAAGCAGCGCGGGGTGGTGTCTCTTCCAGGGGAGAAGGACAGGGGGCAGGTGTCTACCCCTGGGGTAATCTGTGGGACGCAGAGCAGTGTAACACAAGCGAGAGTGGCCTGGGAACGACTTCTCCGGTAGGAATGTATCCCGCAGGGGCCAGCCCTTACGGGTGTTTGGATATGGCCGGAAATGTATGGGTGTGGACCCGCAGTCTGTGGGGCAGGGATTTCAACCGGCCGGATTTCAAGTACCCTTATCGTGTGGAGGGCAGACGGGAAAATGTGGGGGCTGGAGGCGAATTTCTCCGGGTGTTGCGGGGTGGTTCCTTTGACGCCGACCGAACCGAAGCCGGCAGTTCGTCTCGTAACAGGGTTCTACCGAATTTCAGATATCGGAATGTTGGTTTTCGGGTGTGCGTTTCGCTGATTCGGGGGTAGTGCAGCCTGTTGGGCTTCGGTAATGCAAACTGTGTAGTTGCAAAGTTAAGGCGGGTTTGCCTTTAACATAACTTTGTCGTGTGATCTCGAGCGGGGAAATCTTGCACTTCCCCGCTTTGACGTTCTAGGTTTTCGACGCCTCAGTTGTCCGGATTTGACGATGCGACAGGCAGTGTGAAGCTGAGGGTCGTCCCGGTTGGCGCGGTTTCCATCATGATACTTTCTCCATGGGCTTCGAGTGCTAGTTTGCAGAAGGCTAACCCCAGTCCGTATCCGTGTATCTTTCCTCCACTGGTGAAGAATTTCTCGAAGATGCGGTTTTGAAGGCCGGCCGGGATACCAGGGCCGTTGTCGCTGACCTCAATGCGTAGCTTGCTGGGATTGCCGGCGTCGCGCCGCGCGCTAACCTTGATTACACCATAGTCTGGCGCGAACTTGAGCGCGTTGCCGAGCAGATTTTCCAGCACTCGGGTAATCATCATGACATCGGCTTGAACCGGTGGCAGGTCGGTGTTGGCGCTGTTGAGCATCTTTTGCGTTTTCTTTTCTGCCAGTGGCGCGAGGGACGTGAGTAGCTCGGCAATCTGATCCTGGATTCGGAATACTGTGGGGTGCAGGACGACCTTGCCACTTTCCAGCCGGCTGACTTCCAGGATGGTATTGACGAATGTGAGCATTCTCTCGGTGTTGTTGATCGCAATTGCGATGATTGCTTTTTGATCGCTGTCCAGTTTTGCTACTTCCATGTCCAGAAATTCAAGACCGGTACGAATAACACTGAGTGGATTGCGCAAATCGTGGATCAATGTGTGGATCATTGTGTCGCGGAGTTGTTCAGCTTCGCGTTGCCGGGTGATATCGATGATGAACGCGATGGATAGCAATCCCTGTGACGTTTCGGTGAAGCCCAGGCTGATCTCGGCCGGGAAGACGCTGCCATCTTTGCGTCTGGCGCTGAGATTGAGGCCGCTGCCCATTGGGCGGATGTGGGGGTTGTGCGTGAACTCTGCGCATTGTTGCAAGTGGATTTCGCGTGATTCCTCCGGAATGAGCATCGTCAACGGCTGGCCGATGAGTTCCAGTTCGCTGTAGCCGAACAGGTGTTGCGCGCTGCGATTGGCCAGGACGATGTGTCCGTCAGTGGCGACGGCGATGATGCCGATGGGTGCGGCTTCCAGTACCATGCGCGTGGTATCTTCGCGCAGCAGCCTGGTGCAATCGCATATGATGGCTTCTGGCGGCTGTGTGGATTCAGGTTCTATGCTCATTTTGATGACCTCCCTGTAAGGACGAATTGCTCGGTGCATCTATGGGAACAAGGGGTTGGTCGCATTACGTGAATGTTCTGCTTCGTAAACTTCATCGGCTGGGAGGTTCGTTTGTGTGGCAGCCTGTTTGGCGAGGATGTCGCAGCGTTCGTTGTCGGGGTTACCGACGTGGCCACGCACCCAAACGAAGGTGACATCGTGTTTTTCGAGCAGCGGCGGCAGTTGGAGCCACAGGTCGACGTTGAGCGCCTGCTCGTCTTTGGTGCGCATCCAGCCCTTGGATTGCCAGCGCCTCACCCAGCCTTTGGTGATGGCATTGACCAGGTATTGCGAGTCGCTGTAGAGCGTGACTGTGCATGGCTCTTTGAGCGCGCGCAGTCCCTCTATCGCTGCCAGAATCTCCATGCGATTGTTCGTTGTTCGCCGAAAGCCCCCGGCAAGCTCACGGACGTGTTCGCCGTACTGTAGGACGACGCCATAGCCTCCAGGGCCGGGATTGCCGATGGCGCTGCCGTCGGTGTAGATGGTGATGTGTTTTTGAGCCATGTCGCCATTATACTGTTGAAAGCCGAATGTCGAAAGTCGAAGGCTTTTGTAGTCCTCCATGCTTGACGTCTGTTGCAGATTGGTTATAGTGGCTGGCGGAGGGCGTCGATGATGCGATTGATCCATAGATGGATTCGTTTTGTGTTGTGCGCGCTGCTGTTGAGCGCGTGTGCGCCGGTCACGGTAGAGGTTATAGCGCCGCTATTGCCATCAGCGACTCCGCCGTTACCTGTTCCGCACATGGCGGTGGCGACGTTCACGCCCATTCCGGATGCGAGATACAGTGGCGAGCCGACGCCAGCGACTTCGTTTGCTGGGGCGGTTGCGGAAGGCTCTGTATTGTCCGAGTCGCCCGTGGATGTGTTACCCTTCACCTATCACACCGTCGCGCCGGGTGATACCATTTTGGGCCTGGCGCTGAAGTATGACGTTCCGATTGCCGTTATCCAATTGCAGAACGACCTGGGGAATTCGATCATGCTGTGGGCCGGGCAGGTGCTGGAGATTCCGCCCGCGGTGGGATGGGAAGGGGCGTCACCGTTTTGGGCGGTGTATGAGGTGCAGAGTGGGGACGTGTTGAGCGCCATCGCGACTAACTTCGGCTTCGATGTGACAACGCTACAAAACGTCAACGGACTGGCAGATGCGGATTTGCTCAGCATCGGGCAGCCTTTGGTCCTGCCGCTAAGTGGGCCGGCCGACATCGCTCTCGCGTCCAACGCCACTCCGCCTACTGCGGTCCCATTGCCTACCCCAACGTCCATCCCGCAGGTGTTGGCTGCTGCCGCGCCGGTTGTTCCGACAGATACGCCATCCGCGCCAACGGACGCGCCGTCCGCGCCGACGGACGCGCCTGCTCCTACAGAAGCGCCGGTTGTTGCTACGGTTGCAGCGCCGGTTCTGCCCGCCGACGTGGCCGGTTTCCCCGCCGAAATCTTCCAGCGCATCAACGCGGAGCGTGCCGCCTTTGGCCTTGCGCCGCTGGCGTGGAACGCGACCCTGGCGCGCGCCGCGCAACTTCACGCCGACGATTGTTACGCGCGCGGCTGGTGCGGTCACACCGGCTCGGATGGCTCGACGATGAAGGAACGCATCATCCGCCAAGGCTACGATCCGGTGCGCTGGTCCGAGTGTTGGGCGTGGTACGGCACACCGGAGATGGCCGTGGCGATGTGGATGGACGAGGTCCCGCCGAACGATCCCCACCGCCGCACGATCCTCAGCACGTGGCTGACTGAAGTGGGGGTGGGGGTGGTTCCCGCCGCCAATGGGCGCGGTTACTACTTCATCGCGGATTTCGGCACGCCGCGCTAGATGAAAAAACCGGACAGGTTTTCTGAAACCTGTCCGGTCTGTTTGACTTAATTGTTGTTGTTGTTGGGAATGCCGTACCGGCGTTTGAGGAAGTCGTCCGCGGGCTGCTTGAGCATCAAATGCAGCAGCAAATCGCGTTGGGTCTTGATGAACGGCAGGTCGTAGTCGTCCTCCAAGACGGGCGAGAGATACGACGCCGGACGATAGCGCAGCACGCTCTCTCCCGGCCCGAGCACCTGTTGCACCACCTCCGGGTTGGCCGGCGCGGGCAGATGCCCGAATTCGCCGCGCAGCAGCATCTTGAACTCGTTGGACACCATCTGGTATCGGCCCATCAGCACGTTGAACGTGGCCTGCGACCCGACGATCTGGCTTGTGGGCGTGACCAGCGGCACATAGCCCACATCGGCGCGCACGGCCGGAATTTCCTTGGTGATGGTGTCCATCAGATCGAGTTTCCCCATTTGCTTCAACTGGTTTTGCAGATTCGAAAGCATCCCGCCGGGAATCTGCGCCTGGAAGATTTCATCGTCATAGGCGGGATAGTGCAGGTCGTGCAGCAGATCGCGCATCAGTGGGATGGCCGCCTCGATATCCTCTTCACGACCGCGTTGAACGTATGCGAGAATTTGCTCGACCACATGGCGGTCGACATCGTCGTAGGCGACGGGCCGGTAATACTTCCCGTGGAGCGGGATGGTGTGCTGTAATTCGTCAAAGATCTTGAAGAGTTCCTGCTGGATTTTCAGGATCAACGCCTTGTCCAACCCGTGCTCGATCCCCATTTCCTCCGCAAAGACTATGAGGACTTCTACCGGTGAGTGCGAAGGACCGCCGGCAAAGGGTGTGATGCAGGTATCGATGCAGTCGATGCCCGCATACATCGCGATGACGGAGTTGAGGGTGGCGACGCCGGTGGTCGTGTGGCTGTGGAAGTTGACGGGGACGCGCAGGTGGCGTTTGAGTTCGCTGAAGAGATTCATCGCCTCGCTGGGGTGGAGCAGACCGGCCATGTCTTTGATAGCAACCTGATCGGCTCCCTCTTCTTCAAGCGTGCGCGCCAGGCGAACGAAGTAGTCCGTCGTATGGACGGGGCTGGTGGTGTACGAGAGCGCTGCTTCTACTTTGCCGCCGTAGGCCTTCGTTGCCAGCATCGCCAGTTGCATATTGCGCCAGTCGTTGAGTGCATCGAAAATGCGCATAAGGCCCACGCCGGAGCGTACGGCCTCTTTGATAAAGGCGATGACCAGGTCGTCGGCGAAAGGCTGGTAGGCGAACAGGTTCTGCCCGCGCAATAAGGCACGCGTTTTGTGTGCGGTGCCAAGCGTGGCGTAGAAACGGTCTATCCGCTCCCATGGATCTTCGTCGAGGAAGCGGATGGCGCTGTCGAGGGTGGCCCCGCCCCATAATTCGAAAGCGGTGAAGCCGGCCTCGTCGATCATCGGTAGAACGCGCAGCGCCTGCTCGGTGGTCATCCGTGTCGCGGCCAGGCTCTGCTGCCCGTCGCGTAATGTCAAGTCGATAAAATTTACTTGGTTTGTCACAGTATTTTGCTCCTTAGGTGAAATGGTTACAAGCTGTGTTTGTGTAGTTTACTCGATTCTCCGTTTTGCGCAACAGCGTTTTTCGTCTTTGTGTGTTTGCACAATCGGCAAATTGCGTTAAAGTTTGGTTGGTTTTCAGGTTACTGGTTACTCGTTACTGATTCGCTGATTCTAATTCCTTGGAGAGCATCATGCAACTGTATCTTATTCGTCATGGACAATCAGAGAACAATCATCTATGGGCCACCTCGGGATCGAACGTGGGGCGTCACGAGGACCCGGAACTGACGCCCGTAGGGCAGCAGCAAGCCGCGCTCGTGGCCGAGTTTCTGCAGCGAACCGACCCGGCGCGGGCCGATAAGGCATCTGATCCGCAGAATATCGCCGGATTCGGCATTACGCACGTCTACTGCAGCCTGATGGTGCGTGCAGCCGCCACCGGCGCAGCGATTGCCGGGGCGCTTGGTTTGCCGCTCGTGGGGCTGCGCAGCGCGCACGAAACCGGCGGCATCTATCAAATGGACCCTGAGACCGGCGAACCCGTCGGCCTGCCGGGTAGGACACGAAGCTACTTCGAAACGCATTACCCGACCCTACGCTTGCCGGAGTCCGTGGATGAAACCGGCTGGTGGAATCGCCCCCGCGAACAGGATGATGAAATCCCGCCCCGCGCGCAGCGCATACTCAATATGCTGTTGGCTCACCATGGTGATACCGACGATCACGTCGTCCTGGTGACGCACGGCGGCTTCTACAACTACCTCCTGATGGCGCTGCTGGATATCCCCGCGGGCCGGCGTTGCTGGTTCGGGCTGAACAACACGGCCATCACCCGGATCGACTTTGACCTGGATCGCCTGCGTCTCGTCTACATGAACCGTGCCGACTTCCTGCCCAGATCGCTCATCACATAAAGGCAAGATGCAAGAAACCAGGGGCAAGAGTCCAATACAATCCCATTTCTGATTTCCTCAGGAGCACAATGACAACAATCGAACCTGTTTCTTCGAATCGGACTCGACTCTATGTGACCATCGGTTACTGCGCGGCCTTTGTCGCTTTGGGACTGGCCAACGCCTCGTTGGGGCCGACACTCACCGACCTGGCGACCAACACGCGCGCGGCCCTGGCCCAGATCAGCTACGGCTTCACCGCTCGTGCGTTGGGATATCTGGTCGGCTCTGTCCTCGGCGGGCGGCTGTACGACCGTCGCCCCGGTAACCCGGTGATGGGTACAACGTTGCTGTTAATGGCGCTCAGTATGGCGCTTGTCCCACTGATCCCTGTTCTTTGGGTGCTGATCGCAATGCTGTTGCTGGTGGGCTTGTTCGAGAGCGTGGTAGATGTGGGCGGCAATACATTGTTGGTCTGGATCCATGGCGATGAGGTCGGTCCCTATATGAATGCACTGCACTTTTTCTTCGGGATTGGGGCCTTTTTATCTCCGATCTTCGTTGCGCGCGCGCTGGCAGCCGGCAGTGGTGTCACCTGGGCTTACTGGACGCTCGCTTTGCTAATCGTTCCCGTGGCTGTGGCAGTGTTGCGCCTGCCGAGTCCATCTTCACCTGTCAGGGAGCACACTGCGCCGGGCGAACAGCCCGCGTCTGTACTGCGGAGTACTCCTGCAGTATTGGTCGCGTTGATTGCCCTGTTCTTCTTCCTGTACGTGGGAGCGGAGGGCAGTTTTGGCGGATGGATTGCGACTTATGCCAAAACGACCGGTCTGGGCGACGCGACTACAGCGGCCTATCTGACTTCGGTTTTCTGGGGCGCGATGACGCTGGGACGGCTGTTGTCTATCCCGTTGGCAGCGCGGCTGCGCCCGCGGACGCTGCTTTTGGGCGATTTGATAGGCTGCTTACTCAGCATACTCGTTGTCATCGCGTGGCCTGGTTCTTCTGCGGCGTTGTGGATCGGCACATTCGGCGCGGGATTTTCGATGGCATCCATCTTCCCGACGATGATCTCCTTCGCCGGGCGTCATATGACGACCACCGGCAAGACCACTGCCTGGTTCTTCGTCGGCGGAAGCAGCGGCGGGATGCTCATCCCCTGGCTGATTGGGCAATGGTTTGAGTCCACCGGCCCACAGGTAATGGTATTCATCATTCTGGCGAGCTTGTTGTTGAATCTGGCGATGTTCGGCGTGATCATCCGCCACGTGCGAAAACCCGGCACACAGGAAGCCGCATCGCGTTGAGGCTTCGGCCATTCGCAATTCACAATTCGTAATTCGTACAGGAGGTTTACAATGATCGCAAAAGCATCTTTTGGTCGGACCGGGCACGAGAGCACCCGGACATTGTTTGGAGCGGCGGCGCTTGGTCGCGTCACGCAGACAGAGGCGGATGCGACGCTCGACGTGCTGCTGAAGTATGGCATCAATCACATCGATGTCGCGGCCTCCTATGGGGATGCGGAGCTGCGCATCGGCCCGTGGATGCCAACCCACCGCAAAGACTTCTTTCTGGCGACGAAGACCGAAAAGCGCACCTATCGGGAGGCGTTGGACGAACTCCAACGCTCGCTGGAACGGATGAGCGTGGATTCGGTCGATCTGTGGCAGATGCACGTGCTGGTCGATCCGGAGCAGTGGGAAGTGGCAATGGGGCCGGGCGGAGCGTTGGAAGCCTTCATCGAGGCGCGCGCGCAAGGGTTGGTACGCTACCTCGGCGTCACCGGTCACGGCCTCAATGTCGCCAGGATGCACATGCGCAGTCTGGACTGTTTCGACTTCGATTCCGTTTTGCTGCCCTGGAACTACCCGATGAAACAAAATCCACAGTACGCGGCCGATTTCGACGCGTTGGTAGCGATGTGCCGCGAGCGCAATGTGGCTGTGCAGACCATCAAATCGCTGTGCCGCCGTCCCTGGGATGACCGCCCGCACACCCGCGCAACTTGGTACGAGCCACTGGAGGAACAGTCGGACATCGACAAGGCCGTGCATTGGGTGCTCGGCCGTCCGGAGCTTTTCCTGAACACGCTGAGCGATATCCACCTGCTGCCAAAGGTTTTGGATGCTGCCAGCCGCTTCGCGCAGCGTCCCACCGACGCGGAGATGGAGGACCTGGTCGTCGCGCAGGAGATGGCGCCGCTGTTTGTGTGATGCGCATTGAGCCAGCATTTGATCACGCTCTGCTTGCAGACGCTGTGCGCCGCGATTATGGCTTGTCTGTCGAGTGCCTGACCTTCGTGCCACAAGGTGAGGTCGCGTATAGCTATCGTGTGACATGTGTGGATGGCGTCCGGTACTACCTCAAAGTACTGGACAACACACGTTTGGCGCGAACCAGTGCCGGTCGGCTCGATTTCTATCTTCCACTGACCAGCAAACTGTATACGGAAGGCATATTCCGTCATCTACCGCACCCCGTCAAAACACTTGATGGCGCATTCTATTCTGTCTTTGATAACCATCCCTTGATTCTGTTCGACTTCATAGAGGGAGAGAATCCAGACGAAGAGATGTTGCACAGTCTTGCAGTCTGCCGGCAACTGGCGCGACATGTGGCGACAATCCACAACAGCGCGTCGCGTCTTGCCGGCTCCGGCCCATTGACCGAGACCTTCGCGATCCCTTTTGAGACAGCGCTGCGCGATGGTCTGCGTGTGCTGGAATCCGTTACCGCAAGTGCCGGAGAAGGGCGGCTGGCGTTACGTGATCTGCTTATGCCGCATGGCGAGGCGATCCTGGGTTATCTGGACCACTTGCATAGGTTGGCGGACGGCGCGCGCGCCCTACGCCCGCCATTGGTTTTGTGCCATACCGATATCCATCGCATGAACCTGTTGTTGAACGCAGCGGGCGACCTGTATATCCTGGATTGGGAGGGCGCAATGTTCGCTCCACGGGAACACGATCTCTTTATGTTCACCGGCGATCATTTTCCGCTATTTCTGGCCGAATATCGGCGTTGGACCGGCAATCCACCTTTGCACCCCAATCTGTTTGCCTTCTACTTCTATCGCCGCACTCTCGAAGACCTGACCGACTGGATCGTGCGTATCCTCTACGACAACACCGATGAAGCGCAGAATCGGATCGATTTGGAGGGAATCAAGGAGGATTGCATATCGGCCTGGCCATATTTAGAGACCGGCATTGAGCGTGTAAAAAAACTACAGTAGCAAAATTAGCTAGAGAGCAACTCCTCGAGCCCCGCTAGATACAACTCAGGATCACGGCGGAAACGGCGCTGGAGCACGCGGCTGTGCCGATGCTTATCCAGCTCACCCCGCAGTGCCA
>Ga0209723_1003176_pt1 | contig 20231 bp, 17 predicted proteins | sample BiotimSIPDNA_2_FD_185750 | JGI IMG/M metagenome (GOLD analysis project Ga0209723, IMG submission 185750) | Anaerobic biogas reactor microbial communites from Washington, USA - Biogas_R2 time_0 SIP DNA (SPAdes) (version 2) | ecosystem: Engineered > Bioreactor > Anaerobic > Unclassified | place... | reverse complement strand
AATACCGGCAAAAGTGCCTTGGGAGAGGGGTTTTGCCGGTAGTTTTCGATTTCCGTAGCGAGCGGCGAGCAGCAAAGTCGGAGACTAGGCTGAGAAATACCGGCAAAAGTGCCTTGGGAGAGGAGTTTTGCCGGTAATTTTCGATTTTGAAGATTTTCGCGACGCGCGAGATACCGGCAAAAGTGCCTTGCGAGAAAGGTTTTGCCGGTAGTTTTTCAATTTCGAAGATTTTCGCGGCGCGCGGGATACCGGCAATAGTGGATGTTGGGGCGACGGGTCGAGTTCGCCTGCTATTCTCGCGATTCTCCCTCGTCATCCCTGTCATACTTACGAATGATCCGTTTAATTTTTTCGAGCGGAAAGGGCACCTCTTCTTTTGAGAAGTATTCGATGTCTTCGATTTCAACGATGGCTGTTCCGCCGGCGCTCCCGACCGGCACGATGACTTGATCCCCGACGTCGAGCGTGGCATCATCCGTCAAGTAGTAATAGGATTTTTCACTATCTTGAAAAACAACACTGCAAAATATGTAATCGCTTTCTCTCCGCCGAGCCTTTCCAAAGACGAGTGGATGAATGATTTCACCCATGCCGTAATAGGCCATGAATTTGCGTATGTCTTCCGCCCACTCCGAAAAATCTTCGGGCAGGCCGTTTTTGTCAAAGGTTCCGAAAACGACCAGCGGGTCGGCGTCCCGGTATTCCACGGTGATGATGTAATCTTTGAAGTCACTTAGGTCGTCTACCGCGTCCGGGGGGTTGCCTTTGGTTTGCGAAAAGAGCCGTGTCGAGTGGTGGTCGTCTAGAAATTCCGATACGCCGGGATCGACATAGTAGCTGCGAACCACTCGGCATCTTGGTCCGAATATTTGGATATATGCCAATGTCTCCGTGTCTCGATCTAGCAGAATTTTTTCGGAATAGACCCATTTTAACTCTTCCGTATCGGGATCTGTCGGATCATCGAGCTTGATCGTGGTCACCCGGCGATAATCGATAGTAACTTTTTCGATGCGGTCCTCAAACGCGGCGCCGTCGAAAATGTACAATCCCGGCATGTCCAATTCTGCGCGGATTTTCGAAGAGAGGTGGATCAGCGCTTCGTCCGAGCATGGCATCGGGCCGGAAGAGGCAAATTTTTCGCCTGCGGAGTTCGTTAATGACATGGTCCAAGTGCCGATATCCGTCGCAACCTGAATCGACGCTTCCTCAGCGAAAAACTGTCCGACCTCATTCAGAATCTGCGCCGCGTTTTCCGGGGCGATCCTCAAGCGTCGCGACTCGCTTTTCACAAGGCTTTTTCCATCGCCAAAAAGATACGCCGTGAAAAACACCCGCCCGTCCGCCGTGACGGTGAGTCGCTGTTCGACTTCTTCGTCCGGCATCGGTTTCGGCCCAAAACCTAAGTTGTTGGATATGATTTGAACCCTTTTCGCGATGCCGCGAAACGTATTATGGCGCTCCTCAAAAGGTTGCTTCGTTGTGTCGTCTTTCATGCGTTCCTCCGTATCGTAGGAGTTTCACTTTTTAATTCTAGGGCTCACCCGTTTCGGCTGATTGATTTCATTATACTTTCTCTGTGCTTATGTTATCTCTGGCAAAAGGAGTGAATGATGTATATATCTGATCGAAAAACGTACTCTGCCCGCCTTCGCTCAGATATGTTTCAACGTCGTGATTACCGTCCACGTTTACGATTTTTCCGTCTGTCTCGTTTAAATGCGTGACCATAAGCGAAATCACCGCACGATCGCATATCTTCGAATTTTCCGAATGGCTCGCCTCCGGCTCCTCCGAAAAGGATTTTTGAAGCTCCCCGACCGGATAGATATTGCTCACCAGATCCGCCGCGACGGCTCGAACGAACTCGCTCGCTTCCGGGTGCCGGGCAAAACGAAGTGATTCTTGCCATTGATTTTCCACATTGGTCTTGTCATAGATGTCGTTCGAAATTTCCGATCGCTCACATTCATGCGGAAGATGCCCTGCACCGTGCCGGGTCACATAGGATCGCGTCACGTAGCACACTTCTGTATTCGACCGTTCTTGTGGAATTCCGCAAGTTCGAAGTAATTCAAACGGATTTTTGCAGCCCGTATCCGATGGCGTCAGATGTGGCCAGTAATTCAAGTTGTTTCGATCCAGAAGGAGGCCTTGAGCGCCTTCGAAAACAAGATTATCCGCACTTTGAATGATCGATTTCGCGTCGCGAATCGTCGAATAATATCCGGCAGCTGCCTTCATCGCTTCCGCCGCGTTCCAGGCGATATTTTGGTCCTGAAGCAGGTCGCACCAATCATTACCGTCTCGAATCTTCATGGATAATTGACTAAGTCGAATCGGGACATATTCCGTCCGGATCTTCTGCAGAAAAAGCCCGGCCTCACGTGTCGAAAATGACTCGAATTCGGCAAGCGAAAGTGCATACTTCGGATTTTCATTGCGAATGATAGTCTCGTTGATGCCCATTCCGCAGCTGCCGTGATGCGAACCGTCTCCGGCTCTCACGCTCTCGGCGAATGCATTGATTACGACGTCGAAGACCGTCGTCAGCCGGCATTTTTCATCGATAAATATCGGTGGTATTTTTCCCGCAACCTTGCTAAAATCCTCAGCCTCTTCACGTAGCTTAAGCAGATCCGGAAGATATGTGGCGGAGTGATATGTCTTCGCATCGTTAAACGACCCGGAGGATAGCTGATGAAAGACAAATCGTCGATCTGGGCGGTCAACAGTATGGCCTGCCTGCGCACCGCCGTTGTGCTTAATGACCAGCGTATCGGACGATCGACCCGAAAAGAAATCGGTCGCGAGCCCTTTTCCTTCATCGCCAAAATTCTTGCCGACGACAACCGTTATTTTTCGGCTCATCAGAACTTAAAAAATCCTTTTTTTTGATCTGCGAGATCAAGTCTTCCCAGCGCGTCCGCAACGATTACTTGAGCACCTTGATCCTTCCACTGCGCAACAATGTCTTTCTTGTTCCCGCCCTCCGTCAATTGCATGACGGATACGAACAGCTCCGCAAGATACTTCAGTTGTTCCGGTTCAAGCTCAATGACCCGTCCGGGAATCAGTTTTTCCCACGCTTCACCGCTCTTTTGGTTCTTGTATGAGCCGGCCTTCATTACGATATGAAAGATATTGTATTTGTTCGATGCGGACTTGAATAATTCCTTGGCGGTAAGATCACGCTCCACGTCGTCGCCAAAAACGCGCTTGATCTCCTGTCGAGTCAGCTTTTCATGGCAACACTCATCACCGATCGTAAAAATATAGCCTTTCTTCTGTCGTTTGTTAAAGCAGTCGATGTCCGTGCGTGTATCAGCAAAGTACCACGAGAGGCAATAAGACTCTCCGCCGTTTCCGCCTCCGCCACCTTCGAAATAGACGTCAAGCAGTTGCTCGGCAATGCGGATGTCCGCCTCGAACTGGGTGGCCTGGAGCGGAGCGCGATCTGACTTGCTGTCACCGATCGCCTGAAACATGATATGCGGATTTGTGACCGGCTCTTTGTCGTAGATCTCGAGCATTGTTTTGTTGAGAGAATTTTTCGCAATTTCCTCAGACAGATATCCCATGGAACCGGTGACATCCAATCCGACGATGATCGCCGTTGATAAGGGGTTATCTGCAGAATCGCGGGACTCCCGGACCTTGATCTTCAATGGATCGTATGCCTCTTTCAACCCTCTGGATTGATAGAGATCACTGACCGTCGATGCCGAATTGATGTTGCGGCTGTTTCTAAGGTTTGCCCAATCACTGCTCTTGTAACTCCCGTGTCCCATAATCAATTTCCTTTCTCATGCTTAAAGCGATATATAGTTCTCTCGTTATGGTTTGGCGGCTCATAATAACGCGCGCTTTTCGCGCTTACAAAATTATGACAATGTACTATCTTCTATTCCTAATTTGCGAAATACCCGCTTGCCGTATGCAAGCGTCAACGAGACATCCCACCACGAGAAATCCGCGAATGCGTCTTCTTTCGGTTTTTCGCTAAGGAATGTATAAAAATCGTCCGGTATTGTACCTCGAATTTCTTCGATGGCGCTATAGCCCATCGCCTCAGCAGCGATTCGACGCACGGCAAGCAACTCAGCTTCATAAGAGTTCCCGTGCAATGGAATCTTCGGTGTTCGGCTCGCTCGCCAAAGTCCGCCGTAAAGGCACGCCTGGTGCGTTTCCGGGTTGATATAAATATCCCGGATATCTATATCCGACAAGGACAGGTGATTAAACTCAAGCAAACAGCAGAGATTTTCCAGCCTGCTGATGACCCAGGCAGCGTGTACGTCCGGCAGTTTTTGAAAAGAAACGAGCGGATATTCATGTCGTCCACGATGGATCACAACAAGAACCTTACGGTCCTGAAGAACAAATTGATGTGTTACTTCCGGCAAAAACTGCTTCATCGAATATTTGTCATCAGGAGGATATTGCATCGTCGACACCATATCGACATATCGGGCCGCGTCACCGGAATCGGAAAACAGCAGAAAAACATTCGTCCTTCCCATGAATATTGAAGTATTTCCGGAGACCGCATGATGAATATATGAGATCTCCACGACAGAGCCATCCTCAGCGACAAACGTAATGGTCTGCGCATGATGCTTCCAATACTCATCCATGTTGAGTTCTTCCATCTTGCGCTTGAGAAAAACGCCGGCCGCCTCTCCGCGAAACATCTCAGCGAGCAAGCCGGAGGTCGTCATGTCTACGCCAAGATCATTAGGCGACAAGGTGACTGTGATACCACAGAATTTGCATTGAGCGGTCAATAGATTGTGTTCCGGTTCAAGAGCAGCTCCGCAACTCGGACAACGAACAGTCTGCATAATTAACCTCTACGTACTTTTTCGTTAATTATATCACTTCAAGCATCCGGGAGATGAGAGTATCGATCGAAAATTATATCACTTCAAGCATCCGGGAGACGGGCGTATTGATCGATTTTCGCCCAGATTATACGCGTCGAAAAATTTTTCGTGGCTGTGGAGAATAAGCCGGACGTGGCGTCTGCAAACCTTTGGATGCTTATACCGGCATAACCTCATAAATCATTTGTCGCAAAATTCCATGAGAAATATGACCCACTTAGTGATATTATTCCTTTGTATCAAAGCTTGACAGCGAATTCTTGATCGAGACATTCAATATGGGGGAGCAATATGAAGCAAACACGTAAAGCACCTGTGGTTTTGGCACTCATTCTATCGATTTCGATGGCTTTGAGCGCTTGCGGTCTTTTCAATGCCGGCGAAAAAATCAATAAAGAGGACGACATCGATGAGGTTGTTTCGGACTTTTTCGATTCTTTGACGGATGGGTCATATGCTGCTGATGACTATGAGTCTGACCTTACGACTGATGATAGTTTTTCGAAATTTGAATTTACATATCCTGAGGCGGAAGAATTGATGATTCTTTCTCTCGAAAAGAGTGATTTCGAGATCGATGAAATAGATGTTGACGATGATGAAGCGACTTGCGATATGACGGTGACCACCGTGGACTTGGGTGAGATATTAGTCAAACTCGGAGACGAATATGATTTTATCGATATCCAATATGAGATTGAGGACAGAGGTGCGCCGACAGAGGATTTCGAAGTGTCATTGGAGCTCGAATACGATGATGAAGAATGGCTGATTACAGATCTTTCGGATCTGGCTGATGTTTTAGGAAAGCCTTACAAGACTCTCGACGTCATTAAGATTATCGAGGTCCCAGAACCAACTGAGCCCGAGTATAAGACTTTCAGTATGTTCATTGCTATGCCCGGGACAGAACTTAATGAGGATAACGTCGTCCGGGAAAAAATCGCAGAGATAACCGGCGTCAAGTTGGAGGAGACATATTTGACCGGGCAGACTTCCGAGGAAGCAATAGGAGTCATGGTTGCATCCGGCGATTATCCTGATTTTATTGAGCCTAGCGACGGATACCGGATCATGGCCGATGCCGGTGCGCTGATCCCCATTGATGAGTATTGGGATCATTACCCGAACATCAGAAACTATCTTTCTGATGAAGAATGGAATATGTTGCGACAAGAAGATGGGCATATCTATTCGATTCCTCAATTCGGTGTTGTAAATGACCACGACACCGAACCTCTACATAACGCTCCGGCCTTTTGGATACAGACTCGCGTCCTGAAATGGGCCGGGTACCCGGAGATCACAACATTGGATGAATATTTTCAACTTCTCGAAGACTACGCGGCAGCCAACCCGACACATGTCGACGGCACCGCCGTTATTCCTTACACCATTCTATGTGAAGGCTGGCGAAACTATAGCTTGTATGCCCCACCGTCTTTGCTGGCAGGCTATCATTATGAAGGCTCCACCGTCGCCGTTAATCCCCTCACTAACCTGGTCGTCGACTGCAGCATGAGCGATGTCGCGAAAAAGTTCTATCAGAAACTTAATGATGAATACAAAAAAGGTATCATCGATCCCGATAGCTTCACCCAGACACTCGATGAATACACCGCTAAGATATCAACAGGTCGAGTTCTCGGTTTCTATGACGAATACTGGAACTGGGGTTATACTGCCGGATATGCCATCGAAATGGCTGATCTTGAAGGTTGCACCTACGTGCCGTTAGGACTCGTGGCCGAAGCAGGTATTGAAGAACACTATCACAATGAACCTTTTCTTGATCTTTCCGGCGGACTGTCCATCACCGTTTCCTGCGAGGACATCGAAGGCGCGATGCAGTTCATCGATGATTCCTTGTCGCAGGAAGTCATGACCCTACGCTTCTGGGGTATCGAAGGTGTCGATTATTTGGTGGACGAAAACGGGCTCTTCTACAGGACTCCGGAAATGCGTATCAATGGATCAGACGCTTTGTACAAAGTAGACAACCTTTGCCGCTATGAGTACTTTCCTCATTACGAGGGCATGAACCTCGACGGCATCAATGCGTGGAGTCCATCGAATCAGCCTTCCGAATTTTTCGAGAATCAGCGTCCTGAAGTACAGGAATGTTTCCTCGCTTACAACGCCCGGACCTATACCGAAATGCTCAACCCTAGTCAACCTAATGAGCCTTGGTACCCGATGTGGACTTATTCAAACGAATACACGACCGATACGCCCGCAGGAGAGGCCAAGAATAATATATTTACCGTTCAGCAGGAGTATCTGCCTTCGCTGATCACTGAAGCCGACTTTGAAGCTGCGTGGACAGCATATGTGGATGCATACAATTCACGTTGCGACGTCGCGACTTTCCTCGCCGACATGCAGGCCGAGGTCGACCGAAGGATCGCAATTGCCAATATGCAGTGATTCAGGCAAGGTATTTTTTCGGTAACAAGGCTGCAAACCAAACTCTTATACTCATTATCAGTCGTATTGCTGAAAGCCTATAGAAAATACGCCCTTGCGGAAAGATATGATCACCGGTTGCAAAGCTATCAATTTCAGCCTCGAACCGGTATATAGATATCGGTCTCGCAGTATGTGGAAGAGCAATTGTGAAGATCCATGCGTTCCATGTGGTACGGTGCCGCCTGTTGGTGACTTGTTTTGGGATACCAATTTTTATCAATCAAGTCATAGAGCTCTCCGAGATTTTGCATTGATAATTCTTCGGGCGCGTGAAATCCGATGTATCGAAATACAGCATAGGTCTGTGTTACAAGGGTTCGATAGATTAGCGGCGCCGTCAGCATCTGCTCTTGGATCGTCGATGTCGAGCCCGAGCTCGTCTTCTCACGTCGATCTCCATCCTCGGCCGCACTCATGCCTTCACCCACAGCCACTCGTGCGACTTCGACCGAAGGCATGTAATAGTTGGCCGTATCGGGATCCTCGCCATATGTAATGATGCCGTAGTAGATATGATCGTTGACTCGATGCGGGATTTTTTCGCGTATTTTTGTGTGAAAATACAATGCAAGGGCATTGGCCGTGATCTTTTCTCGATTTTCGCGATGGTTAATCAGCTCCTCTATTCCGGCCACGCTAAAAGTGGGCAATATACAGTAGCGAGGGCTGAGGAGGATGCCCTGAGGCAAGTCGTAAATGAGACCGCAATCCAGGCGATGGTCGATGGGAAGTTCGATTTTGGTCCGGCGAAACTCGGCCGGCGACATGCCGAAAAGCCTTTTGAAGGCTCGTTGGTAAGTCTGTTCATATTCAAAATGATATTCTTCAGCGATGTCGATGATCCTCATGTCGGTATCAAGCAGATCGGTAACACTAGAGGAGAGTCTTCGCCGCCTGACATAAGACATCAACGGCAGCCCTGTTAATGAGCGAAAAAGGCGAAGAAGATGGTATTTTGATACATGAAGATGCGCCGAGATATCGCTCAGCGAAAGGGCTTCTTTCAGATGATCCTCGATAAAAATTACGGCGTCTTCTATAAGCGCTCGGCTCGCAGTTCCCATTCCATGACCTCAGCATATGACTAATGAGCAAAACTCTTGACATAAGTAAATGAGCAATTTTTGTTCATTATATTTTGCAATTAGAGTATCTACTTAGATTAGGATACCGTCAACATTTTCAAAAGAAAGAAGGATAATCATATGAAACGACGCATTTTTGCGATTCTTCTTGTCGCTACCTTTCTGGCGATGGCCATAATCACAGGCTGTGAGCAAAATTCCACATCAACCGACGCACCCGACGCGTCGTTACTCACGGACAAGGCGACCGATCCGGCCGGAGATGAATCTGTCTCAAGTGCCGAATCGACTTCCGCTCCGGAGACAACGATACCGGCAGAAACCACTGCCGAACCACCATCGCGCTTGATTGCGGAAGAATTCATTTCCGCAAACATCGCAGATAATAATATGATGGGCGATTCGGGAATAAGGCAGCTATTTGTATATTTACCGCCAAATTATTTCGAATCGGAAGAGTCTTATCCGGTCGTGTACTATTTTCACGGTTTCGGTGAGTCCGCCGGAGCGTTCCTAAGAGAAGCAAAAGGTTTTTTAGATAATTATTTCAACGCGGGCGAAAAGCCTTTTATCATGGTTGAGGTACCAGGCGGCGGATCCACCGTCGGCTCTTTTTATGTCAATTCACCGGCATCCGGAAACTGGGAAGATTTTGTGATCGATGATGTCATTCCCTATGTCGACTCAAACTACCGCACCCTGCCCCAGGCTGAATCCCGAGGCATATGCGGCTTTTCGATGGGAGGCTTCGGCGCAATGAACCTTGCACTTCGCCACCCGGACATTTTCGCTGCGGTATACGCCATGAGCCCGGGTATCATGAAGGACGACGCTCTTGCTGAGGCGATGGACACTTGGAACGGCGACAACTCGTTTCTCCGGGCATATGCGAGAGCCTTCGCTCCAAATCTCGAAAACGAAAACTACTTCGGTGACATACCCGCAATGGACGGCACCGACGCCGACAATCTCATTGTAGCCAAATGGTACAGCGGCTTTGGCAACTGGAGTCAAAAACTCGACGCCTACCTCGCCCTGGAAACTCCACTTCGCGCGATCGGCATCAGCTACGGCAGTTACGACAGCTACACTTGGATACCCACCGGCTGCGACTATTTTGTCGACCTCTTGCGTGAAAACGGCATCGAGCCGACCTTCTATACAAGCGACGGTGGCCACCGCTTGCCGGACAACGCAATCCAGGAACACCTTGGTCCCTTCTTCAATGAGAATTTGATGTGGGAGTGATTGGGTGAGCCCGGAACAGAAGCAGCCCAGCTCGATTCACCACACTTTAAGAATAGGTCTCTTCGAGCATGTTCGCTCCGAAAAAACAATCTCGAACCCCTAAATGATATGCACCCCGACGATTGGACGAAATATTAAAAAGTTGGGGTGCATATTTAATTGAGTTATCAGGTAGTAGATTTGCTGAGACGAGCGAGCGGCGAGCCCGGGAATACAGCCTGAATCCGCTAAACTTCCATCTCAGGCTGTAAATCTGCTGAGACGAGCGAGCGGCGAGCCCGGGAATACAGCCTGAATCCGCTAAACTTCCAGTTCAGGCTGTAAATCTGCTGAGACGAGCGAGTGGCGAGCCCGGGAATACAGCCTTGTATAATGAAGTAAGTCAGAAAACAATCTGACAATGTTTCTATTCATCTCACAAACCATGTGGGAAAATAGACTCGTACAGATTGAGGGCGTAGTATTACAGCCTTGGAGTTTAGCTTCGCGTTTTAGACTTACGCCTCATCTTTACGGGCAGTACACGAATGAGCTGGATGGGGAAATTGCCCCGTATGTCAAACAAGGTTGTGTTCCCGTAAAGTCATGTGGAAAACCTCCATCTGTAACTTTTATGGAAAGGTTTGGTGCAATATGTTTTACGTTGGCATCGACATTGCAAAGAACACACACGAAGTGGCTATTCTCAGTGAATCCGGCGAATTGCTCGGAACAACAATGAAAGTAGCAAATACCATCCCCGGAGCAGAGAAGTTACTTAAGCATCTGGTTACGTTAGGCGTGACGGTCGACAACGCAGTCGTTGGAATGGAGGCTACCGGCCATTACTGGTTGGCAATCTATTCGTATTTGGTTGGGCGAGAGTACACGGTCAAAGTCATTAACCCAATCGTAACCGACGCTTATCGGAACATGTCCGTCCGTAAGGTCAAGACGGATAAGATCGATGCCGTGGTCATTAGCAAAGTGCTGCGTATGGGAGAGTACAAAGAGGCGCCAACGGCCGGCGAGCAAACCCTGGCCTTACGTCAATTGTGCCGTTTTCGGATGTTTGAAGTCGACTCTTGCTCTGATCTCAAACGCAAGTCTATTGCTCTGTTGGATCAAATATTCCCAGAGTATGCCACGCTTTTCTCGGACACGTTTGGCGTCACCTCACGGGAGGTGCTTCAGAACTATACGACGCCGGAAGCGCTTAGCCAAATCAGCAACCGAAAGCTGACGAATTTTCTGGATAAAGCCAGCCGAGGGCGTTTCGGAAAGGATAAGGCCATGCAGATTAAGGATGCTGCACAGAACTCGTTTGGCATCACAATCGCTACCGACGCGTTTGCCTTCCAGTTGCGGCAACTCTTGGAACAAATCGATTTTATTGAAGGCCAGGTTGAGCAACTCGACGCAGAAATTTCTGCCTATATGAGCAAGACGGACAGCTTCATCACGACAATTCCTGGCATCGGCCCCGTTCTGGGCGCAATCATTCTCAGCGAAGTGGGCGACATTTCGCGTTTCGAGGATGGCAAGAAACTCGTCGCCTACGCGGGAATCGATGCTTCTGTCAGTCAATCGGGTAATTTTGAGGGCACGCAAATGCACATGTCAAAACGAGGTTCACCCTACCTGCGACGGGCGCTCTACACGGCCGCCGTTGTGGCTGCTTTTCATGACCCGGAACTTTCCGCCTACTATTTGCGACTACGCCAACGGGGCAAACACCACGGCGTCGCAATTGGAGCCATTGCCAGAAAGCTTTGTTACATCATCTTCAGCGTGTTATCTGAAAATCGCCCTTTCGAGCAGCGGTTGCACAATGCTGCTCCGGAAAATTTGGATCTGATTCAACCGGAGAATGACCAGGATAACAGGGCGTTTTTGTCTTCAAAAGGTGATTGACATTTAATAGCTGGTCTGAATCCGCTAAACCTCCAGTTCAGGCTGTAAATCTGCTGAGACGAGCGAGTGGCGAGCTCTAGGAATACAGCCTGAATCCTCTAAACTTCCAGTTCAGGCTGTAAATCTGCTGAGACGAGCGAGCGGCGAGCCCGGGAATACAGCCTGAATCCTCAAAACCTCCAGTTCAGGCTGTAAATCTGCTGAGACGAGCGAAGATATTCTTATCTCAATCGAACAAGCCTCCTTGTCAATGAACTCAATACCCAAGCTCCTTGAATGCTTTAAGAACTTCATCGGCAATATCTTTGTCGTCGTACCCCACAAACGACATGATGACAGTTTTCTCGAATTGAACCATGACAATCATTAATTCATCATCACCCTGATCATATTCACTCTTAAAGACAAATTTCTTATATTCGCCGGATCCGCTCTCCTTTACTGATGCCTTTGAACCATATTTTCCGCTTTCAATCTCAGCCTTAAGCGACTTAAGCATTCCTTCATACTCTTCTTTTGCATATCCAACTCTTGGATAGACTTTAAACTGAATAATGTAATCAAGGTCCTTTTCTCTGGCGACAACGTAGTCGTCCATTTCTCCATACTTACCAAACTCCTTAATATCACTGTCAAATTTATCTTCCATTATTTCAATAAATTCGTCGGCCTCAATTACCTGCTTTTTGCATGAACCCAAAGACACCAAAATAGGCAAAATGAGCAAAATAGTTACTACACGAAGCAATTTTTTCATTCTAAAATCTCCTAATAAGTTATTAATTTTCATAAAGGTATCATATCAAAAATAATAATAAATGATACATCGGATAGGCGCATCGGATGCGAGCGCTCCAATATAATATATAAATACCCTATCATTCCCTACATGTTGAGAACAAATTCGGCGAGACGTGTGGTGTGGGGCAACGTGAGAGGGATGCCGCATCGCGAAACGTTTCGCGATACAGAGATACCGGCAAAACCTCCGAGATTGTTCCTTTTTGCCGGTATTTTTTTCTCCAAGCGAGCCCCGACGCAACCCAATTTACCGGCATAACCTCCGGGATTCTTCCTTTTTGCCGGTATTTTCTTCCCCAAGCGAGCCCCGGCGCAACCCAATTTACCGGCAAAACCTCCGAGATTGCTCCTTTTTGCCGGTATTTTCTTCTCCAAGCGAGCTCCGGCGCAACCCAATTTACCGGCAAAACCTCTGGAATTGCCCTTGAAATGACAGCGCGATTCTTTTCCTCGAGTAATTGTGCACGATGAGAAATATATCAGTCTGATGATTCGGCATAACTCGGAGTCTTGTATGTTTTCAGTAAACCTCGAAGTTTTTATTTCCGTGTATGACTCTTTATGTTTTGTGTCTTTCATGTCTATAATGGACAAAAAGCCCCATGTAACACGAAAAGCAAGTCAAATGTTACATTGTGAAATCAGGACTTGATGGAGTCGAAATGGGCTTGCCCGTATCATGAACTCATCAAGAACGGAGGAAAAAGATATGAGTATCGGAAATAAAATCGCGGATGCGCGAAAAGAAAAAAACCTGACACAGGAACAGCTCGCCGACATGATGTCGGTCACGCGGCAGTCGATCTCCCGCTGGGAATCAGATCTGTCGTACCCAGAGATGGAGAAGATTGTCCTTCTATCAGAGGTGTTGGACGTCAGCTGTGACTACCTATTAAACGACAGCTATGACCAGCCCAAGCCCGGCGCGATCGGCAAGAGCGCCGTCACCCGCCTGCTGTACGGACTGAAGGGCAAAAAGGTTAGGCTGACGCTTTTCGAGGCGGATTACGAGATCGGAAATGCGGTCTGTACGATCCTCGATTTCGATGGCCCGTGGATGAGCGTCGAGTTCCAAAAGAGCAAGAAGACGATGACGAAGATCCTCCCGGTATCTTCCATTCAATCGATCAGCATCGAGAAGTAAAGGGGGAATCATTATGGAATCCATGGGATATTTGGGCTTTATTTGGGGGATCGTCGCCTTTGTCTGGTGTGCCGGTTTGACCGCACAGTTTCGGCAACTGAAGCAAACGGTCCAGGATGCCGGCATCGGGCACTCGGAAAAGGCCTCGCTTCGGGAGATTCTCGAAAGAAGCATCGGTAAAAACGCCGACCTTAAACTTGAATCCATCGGTTTGAGCTTTGGCTCTTCCCTTTCGGACTGCCAGGTCCTCGAGGTCGATGAGGAGTGGGCGCTGGTCCTCACCGGCAAGAAGCAGGAAGAAAAACTCGTCCGCATCCGGAGCATCCGGAGTGTTAGTTTGAAAGGTTGACAGGGTTTTTGTGACTGTGGCTATTCTTCAGAGAAAAAGCATCGGCTGATCCAATGACCTTTGAAGACTGAGGTGATACTACAAATCATACGTCTAGATTGAATCAATAACCTTACGAATATAAAGGGGCGGTCTCTCAACTTTTGTTTTGAGACCGTCCCACTTTTATTTGATCAGAATGTTTATTGGTTTTTCAGTTCATTATTCCCTCTTTCCGTCGCTGACGATTTTGAAATATGCCTGTGAGGTAAGGCGGTACACCAAGATATAAAACAACCCGAAAATCAGGAAACTGACGATGGAGACCAATATGAGGAACGGGGTGTTATCGAGTCCAAGTAGTTTCAGAAACTTTGAGATGAACGGGAAAGCGAATCCGAGATGAAGCCCGGCAGTCAGAAGCGGCAGAAAGAATACGATCAAGACCTGCGAATTGACAGTTTTTTTGATTTCTTTTCGGGTCATACCAACCTTCTGCATGATGTCGAAGCGTTCCCGATCTTCATAACCTTCCGATATTTGCTTATAGTATATGATCAGGACTGTCGCAATCAGGAACACGATACTTAACAATACACCCAGGAAAAACATGCCTCCGTATAGGCTGTAAGAAGTCGTCCGATACTCAGCCAAGGATTCGACTTCAAACCACTCCCATGGTTGAATCGGCCCCTTCTGAATCGATTCGGAATTTCTCAGGATGGCCTCATACACACGGGTCTGAAGCGCATCGTCTCCGCCGACATCAAAGGCGTAATTCCAGAACAGATATATCATCTTGTCATCTTGGAACTGCTCAACAACGCTTGGCAGATCCGGAACGAAAATGATCATAGACGGGAAAGTTGCGAGTCCAATAAATACGGCGGGTTCAAATCCGGATACCTGCTTTTTGACGCGAAAAGCCGGGGCATTTCCTATGGTAATCTGTTCGTTTTTGTATTCGCCATTTCTTGTCTGAATCAATACCTCTCCGGGCTCGAGCGATTCGTTCGAACCGGACAAGCGGTTATAGTCCTGAAGACTGATAAACGTGATAGACCAATACTCTTCGGACTCGTTAAATGAAAATCCCTGGTCTTTATAATCAAATTGTGCGTCGACAAGTTTTGCCGCGAATTGCGCCGATTCATGGCTTAGGATGTTTTTCGGGGTCTTGCCTTCAGTGGAAGCGGACTCCGACAAAAGGTCGAGAAAAATCTGCCGGTCTCCATCGAGCTTATCGCTACTTGTGCCCAAACTAACCTGAAACATTAATTCTCTGGGAAAGATTGACCGAAGCATCTCTTCCGTGCCCAGGTTGAGACACAGTGTCGAGGAAATCATGACCAGCACCATCGTACTCAAGATACAAATCGTTGCGAGTCCGGCACCATTTCTTTTCATGCGGTAAGCCATCGACGACACGGATACAAAATGATTTGTCCGGTAGTAGTAGCCTTTGATATTTTTCAACACTTTGCAGAGCGCGACCGATGCCGCGATGAAAAGCAGATACGTTGCGATGATGACCATGATGACTGAAATAAAGAATACCGTTAGCGCAGTCATCGGATTTTTTATAGACACCGCCATCGCATACGCAATGACCAATTGCAGCAAGCCAAGCACCGCTATAATCCATCGTGACTTCGGGGGCTTTTCACCGGTTTTCTCGCTTCCGAGCAGCTCAATCGGCTTCGAAAAACGGATCTGTCGCAAGGTTTCCACGAAAATCAGTGCAAAGATACCGAGAAAAAAGAGCACCGTATTTCGAACCGCTACCAGGGACACCGAGAAACCAAAGGTAATATCCTCTCGAAGAACATTCACCATCGCCAGTTCGGCGATTTTCGAAAAGAGAATGCCCATGGCAAGGCCGCCGCCGATCGACACGCCCGTAATCATCAGATTTTCGAAAAATAGCACCCGGGCCAGGTGGCGTTTGCCCATCCCGAGGATGTTATAGAGACCGAATTCTTTCTTGCGCCGCCGCACCAGAAATGAGTACGTGTAGAATAAAAACAGAACCGAGAAAATTCCGATGACCCACCATCCGAGATACAAAATCTGCTTCATCGTTAATCCGCCGATTTTCATAACATCCAGAATTTTATGTGTGGACAGAAACGAAATGATGTAGAACATCATTATCATGCCGATGCATGTGAGAATATAAGGGATATAGAGACGCTTATTTTTCCGGATGCCGTCCGCGGCAAGCCGGCTGTAAAACCCGATCTTCATTTGGTCTCACCACCTGTCGCAAGGATCGTGAGCGTATGTGTGATCTTCTGGTAAAGTTCTTCATTGCTGCAGTCTCCGCGATAAATCTGGTGAAAAACCTCGCCATCTTTGATGAACAGGACTCGCCCGGCATGGCTCGCGGCCTTGACCGAGTGTGTAACCAGAAGAATCGTCTCCCCCGTCCGGTTAATCTCCGCGAAAAGCCGCAGCAACTCGTCTGTCGATTTCGAGTCCAACGCACCGGTCGGCTCGTCCGCAAGAATCAGCTTCGGCGACGTAATCAAGGCACGTGCAACCGCCGCTCTCTGCTTCTGCCCTCCGGAAATCTCATAGGGATACTTTTTCAAAATGTCCTTTATATGAAGTTGCTCGGCAATCGGCTGAAGCTTCGCACTCATCTCGGAATAGGTCTTTCCGGAAAGCACAAGTGGCAGGAAAATATTATCTTCAACCGAAAAGGTATCGAGCAAATTGAACTCCTGAAACACAAAGCCGAGGTTATCCCTACGGAACGCTGCGACGGCGGATTCTTTGATGCCGGATACATCTTTTCCGTCAAGAACGACCGTGCCGCCGGTCGGCTTATCCAGCGATGCGACGATGTTGAGAAGGGTTGTCTTGCCCGACCCGGACTCGCCCATGATCGCAACGTACTCGCCCTGCTCGACGAGAAAATTCACATTTTTCAGAGCCTCGACTTTATTGCCGCCGAAACGAGTGGTGCAGGTCTTCTTCAGACCGGTGACTTCCAAAATACTCATAAATGGCCTCCTATATTTTGACTGTCTCCACTTTAGCAAAACGAGGAAGCACGCCGCCAATGATTCGGCTTACATTTCCCACTTCTCAGATTACATTTTTGTAAGACGGTTCGATGATTATGATCGGCGAGCCCAATCAGATTCGTCAAACCTATCAGATCAGCGAAACCGGTCGGATCGGCGACTGCTATCAGATTCGCCAAACCTATCAGTTCAGCAAAGTCGTCCGGATCGGCGACTACTCTCAGACCGCGAAGCCTATCAGTTCAGCAAAGCCGGTCGGATCGGCGTCTACTATCAGATCCGCCAAGCCTATCAGTTCAGCAAAGCCGGTCGGATCGGCGTCTACTATCAGATCCGCCAAGTCGTCCGGATTGGCGAATGCCCCGACACTCCAGCCTTATTCGAACTCGGGCTTCCTTCGGTCAAAATCGATTCGGATGACCGTTCCCCGGCCCGGTGCCGACTCCGCACGTATACCGTGACCAAGATTTCGGCTGATTCTTCGGCACAGGTAAAGGCCGATACCACTCGCCTTCATATCAATCCGCCCTGCTCTCCCGGTATAGCCCTTTTCGAAAATCCTCGGCAAATCCTCCGAGGCGATCCCAATCCCGGTATCGCGGATAAAAAGCGACACTTCAGTCGGCACCTCCGAAGACTCATCTGTTTTCACGCCGCCGGTTCCAATCATAATGGATCCGCCCTCGGGCGTGTATTTCACAGCATTGGAAAGAACCTGCTCGACCACAAAAAGCAACCATTTCTCGTCGGTAGTCACCGTCACACCGGCCGGCTCGTATTGAAGCGCAATTTTCTTGCGAATAAACATCGCGGCGTACTTCTTCAACGCCGCTCGAATCACGTCGTCGAGCGGAACCTCTCGAAAAACATAATCCGTCGAATTCGAGTCCAATCTTAAATAACACAAGACCATCTCAACATATTGCTCAATCCGGAACAAATCCTCAAGGAGATGCCGGGCGGCATCGGAACCGTCATTCTGAAGTTGAAGTCGCATCGACGCAATCGGCGTCTTAATCTGGTGCGCCCAGATCGTGTAGTATTCGATCATCTCCGAAAAGCGCTCTTCCGAGCGGTTTTGCCGCTGAATCCGCTCATCCCGGAGCATTCCGATAATCGCCTGATAATCCTCATCCTCCATCGTCGCCGGCTCAGGAAAATCGCTCAAAAGCTCGGACGAAAGCGCAAGCAACTCTTGAAGACGAATGTGCTTTTTATAGGCTTTTCGAGCATCAAGAGCCAGGATCACCATACCAGCCAGTACGCAAATAAATGAAGGGTACACGGCCGCCTCGACCGGAACCCGGTAAAGCAAAAATGAACCGCAGAAAATCACGGCAAAGACGAAAAAGACCAGAATCGGCTTAATTCTTTTCGCTAAATAATCCCCCAAAAACCGCATTCGCCCTCCGTTGCTATTCTATAAATTTCAATAGTTGTTCAAGTATATTCAAATTTGTTGATTCTGCTTCTGGCCATTACGATTCGATTGTGTCAAATTCTTTATCCGACCGCGTTTATTTGATTATGTCAAATCCTCAACTGATAGTTGCCATTCGATTGTGTCTGATTCTGTTTCTGACCGTTGCCATTCAATTGCATTTAAATTTATTCAATGATATAGCCCAGGCCGACCTTGGTCGTTATGAAATCAGGCAGTCCCGCCGCATCAAGTTTTTTTCGCAAGCGATTGACGTTGACCGACAACGTATTCTCATCGACAAAACTCTCGGTTGCCCAGAGACGTTCCATGAGAGCCTCACGGCTGACAATTCTACCCCTGTTTTCCATAAGTGCAAGAATGATTCTGTACTCGTTCTTACTTAGCTCGACCCGATCCTCGCCCAGCATCAAGGTATGATCCGCGGTATTCAATACGGCACCCCGGTGCTCAATGACCGGCAGTGCACCGATATAATCATACGTACGACGAAGAAGCGCTTGGACCTTCGCCACCAAGACGCTCTGGTCAAAAGGCTTGACAACAAAATCGTCCGCGCCCATATTCATCGCCATCACAATATTCATATTATCCGCTGCCGAAGAAATAAAAATAATCGGAACCTTCGAGACCTTTCGGATCTCACCACACCAATGATAGCCGTTAAAAAACGGAAGTCCGATATCTATAAGAACCAGGTGCGGGTCATATGCGGAGAACTCCTCCATCACCGCTCTGAAATTCTGTACATACGCTGACTGGAGATTCCATTTGCCTAATTGCGCCTTGAGGGCTTCTGCGATACCACGATCATCTTCAATGATAAAAACTCTATACACCACACTACTCCCTCTGCAAAGACCCGCCGCTCATTCTGTATTCAAATATTATATCATTATGGGCTTCTTCGGTTCCTATGGGTTTTGCCGGTAGATTTCATTTTCGAAGATTTTCGCGGAGGGTCGGGATGCCGGCAAAATGCCGGAGTCCAAGAGGTTTTGCCGGTAGATTCTTCTCGCGGAGAAGGTCCTGAAGGCTGAAGTTACCGGCAAAAGTGTGTATTTGCGGTGGTTTTGCCGGTAGGTTCTTGTCGCGGAGAAGGTCCAGAAGGCTGAAGTTACCGGCAAAAGTGTGTATCTGCGGTGGTTTTGCCGGTAGTCTGCTACTCCTGAGGAGCGCTCGGAGGGACGAGATACCGGCAAGATGCTGCAATCCAAGAGGTTTTGCCGGTAGGTTCTTCTCGCGGAGAAGCTCCAGAAGGCTGAAGTTACCGGCAAAAGTGTGTATCTGCGGTGGTTTTGCCGGTAGTCTGCTACTCCTGAGGAGCGCTCGGAGAGTGGGGATACCGGCAAAATGCTGGAGTTCAAGAGGTTTTGCCGGTAGATTCTTGTCGCGGAGAAGGTCCAGAAGGCTGAAGTTACCGGCAAAAGTGTGTATCTGCGGTGGTATTGCCGGTAGTCTGCTACTCCTGAGGAGCGCTCGGAGGGACGGGATACCGGCAAAATGCTGCAATCCAAGAGGTTTTGCCGGTAGATTCTTCTCGCGGAGAAGGTCCAGAAGGCTGAAGTTACCGGCAAAAGTGTGTATTTGCGGTGGTTTTGCCGGTAGGTTCTTCTCGCGGAGAAGCTCCAGAAGGCTGAAGTTACCGGCAAAAGTGTGTATCTGCGGTGGTTTTGCCGGTAGTCTGCTACTCCTGAGGAGCGCTCGGAGAGTGGGGATACCGGCAAAATGCTGGAGTCCAAGAAGTTTTGCCGGTAGGTTTTTCTCGCGGAGAAGCTCCAGAAGGCTGAAGTTACCGGCAAAAGTGTGTATCTGCGGTGGTTTTGCCGGTAGTCTGCTACTCCTGAGGAGCGCTCGGAGGGACGAGATACCGGCAAGATGCTGCAATCCAAGAGGTTTTGCCG
>Ga0209723_1003174_pt1 | contig 20243 bp, 18 predicted proteins | sample BiotimSIPDNA_2_FD_185750 | JGI IMG/M metagenome (GOLD analysis project Ga0209723, IMG submission 185750) | Anaerobic biogas reactor microbial communites from Washington, USA - Biogas_R2 time_0 SIP DNA (SPAdes) (version 2) | ecosystem: Engineered > Bioreactor > Anaerobic > Unclassified | place... | reverse complement strand
ACATGTACCAGGCCCACAAGGCCCTCTACATGGCCTCGAGGGCCGTCCGTCCGGGGGGGACCATGGTCTTCTTCGCTGAACTGGCGGAAGGGTACGGTCACAAGGTCTTCGAGGAGTGGGCAAAACGTCGTCTTGGCATGGACGGCGCAATCTCGGCTTTCGAAGCGGACTTCCGGTTCGGAGCCCACAAGCTGTATTATCTTGCAAAACTGGCGAAAGAGTGCACGATCAAGCTCTATTCAAAATCGGGCAGGGAGGACAGCGCGCTCATGTTCTGCGAAAAAATCGAGTCTGTCGATGAAATACTCCCGGGGCTCAGAGAAAAATACGGTTCCGGATTCACTTCTTATATAATTCCCCAGGGCGGAATTGTCCTTCCAATGGAGGAAAAATAAAGAGATTCCCCCCCTTTCCATTCCGAATAGGGTACAATAAAAATAGAAGCACGCAAAACCAAACCGGGAGCGCTCTTCCGATCTTTTTTGAAGCGCTCCCGGTTGAGTCCGGAAAGTACAGGAGGGGAACTCCGTGCGTCCCGTTCATATTGTTTATGTCAGTGCAGGCAACGGTCACAGAATGGCTGCGAGGGCACTTAGGGAGTCCTTCGACCACAGGGCGGTTCCGAATGTTATTATGGATATTCTCGATTTTTCGAGTGACCTTTTCAAATGGTCATATAGTGATGTCTATGCGTTCGTCAGCGAACATTCACATCTGGCCTGCCGGATCATGTACGAGCTCACCGACAAGAACAGGGAAGCAAGCGTCGCCCTCAGGCTTTTCGAGAAGATATCCACGGAAAACGTGAAGAAGTTTATGCGCTATATTGCTGAAAATGAGCCCAAAAAGTGCATCTGCACTCATTATTTCCCCTTGAACGTTCTCTCCCGCATGAAGGAGGAAGGCCTGTACAGGGGTGAGATATACACCGTGATCACTGATTTCGGACTCAGGCGGATGTGGGTCAAGGACAGCGTGGATAAATATTTCATATCCGGTGACCGTGTCCTCAGTGGACTTCTGGAACTGGGTGTTCCTTCGGAAAAAATAGCGATGACCGGTATCCCGGTTTCTAAAAAATATTCAGTTCTGGAGAAAAAAGGAAGAAATTTCCAAGAAAAGAAACTCTCCGTTCTTTTCGTCGCCAGCAGCATCCCCAACGCCCTTGCCCTCGAAATTCTTGCGTCCCTTTCCAGGACAGGTCTTCCCCTTGATGTGACCGTGGTGACCGGAAGGAACAGGGATCTCCTGGCTGACCTTGAAAATGCCGTTTTCGGGGAAACTCTTTCCCTGAGGATCCTCGGCTTCGTGAACAACCTGGAGGTCCTCATGTCCGAGGCATCTGTCCTCATCACCAAGCCCGGAGGCCTTACGGTAAGCGAAGCTCTCTGCGCGGCTATCCCCATGGTTCTGGTCAACCCCATCCCGAAGCAGGAGACGAACAATTCGGCCTATCTCCAGGAAAAAGGCGCCGGTATACTGGCGAGCACAGCCTCTGATGTGGAGCGGCTTATTTCCGGTTTTTTCAGGAACCGTTCAATTCTCGTGTCCATGGAACAAGCCGCCGCGGCCATAGCCTTTCCGACGGCAGCGGACGATGTCGCGGAGATAGTACTGGAGGGAAAAAAGGGAGCGAAGAAATGAATGGGAGCGAAAAAAACGGGGAGAACTGCCTTCTGTACGAATCCATTTTGAATTGCGAAGGGGCCCCCGCTGAAAAGGTCAAAAGAGCACTTCAGATCATTTCCTCCGTTTTCTCCCATGCAGTGGAAGGGATCGTGGTAACTGATCCCGAGGGAACCATTAAACTGGTAAATCCTGCCTTTACGGTCATAACAGGGTATGAGCCGGAGGAGGCCGTCGGAGAAAATCCCAGGATCCTCAAATCGGACAGGCAGCCCGCTGAATTCTACCGGAAATTCTGGGAATCCCTGAAAACCGAGGGGAAATGGGAAGGGGAGATCTGGAACCGGCGGAAAAACGGTGAAGTATACCCGGAATGGCTTTCCTGCACCGCAGTCTATGACGAAAACGGCAACGTGACTGACTATATCTCTGTTTTCAACGACCTGTCCGAGGTACGTTTCAAGGATGCCCAGATAGAAATGCAGTCGAATTACGACCAACTCACTGGCCTTTCGAGCCGTTCAGTTTTTTACGGACGGGTAAGAGATGAACTGAGCCGGCTGAAGCAGACAGGGGGTCGATTGGCAATCCTTGTGCTCGACATCAACCGTTTCAAGATCATCAACGATTCACTGGGGCATCCTGCAGGAGACGCTGTTCTCCAGGAAGTGGGGAAAAGGCTGGCGGGTCATCTCGGCAGCAGGGAGAAGATTTCCCGTATCGGGGGAGATGATTTCCACATTCTGCTTTCAGACGTAAAAACCGTGGAGGAAGTCGCTTCCCGGGCGGAAAAACTCATCCATATACTGGATGAGCCCGTGAACGCCGGAGGGAACAGGCTTTTCCTGAGTGCAAGCCTCGGCGCGGCCATCTTCCCCGAGGACGGAAATAAAGCCGAAACTCTTCTCAAAAAAGCGGACCTCGCCATGCACAAGGCAAAGGAGTACGGGATCAGTTCCTTGAGATTTTACACTGAAGAGCTCAGTGACATGGTGTCGTCACGGCTCACCCTCGAAAATTCACTGAGAAGGGGCCTGGAAAATAAAGAGTTCAGCCTTGTGTACCAGCCAAAGTTCAGCCTTGCAAAGAGGCGGGTGGAAGGCTTCGAAGCCCTCCTGAGGTGGAAGACCCCGGAGAGACTGGTTTCTCCCTGGGAGTTCATACCTGTTGCTGAAGAAATCGGACTTATCCTTCCACTCGGTGAATGGGTCTTCCTTGAGGTGTGCAGGCAGATCGCAGCATGGAGGGATGAGGGCTTTCTCCCTGGAGAAGTTGCCGTGAACCTTTCGGCAAAACAGCTTCACCACAGTGATCTGCTGCCCATGATCCGCAAAGCTCTTGATGAGTATTCGGTTGACGCCTCACTAGTTGGAGTCGAAATAACTGAATCGGGACTGATGGAGAATATTGCCGGTTCGGTTGAAATTCTTTCCGGCTTGAAAGAACTGGGAATGAAGGTGTACGTGGACGACTTCGGCACGGGGTACTCTTCCCTGAATTATCTCAAGCGCCTTCCCATTGACGTGCTGAAAATCGACAAGAGTTTCATTGACGGTGTGTATGCTGACAGGAGCGATGCAGCAATCACCAGGGCAATAATTGGTCTAGGTAAGGCTCTCGGAATGGAAATTATTGCTGAAGGTGTGGAATCGGCGGAGCAACTAGATTTTCTGCTGATCAACGGATGTGACGGAATCCAGGGGTATCTGCTGAGCCCCCCTGTTTCTCCCTCGGAAACTCTCACTTTCAGGAAAAATGAAATCTCCCGGTTTTTTCTGAACCTTCTGCAGCGAAGAGAATACGCGACAGAAAGAGGAGCTGCCTCGGAGTAAAAGCCCGCATCCCGGTCATCAGGCTGAGCTTTCGATCTCTCCGATCTTCTCCTCGAAGCCGTATATTGTGGGATCGATTTCATCCACCACCGAGTTCAGCTCTTTTATTGCCCTGAAAGCATACCCTTTCGGAAGGCGGTTTGCATACCTCTTGACTTTCAGCAGTGCCTGCAGGTAGTTTCGCTCGAAGGGAAGGATGACCTGGGCTGCCATAAGGGCGTTCGGCATATCCTCCGAGAAGAAAAGGAATGCCATCTCAAGGTTTTCATCGATGTCCATCTCTTCGTACCACAGGGACGCGAGCATCTTCCTGAAACGTTTCTTTTCATGTCCTCCCACCATTTTCCTCAGTGCGCGGTCGATCCGGTTGAGCCCTGACCTGAGAATGTGTTCCATTAGGCGTGGATCGCCCGGAGGCCATGAGAACTCGGCAATATACTCTGCATCGACCTCGGGAAGCACCTCTTTGCGGAGAAGCCTCCCGAAGGCAGGCCTGAGTGTGACTGATGCCCTTTCCGGTTCAGCGGCCACAAGTCCGGTGAAAATTTTCCCGGTGGAAAAGCCCCTTCTCTCGAAAGGGGAATTATAAAGCCATGTGACGTAGCCCGGGTCAAAGAGTCCTTTCCTTCCCGCCCGGCCGGCCATCTGGGAGAATTCGTTTTTGGATATGGGGCGGTCGGAGTGGTAGTGTACGAGCTGGGCGAAAACTGCTGTCTGGGCCGGAAGATTGACTCCAAGGGCCAGCGCATTGGTACCGCATACCACGTCAAGGATGCGTTCCCTGAAGGCGGACTCCACGAGGAGCTTTTCCTTGGGAAGCATTCCCCCGTGGTAGATTCCCACACCCTTGAACAGGGGGGGCTGGATTTTCTGGACTTCCAGGATGGAGGCAAGTTCGTTCAGGCGGGTCCGTTTATCCTTTACAATGTGTTTTCGGTATTTTGATGCCATAAAGGCGAGTTCAACGGCTCCTTTCTGGGAGAAAAGGAATACGAGTGCATCCTTCAGTCCGTCTATCCGTGCAGGTTTATCAGGTGTATAGATGAGCTTCGTTTCCCTGCGGGTGTTTTCATGGAGATAAAAGTCTCGGCCGGTTACCCTCTGAAGATAATCCCTCACCGATGACGCACCTCCAAGGGTGGCGGACATGACGAGGATCGATGTTGATCCCATTGTGTCCCGGATCCCGTCGATGTAGGCCCTTGCGCGGTCCGGGTCGTCGAAGATATAGTGAAATTCGTCCACGATCAGTTTTTGGCCGGGAATGCAGGCATATTTCAGGGAGTAGATCTCCTGGGTGCAGCAGATGATGGATGCTCCTTCGTTTTTTTTGAAGTCTCCCGTCTCGATTCCCACGTCGAGCCCCATCTTTCTGAGGTCGAGGTAGCGTTCGTTGCTCAGGGCCTTAATGGGAGCCGTGAAGAGGATCCTTCCTCCTTCAGGACGCCGGATCTGCCCCGTTTCGTCCAGGATGCCTGCCCAAAGATATGCAACAAGTGTCTTCCCGGACCCGGTGGGTGCCGAAAGGACCGCGTCTTTTCCGCGAATGTCCCGGTATGCTTTGACCTGCCAGGGATAGAATGAAAAAAAATCCAGTGGGCTTTCTCCTCTCAGGTAACTGGAACTGTGTTTTCCACATTTTATAGTACCACAAAAGGGAGAGGGAAATCATGGTAAGATACTGGCTGAAAGGGAAGGGGGTGTCCGGTTGGCTGAATACAGGGTAGTTGTCGGAGATGATGATCCAGTACCCGGGAGGACTCCAGTCTACAGACTGCAGGCACGGGATCCTTTTGTTTCCAGGAAAAGGGAGGACGCATTCTGGTTGCACATCGGTGATCAAGTAGCCCTGGCAGCTGCAGATGACGACCTTCCTTTCGAGTCGGTCCTCTTATTCCTGAAAAAGGCCAGAGGGGCCCCGGGGAAAAACGTCACTCTTTACAGGCTCGGGGAGGAGTTTTCCGGGGAAAGCTGAAAAACATCCCTGAACAGGGTGAATGGAAAGGGAGGATGCTTCATGGAGGACGAAAAGATCCACTTCGATGAAGAAGATTTCCTCGCCACGGAGATCGCGAAACGCGAAAGGGATTTTCTCCCTGATGAAGAGGACGAACTGCTCACACCGGAAGAGCTTGAAAAAATGAAAAAAGGCGAGTGAGATCACGGGGCCTCACTGTACTTTCGGCCGGGGCCCCGTCTTCCTGCAGACGCAAAAAGCAAACTGAAAAGAAGCGGGGGATGCTGATTTGACTTGGGGCAGTGCGTTTCAGATTCTTGGCGGTGTGGGGCTTTTCCTTTTCGGCATCAAGCTGATGAGCGAGGCTCTTCAGTATCTTGCCGGCGACAGGATGCGGCAGCTCATCGGATCGCTTACCAAGACCCCTATACGGGGTGTATTTGTAGGGGCCCTGGTTGCCATGCTCATTCAGAGCAGCAGCGGTACAACGGTAATGACGGTGAGCTTTGTCCATGCGGGACTGATGAGCCTGAAGCAGGCGGTCGGGGTCATCATGGGGGCAAATATAGGAACGACTGTCATTGCCCAGATCGTCGCATTCAAAATCAAGGATTTCTCCCTACCGATCCTCGGATTTGGAGTAATGCTGGTCCTTTTCGGCAGAACGAAGAGGCTGCGGTATATGGGGAACGGCCTTGTGGGATTCGGTCTCCTCTTTCTGGGGATGCAGACCATGGAAGGATCCATGGTTTTCCTCAGAGACAGAAAGGACCTTTTTCTGGCGTTCAGTTCCAACCCTTTCCTTGGCCTTTTCGTGGGTACCGCGGTAACCATGCTGGTGCAGGCGAGCTCCGCCACCATAGGGCTCACAATGGCCATGGCATCCCAGGGGCTTCTCTCCCTGGACGCCGCCATACCGATCCTTCTTGGTGACAACATCGGCACCACCATTACGGCGGTCCTTGCTTCAATGGGCTCGAACCGTTCCGCCAAGCAGGCTGCTACTGCTCACGTCCTTTTCAACGTGATCGGCGCATGTATTTTTCTTGCGGCGCTTCCTCTCTTCAAGCAGGCGGTTGTTGCCACATCGGGAGATATAAGCCGGCAGATAGCCAACGCACATACTATTTTCAACGTTACGAATACACTCATGTTTCTCCCCTTTGTCTCCGTTTTTGTGTGGTTTATCCGGAAAATTGTCCCCGACAGGGGTGAGCATGTAGTTACAGGCCCCATGTATCTGGATATGAAGCTCATCAATGCGTCTCCCGCTGCAGCCGTTGATGCCGTAAAAAAAGAGATGGTCCACATGGGAATGCTCGCCCGTTCCATGCTTCGGGATGTCCAGACGGCTTTTGAAGAAAACAGCTCGAAGATGATCAACGAGGTGACCCAGACGGAGAAGGGCGTCAACGAGATCAACAGGGCTATTACCTCGTACGCCTCTGAAATCTGGCAAAACGGCTTGTCCAGCGACCTTTCTACCGTTCTCGGTGCTTACGTGAACGGAGTGGGGGATATAGAGAGGATCGGAGACCATGCAACGAACCTCATCGAGCTGTATGAATACAAGCTTGATCATGGTGTGGAATTTTCCTCTCTTGCAAAGGAAGAGTTCAGAGACATGTTCGATACTGTGGAGGATGCGGTGCGATTGAGTTTTGAATCCCTCGAGGAAGAGAACGTGCTGAAGGCGAAGGAAGTAGACCGTATCGAGGACGAGGTGGACCGCAAGGAAAAGACACTGAGAAAAAATCACATCATGCGGCTCAACAGGGGAGAATGCACTCCACAGGGAGGAGTCATATTTATCGACATCCTGAGCAACCTTGAAAGAGTGTGCGATCACGCCCACAACCTCTCCTTTATTGCTGTCGATATATCGAAGCTCCGGAAGTGAACAGGACAGGCCCTGGAATATATGGAGGCAGAGAACCCGAAATGCGTTCCCAGCTCCCTGTGCCCCGGGGAAAACATTTCCGGGGCTTTTTTTTGAAAAGAAAACAGAAAGAAGAGCCCGTTCAATGAATGGATAAAAGCGGCACGCAATACGTCAGGATGACACAGACGCCGGTAGGCAGGCTGATCGTTTCACTTGCTGTGCCGACCTTGATCAGCATGCTGGTGACGGCTGTTTACAATATAGGAGATACCTATTTTGTCTCGAAGCTCGGGACCAGTGCCTCGGGTGCTGTTGGTATCGTTTTTTCCCTGATGGCTATAATCCAGGCAGTGGGTTTTACCATCGGTATGGGTTCAGGCACGCGGATTTCGCGGCTGCTTGGCGCACAGAGGGCTGACGAAGCGAATACTGTCGCCGCGAGCGGTTTCCTGGCGGCGGTCACCTTCGGAATGTTTCTCACCGTTTTCGGACTTCTCTTTATAGACGATCTGATGCGGCTTCTCGGGGCAACAGAGACAATTCTGCCCTACGCCAGGGATTACGCTGGGTACATCCTGTACGCGGCGCCTGTCATGTCTGTTTCATTCCTGCTGAATAACATCCTCAGGGCTGAAGGGAAGGCACGGTTTGCCATGGTCGGACTGACGACCGGCGGACTTCTAAACCTGCTGCTTGATCCCCTGTTCATTTTCGGGCTCGATATGGGTATCGCCGGTGCTGCCGTTGCGACGGCAATCAGCCAGTGCGTCGGTTTTTGCATCCTTCTCTCGTGGTTTCTCAGGGGAAAGACTATTGTCCTCCTCGATACTGCGGCTATTTCAAGAAGCCTCGGGACCTATCTTAAAATTTTTAAAAACGGTTTCCCCTCTTTTTGCAGGCAGGCCCTGGCCAGCGCCGCGACAATAGCCCTCAATGTAAGCGCAGCTGTATACGGCGACGCCGCAGTGGCCGCCATGTCCATTGTCGGAAGGCTCTTTATGTTCGTATTCGTCATTAATCTTGGAATAGGACAGGGATACATGCCTGTTGCCGGGTATAACTACGGTGCGGGGCGCTTCGACCGGGTAAAAGCGGCGTTTATGTTTACGCTGAAAGTGACGTCCGTCATGATGACGATCTCCGGAATTGCTGCGTTCATGGCTGCTCCTGTCCTGATCAGGCTCTTCATAGAGACCGATGCCGATGTTGTGAATATAGGCGTTGTGGCGTTGCGGGCGATGTGTCTCGCCATGCCGCTGATCCCTCTGGGTGTTGTCTGCAACATGACCTTCCAGTCTATTGGCAGATCATGGACGGCAACGGTACTCTCCCTCGCGCGGCAGGGGATCTTTTTCCTTCCGCTGATTTTGACGTTGCCGGGATTCATCGGGCTGACCGGAGTCCAGATAACTCAGCCGCTTGCCGATGCGCTGACCTTCCTGAGCTGCCTGCCGCTCGCGTTTGGTTTTTTCAGGAGTCTTGAGAAGGAGTAGGATATGCTGTAAAGATGTCCGGTGTGCAGAAGTGGAGTTATGTCCTTGACTTTTCTCAGTTCTCAATTATCGTAGGGGAAAAGTGATTTTTGAAAACCGACTGAATAATATAAAAATAGGGGGGGTGCTCTTGAAGGAACAGGGAGCTGACAATGAGGCCGGTTACATTCTGCTCAAGCCGGAGGACAGCGTTGTAGTTCTGCCGGAGGGAGGAAGGGTGGGACAAGTCCTTTCCGGAACCGGTATCGTTCTGAAGGAAGATATCCCGGCGGGGCACAAGGCTGCGGCAAAAAGTATCAGAAAGGGTACGGACGTGATCAAGTACGGCTTCGCCATGGGCAGGGCCTCGCAGGATATAGCAGCAGGAGCGATGGTTCATGTGCATAATGTGGAGTCATCGCTCAGCGCCGAGTGGGAACTGGACTGGAATCCATCGGAGACTTCCTTTCAGGAACCTTCAGGTCCTGTTCCCGTGTTTTCGGGGTATGCGCGGAAGCAGGGAGCACCGGGGATCAGGAATGAACTCTGGATAATCCCCATGGTGGGATGCGTCAATGATTACGTGAAATTTCTAGCGGAGGCGTACTCTCTTCCCCCGTGGATCGAGAGGATCCGTGTCCTTTCCCACCCGTACGGGTGTTCCCAGCTCGGCGAAGATCTTGACCGCACTGCGGCGGTGCTCGAGGGACTGGCAAGAAATCCCTGTGCCGCCGGGGTCGTCCTCGTGGGGCTTGGTTGTGAGAACCTCCAGAGAGTTTTTATGGAAACAAGGCTGTCGGATCTTCAAAAAGCCCGTTTCTTCTCGCTGCAGGAAGTTGACGATGACCGGGAACAGCTGTATTCGTACCTGGATGAGCTGGCTGAAGATGCCCCGAAAGAACGGACCCCTTTTCCCCTTTCTGAAGTAACTGTAGGGGTCAAATGCGGGGGAAGCGACGGTTTCTCCGGACTTTCCGCCAATCCCCTTGTGGGTGAGGCCGCGGATATGATCTGCGGCTGGGGCGGAAGGGTCGTGGCGACTGAAATACCAGAGATGTTCGGAGCTGAGCACGTGATCGCCTCGCGGATTTCTGACAGGGACGTGTTCACGGCGTTCAAAGATACCATCGGATGGTTCAGGCACTATTATGATTCCCACAACCAGCCGGTCTATGAAAACCCGTCTCCCGGGAACAAAGAGGGGGGCATAACCACCCTTGAGGAAAAATCCCTGGGAGCGGTGAACAAGTGCGGTTCGTCTCCCGTGAACGATGTCCTCTCAATGGGCGCCCAGGCCCGGAGGAGAGGCGTGTCTGTCCTTTTCGGTCCCGGGAATGACCTTATCTCCACAAGTGCCATGGCTGCAAGCGGTGCCCAGATCATTCTTTTCACCACCGGGCGGGGCAACCCCTATGCCACGGTCGTTCCCACGGTAAAGATTTCATCCAACACGAATCTTTTTCAGCGCAAACCGGGATGGATCGATTTCGATGCCGGTCCTTTGCTTTCAGGAGCCGACAGGAAAGATGCGGCGCGTTCCCTTATTGCTTTCATGACCGGTATCGCCTCAGGCAGACAGACCAGGAACGAGGAAAACCGCATAGGTGAGATAGCCATCTTCAGGGACGGAGTGACCCTGTAAAAGCGGACTTTCTGGAAGGAGGGGGAAAATGGGCTATACAGTGCTGCAGTTCGGCGAAGGGAACTTTATCAGGGCGTTTTTCGACTGGATGCTCCAGAAAATAGGGGAAAAAGCAGGGGTGAAGCACAGTGTATTTCTTGTCCAGCCCCTTCCGGAAGGACGGGTCGACGATATCGTGAAGCAGGGGGAGTATCACGTGCTGCTCCGGGGATACCGGGACGGGGAGTACAGGGAATCCCTCGACACCGTAACGGTAATTGCAGGAGGTGCGAACCCGTTTACTCCCGAAGGAAGGCAGGCCATGATCGAAGCCGCTCTATCACCTGAACTCAGGATAATAACGTCCAACACGACAGAGGCGGGAATTTTCTTCGAGAACCGGGCGGAACCCCATAATTATCCCTCTTTCCTCGCGGAGATGCTTCAAAAGAGGGCCGCGAAGGGGCTCCCTCCCCTTTTTATTCTTCCCCTGGAACTTATCGAAAACAACGGGAAAAATCTTCGGGAGTGCCTGGAAAAATACGGAAAATTGTGGAACTACGGCGGGGTTTTTTTCGATTACCTTGAATCATGCACCTTTTACGACACTCTTGTTGACCGGATCGTGCCGGGTTTTCCCCGAAAGGAATCAGGTGAGATTTTCCGGAGGATCGGCCGCGAAGATTTTCATGTGACTGCAGGTGAATTGTTTCACCTGTTTGTCCTCCAGGGAGACAGGTCGATTCTTGAAGTGCTTCCGTTTCACAAGGCGGGGCTCAATGTTGTGTTGACCGACGACAGGCTCGCGTTTTTCCGGAACAGGAAAGTCAGGATACTCAACGGTGTGCACACTGCATCAACTCCCGTTGCCCTCCTCGCCGGAGTGGAGTACGTGAAGGATTTCGTGGAAGACGAGCGATTTACCGCCATGCTCAGCAGCCTGGTCCACGACGAAATCGTCCCCGCCTTCTCGGATGACTCGGATGCGCACAAGTACGGCGACGATGTCCTGGAGAGGTTCAGGAATCCCGCCCTGGAACATGCGTTCCGGTCGATCGCCCTGAACTCCATAGCAAAAAGCAACACACGCCTCCGCCCTACACTGGAAGACTATTTCAGGCTTTTCGGAAAGCTGCCCTCCGTGCTCACAGGTTGCATCGCTGCCATGACCGATCTTTACGACTGCGACGGAGTGAAGGATCTCCCCGGAGGCCCCATGGAACTTTCCGACTTCCGGCAGCTGAAGGGCAGGAGTCTGGTCGAAATGACCGACAGCTTATTTCCCGGCCTTGATCCTGATCTCAGAACAGCTCTCCTTGGCCGGCTCGGGGAACTTCGGCCAGGGAAATAGCCTTTTTCAGGCAGAAAAAGCCGGTCCTTTCCGTCAACAGCGTAAAGGCCCGGCTTTTTTCTTGCTGTTTATTTTCCCATGACCAGCTCGGGAATGAAAAGGACCACCTCGGGGACGAATGTGATAAGCAGCAGCACCCCAACCATGGCTGTGTAAAAGGGCATCATAGCCTTAGCCGCCTTTTCGAGAGGAATTTTCCCTACGGCACAGCCGACGAAGAGAGCCGACCCCACCGGAGGTGTACACAGTCCGATACCGAGATTAAGCATCATCATGATGCCGAACTGGACAGGGTGCATTCCCAGGCTTCCCACCACCACCGGGAAGAGGATCGGGGTGGTTATAAGGATCAGGGGAGCCATGTCCATAATACAGCCGAGACCAAGGAGGAGCAGGTTGATGAGGAGCAGCAGGAGAACAGGGCTGTCGGTGATAGTGAGCAGTGCGTTTGTGGCGAGAGCAGGGATCTTCAGGTAGGAAAGCAGCCACCCGAAGGCCTTCGCTGCCGCGATGAGGCTCATCACCATGGCCAGGGTCTTCAGGGAGGAGTAGAGGATCTTGTTCATCCGCGACAGCGGGATCTCACGGTAGACGAAAAAAGTAACGAAAAAGGCGTAGACGCAGGCCACCGCCGCTGATTCGGTAGCGGTGAAGACACCGGAGATAACGCCCCCTAGGATGATTACTGCCGTGAAGATGCCGAGAACAGCTTCCCTCGAGATTCTGAGGGCTTCCTTCCAGGTACAGGGCTTCTCCTTGGGGTACCCTCTTCTCACCGCGATGATGTAGCTTATTATCATAAGGGCTATCCCGAGTATGACCCCGGGAACAAAACCGCCGAGGAAAAGGCGCCCCACTGAGACGCCGCCTGCCGCGAGGGAGTAGATGATCATGTTGTGGCTCGGAGGGATGATGATGCCCTGGCATGCGCTGGTGACGGTGACCGCCACGGAGTAATCGGCGTCGTATCCCTCCTTTTTCATCATGGGGATGAGGATGGTGCCGATGGAGGAGACGTCCGCCACCGCAGAACCTGAAATGCCGCCGAAGAACATGCTTGCCAGCACATTTACCTGGGCCAGCCCTCCCCGGACACGCCCAACGAGCAGGTTGGAAAAGGCGATGAGACGCCTGGAGATCCCTCCTTCCCCCATCATTTCCCCGGCGATGATAAAGAACGGTATGGCAAGCAGGGAGAAGGAGTTCACACCCTGGACCATCTGCTGCATAATGGCCATGAGCGGGATCTTCAGGTACATGGCCGTTATGATCGAGGAAACCGCCAGGGAGAATGTGATGGGGACCTTGATCACCAGGAACATCCCGAAGGAACCCAGGAGCAGCCAGGAGGCCAGAGTCGTGTCAGGCATCGGAGATGCACCTCTCCCCCGAAAGTTTTTCGTCGAGGCCTGAATCTCCCTTGTCCAGGCCGAAGAGATTCATGAACCCTTCGTAAACCACCAGGATCCCGGAAAGGACCAGGGGAAAGTACATCACGGAGGCAGGAAATTCTGTAGCGGGAAGGATGGATCTGCTGGTGAACCGGACGAGGATCCATCCGTAGCGGATCATTGTGTAGCCCAGAAAGAGCGTGGCGAGGTCCGTGATTTTTGCCAGAACGAAGTCCGTTCGGGGCGAGATCCGCTCCGGCAGAATGCAGAGGCTGATATGAAGACGGTGTTTAACTCCCAGGGCGAGGGAGATGAACGTGAACCATACAACGATAACTATGGAGACCTCCTCGGACCAGGGAATTCCCGAGTTCAGGACATACCTCATGAAAACGTTGGAAAAAATCAGGATCACCATAAATACGAGGAGAATTTTTGCGAAGGCCACGAGAGCGAGATGAATGTATCTGAATGCGCCGGTGAGAAATTTCAAGGCGATTCCTCCCTCGGGAAGCAAAAGGGGAAAGTCCGGAGACTTTCCCCTGCGGAAATACTACTGAACTTCGCGGATCTTTTTTACCACTTCCTGGAGCTCCGGCTTAAGCTCGCTGTACAGGGGCTCCATAGCCTTCTGGAAAGCGGAGACCGCTTCAGGGCTGAGATGGGTGATTATCGATCCCGCGGCAGTGACCTTCTCCTCGGATACCTTCTCGTACTCCTTCCAGAGCTTGATCTGGTAGGGCATGGAATCCTTCGCGGCCTGGCGGATGATATCCTGGTCCTCTTTTGAGAGTTTGTCCATGGTCATTTTGCTGGCTATCAGAATCTCCGGTACCCTGGTGTGCCCGTCAAGGGTGAAGTATTTCGCCACCTCGTAGTGGCTCGTGGAGAAGTAGCTGGGCCAGTTGTTCTCGGCTCCGTCGATGACGCCGGTCTGGAGAGCGCTGTAGACCTCACCGAAGGGCATGGGGGTGGGGACGGCGCCGAGAGCCGAGACCAGCCCCATCATGAGCTTGCTTTCCTGGACCCGTATCTTCAGTCCCTTCAGGTCAGCCACGGACTTGATCTCCCTCCTGGAGTTGTAGAAGTTCCGTGCTCCCGAGTCATACCAGCACAGTCCGACGAAGTTTGCCGGCTCGAGGCTGTTCAGGAACTCTTCACCGATAGGGCCGTTGAGGACCTTCCACATGTGTTCCTCGTCCCGGTAGAGATAGGGCATCTGCAGTGCATCAAAGGCAGGCGCGAAGGCTGCGAGAGGAGAGATGCTCACCCGCGTGAAGTCGATGGCCCCGAACTGCACCTGTTCGATGACCGCCTTTTCCTCGCCGAGCTGTTTGCTGTGGTAGACCTCGATCCTGATCCTGCCGCCGGTGCGCTCCTCCACCAGGCGGGAGAATTCCATATCGCCCCTGGTTGTGGGGTAGTCTGCTACGTGGGTTTCGCCGAGACGGAGCACCATCTGGGGCGCCGCCGCAGCCGGAAGAGTAGATGCCGCAACCGCGATCAGTACAAGAACCGTCAGAAACCGTTTCATTCAATCTCCCCCTTTTTATTTCGAAATAAACGCATTTATTATTTTAGTCTGGTTATTTCGAAAACGCAATGAAGGATTGCAGGAAAATGAAAAAATGTTCTATTGCACGGAATGGAGATCAAAATACTCCTTCGCGTTGTTGTAGCAGATGTCCCGGACCATGCCACCCAGAAGGGAATAATCCTCCGGAAGCTCTCCTCTTTCCACGTCGCCGCCGATAATATTGCAGAGGATCCTGCGGAAGTATTCGTGCCTCGGGTAGGAGAGGAGGCTTCGGGAGTCGGTGAGCATCCCCACGAACCTGGAGAGGACCCCGACTGCGGAGAGGGCCTCGATCTGCCGGGTCATGCCGTCCTTCGTGTCGGTGAACCACCAGGCCGAGCCCATCTGCATCTTTCCCGGAACAGTGCCGTCCTGGAAACATCCGAGGATGGAAGGGATCATGTCGTTGTCCCTGGGATTCAGGGAGTATACGATCGTCTTCCCCAGTTTTCCCGTCCTCTCGAGCCGGTCAAGAAGGCGGGAGAGGTTCCGTCCCTGCTCGAAGTCGCCCATGGCGTCGTACCCGGTGTCCGGCCCGAGACGTGCCAGCATACGGGAGTTGTTGTTCCGCATGGCGCCAAGGTGGAGCTGCTGTGTCCATCCCTGGGAGGCGTCCATGGAGAGAAGCTCGTAGAGCACTGCCGAACGGTACCTGAGAAGGGCTTCGCCCGATAAGGCCCTGCCTCTCCTGAGAAGTGAGAAGGATCCCTCCACCTCCTCGGAGTTCCAGTCGGAGGCGTAGCATGTCTCGATCCCGTAGTCGGAAAGACGGCAGCCGTTATCGTTAAAATACTGGTGCCTCTTCCAGAGACACTCGATAAATCGGCCGAAGGAGTCGATCTTGACTTCAGCCAGTTCGGCCAGTCGGTCGAGCCAGGGGTTGAATCGTTCCGGGAGGTGTCCCTCCAGGGCCCGGTCGGGACGGAAGGCGGGAGCCACGATGATCTCGAAACCGCTGTCCCGGATCTTCCGGTGTTCCTCGAGAGTCGAGGAAGGGTCGTCAGTGGTGCAGAGTGCTTCGACCCTGAACTTCCTGATGATGGATCTCGCGGAGAATTCTTTCTTCCCGAGAAGGGCAGTGCAGTGACTGTAGATCTCCCGAGCCGTTTCCGGGGTCAGAAGTTCATCCACGCCGAAGACTCTCTGGAGTTCAAGATGGGTCCATTGATAGAGAGGATTGCGGACGATCCGGGGAACCACCCTGGCCCATGCCTCGAATTTTTCCTCTGCAGGGGCATCCCCGGTGATGAACCGTTCATCCACTCCGCAGGCCCTCATGACCCTCCACTTGTAATGGTCGCCGCCGAGCCAGATTTCCGTGAGGTTGCAGAACTGTCTGTCCGTGAGGATGTCCGAGGGAGGAATATGACAGTGGTAATCGAAAATGGGCATGGGGGCGGCGTACTCGTGGTAAAGCGTACAGGCCGGCATGGATTCGAGAAGGAAGTCTTTGTCCAGAAATTGTTTCGCCATTTCTTTTTTCTCCTTCTGATAGATTTGGAAAACCTTGAATTATTTTACTCCACAGGAAAAGAGTGGGTCAGGGGAGCATTATCCCGGCCTCGTATTACAGTTCTTCCGGGGGATCTTTTTCAGGCAGGTATTTCCAGTATTTTTTCGGCATAAAGTGTTGTTGAAGCCTGCGGTTTTCCCTTGTGCGGACAGCTGTTGACGTGAAATAGCGTTTCCAGAGCTCCTGAACGGCTTTCTCGCCGGCGGAGAGAGAAAGTTCCCTGTTTTGGCGGAAATCCGTGATGCACCATGTGCCGCTGTCGTGCAGGGCTGCCCGGTTTCTGCCCGTGTCGTGTATGATCCACCGCTCCTGCGCAAGCCGGACTGCAAAATGACCTGCGATGAGCGGCAGAACGTCCGCCTCCGGGCTGAACTGTGCATAGAGGATCCCGGACATTTCCGAAAACCGGAGGAGGCCGAGGTACCTGTGCCGCTCGCGGGATACCGCACGCCGTGCCTCGTGCACTGCCGCGACCCTGCTGTCGGTCAGAAGCCGGTCGGCGGAGGCGCCTCTTTGCCATACAAGTGAAAAGTAGCGGTAGACCGCCATTTCTCTCTCTTTTCCTGAACTCAGGAAAGCGTAATACCCCGCGGTGAACACCCTGCCGGAAAGGCGCCGCCGGAGTACGTCCCTGACGGCTGCAGCAAGGAGATCATCTCTTTCGGCGATTTTCGGGGGAAAAAGAAAGGACTGCTCTTCCCCCTGAAAAGTGCGGATGTTCCCGGGAAACTCACGGGTTTTCGCAGTCTCATGGATCAGGCATAAAAAACCGTTGAACGTGCCGTCGTAGATCCATTCGGCCATGGTCAGAATTCAAGACGGAGCTGTCGTGTCGTTCCCGGATCTCTCCCGTATCCGGACAGAATCTGTCTCAGTGTTCCGGCTTCAGCTGAAAAAGGAGAGAAATTGCCCCTGCAGGCGACGAAAAAACGTGCCCGCTTCATGACAACTCCCAGCTTCTGAAGATCATCGGCGTCCAGGAAATGCCCCTTTCTTGCTTCGAGGATCCGTTTGGCGCTTTTTACCCCGATGCCCGGAACACGCAGGATCTCCTCGTACGAAGCCCTGTTCACGTCCACCGGGAAAAAGGAAAGGTGGGAAAGGGCCCACGCGCACTTCGGGTCCAGTCCTTCATCAAGATAGGGTTTATCGCCCGGGAGTATTTCTTCCGCCCGGAACCCATAGAAGCGGAGCAGCCAGTCAGCCTGGTACAGGCGGTGCTCACGGAGCAGGGGAGGAGATGACGATACCGCCGGAAGAAGGGGGTTCTCGGCCACAGGGACATAGGCGGAATAATAGACTCTTTTGAGCCCGAACTTTTTGTAGAGTCCCTGGGAAAGGCTCAGAATGGCACGATCGTTTTCCGGGGATGCCCCCACCATGAGCTGGGTGCTGTGACCTGCGGGCACAAAAGCGTTCTTTCGCCTTCCGGTCCGCTTTCTGTCCGCCTTTTCCTCCGCGATGGTTCCCCCGATGAAGGCCATTGGTTCCAGGATGGAATTCCTCGTCTTTTGCGGAGCAAGGGCCCTGAGACTTGGTTCCGACGGCAGTTCAATATTCACGCTCATCCTGTCGGCGAGGAAACCGAGAGTCCTGATCAGGTGAGGTGAAGCACCCGGGATCGCCTTTGCGTGGATGTATCCCCCGAAACCGTATTCATGCCTGAGCAGCTTCGCGGTGCGGATAAGAAGGATCATTGTATCGTCGGGGGAATGGACCACGGCGGAACTCAGAAAAAGCCCTTCAATGTAGTTTCTCCTGTACATCTGGATCGTCAGGTCCGCCAGTTCTTTCGGGGTAAAAGTAGCCCTTTCGACTCCGCTGCTTCTGCGATTCACGCAGTAGGCGCAGTCAAAGACACAATCGTTGGAAAACAGGATTTTCAGAAGGGAAATGCACCGTCCATCGTCAGACCAGCTGTGGCATATACCTCCAAGAGAGGTGTTTCCTACGGCTCCCCGCCTCTTTCCGCTCCCGCTCGAAGAACACGAGACGTCGTATTTCGCACCTTCTGCGAGAATTGAGAGCTTTCTCAGGGTTTCCATGCCAACCTCCATCCGACGGATTGATAACAATATGTTAGCATTAAATCCTGTAATTGAAAAGATTATCAGAAAAGGAACGGGAAACACCGACCCTGTTTTTGCTATAATAAAAAATCGTATCCTATATTGGAAAAAGAGAACAAAATTCTTTGGAAAGGTGGAGAGAATGTGATTTCATCGCTGCATCATCCGAGTTTCACAGTGGAAAATCTTGACAGGTCCATCGCTTTTTACAGGGATCTCCTTGGGATTCCGCTGGAGGGGGTATGGGAGAGGGACCCGGATTATTCCGAGGATATAACCGGCATAAAGGGAGCCCAGGTGAAGGTGGCGTATTTCAAGCTTCCCAATGCTTCATTCGAGCTTGTGGAGTACATGAGCGCCCCTGGAAAAAAGATCGACACCGCCACAAACAACGTGGGGAGCGCCCATATCTGCTTCATTGCCGACGATTTCGATGCCTTTATTGAACGCCTGCGGAGTGCCGGCGTCACATTCGCGGGGAAAGTATGCACTATCCCGGCAGGATCGAACAAGGGGAAAAAGGTCGTCTACGTGGAGGACCCGGACAATAACTCCCTGGAACTTCTTTCTTCCCGGGTCCTCGCGTGATCGACTGAATTTCTTTCGGTGCTTTTGCCCCGGGCAGGGCTGCGGTTTTTATTTGATTTCGGCCCTGTCCTGCCGAAGGAAGTGAACGAGTGTCCGGGTGCGGGCTTCAAGGACTTCCTTCTTTCGTTCAGGCTCCCAGTTATAGAGCCCCTGTCCCGTTTTTGCTCCCAGGAGGCCTTCCCGGACTTTCTCCGTCAGCAGGCGGGGTGGTTTCGTATCGGCAGAGAGGTCTGCAAAGAGGTAGGAAGCGATGGATGAGAACACATCCAGCCCTCCCAGATCCGCGGTTTCAAAAGGACCCGTGTCTGCCAGGCGCCTCCCGATGCTTGATTTCACCGCCTCGTCCACTTCCTCCATGGAGGCGACGCCTGACTCGACGATATGCAGCGCTTCCCTGAGCAGTGCGAACTGGAGACGGTTTGCGATGAATCCGTTCGCTTCCTTCCGGAGGACCGCGGGCCTTTTTCCTGCGGAAAGGAGAAACCTCCTGGCCGCCTCGACTGTTTCCGGCAGGGTTTTTCCCCCGGGGCAGACTTCAACGAGGGGAATGAGGTGTGCCGGGTTCCAGAAATGGGTGACCACAAACCTTTCCGGGTTCCTCAGCGGAGAGGCGATCGCCGAGGGAAGCAGTCCCGAGGTGTTGCTGCCGATGATCCCGTCTTTTCGGCAGTATTTTTCAGCTTCCAGAAGGACGGCGTGTTTTGTCTCCACGTTTTCGGAAACGGATTCGAGGATAAAGTCCGCAGAGCAGACTGCTTCCTCCAGATCCGTGGTCGGACGGACACGGTCCAGTACATCCCGGGCGCTCTCCCGGAGCAGGCCGCTCGATTCAAGCTGGCGGACCGCTGTCGTTGCCGACTCCATTCCGCGCTCCAGGCTTGCGCCGCTCCGGCCCCAGAGCGTTATCTGAAATCCTGCCGACGCGATGGCGGCAGTCGATGTTGAACCCATTGTCCCGGTTCCAAGAGAGCAGACTGAAAGAGTGGTATTATTCATAGGATCATCTCCTCTTTGCGTAAATCGGCATACAGGGGGCATTGTAGCAGATAACAACGAAAGGAATAAAGGAGGAATGGCAATGCTGGGAGAATACTACATGATCACAGGTATCGGCGCTTTTGTCTGCCTGGTTTCGGCTGCAGCGTCCGGGCTTTTCGGACGGACGCTCCGGAAGGTTTTTCCCGGGCCAAGGGTACTGCTGTTCCACAAGACGTCTGCCCTCGCCGGAGCCGGACTGGCATTGCTCCATGTACTGGGTGTGCACGGCTTCTGAAATTCGGCAGGTTTTCCGGACGCGCCTTTTGAATGGGCGCGTCTTTTTTTTGAAATTTAAAGCTTTTCCGGTAAAAGACATCAGGGTATAAT
>Ga0209723_1003168_pt1:0-17500 | contig 20276 bp, 19 predicted proteins | sample BiotimSIPDNA_2_FD_185750 | JGI IMG/M metagenome (GOLD analysis project Ga0209723, IMG submission 185750) | Anaerobic biogas reactor microbial communites from Washington, USA - Biogas_R2 time_0 SIP DNA (SPAdes) (version 2) | ecosystem: Engineered > Bioreactor > Anaerobic > Unclassified... | reverse complement strand
ATCTATATTTTAGCATACTTCGTTTATACATCAAACTTCATATTTGACCTTATCTGACCTTTAAATTAAAATAATTTGTTTAATCTTCAAATATCTCTTTTTCTCTCACTATATCTTTGTTTTTCTTGATTTTTCAACTTTTTTCAGTATCAAGAATTATTTCTATACATCTGATGACATCTTCTTTTGTCTCAGCTTTGAAAATTTGATCCCTTAATTTAGCACTATTATGTAGACCTTTGAAATACCAAGCGCCATGCTTGCGCATTTCCAAAATTCCTTTCCTTTCACCGTTGTAATCTATCTGAAGATCCATATGATGTTTAAATACATTCATTCTCTGTTCTATTGAAGGAAGACTGTTTGTAAATACCCATGGATTACCCAGACTTCCTCTTGCAATCATAACATCATAGCATCCGGTATATTTCCTTATAGCTTCAATATCCCTCTGGCAGAATACATCTCCATTTGCTATGACAGGGATATTTAATGCTTCTTTTAATTCGACAATATGTTGCCAATCTGCTTTGCCTGAGTAAAACATATCCCGGGTTCGAGGATGCAGGGTAACGCATGCAGCGCCGGCAGCTTCCATAGCTTTACCGAATTCTATATAGTTCTTGTTCTGCCTGTCATAACCAGAACGGAACTTTACACTTACTGGAATCTTTGATGCTTTGACCACTGCTTTTGTTATTTCATAAGCCTTGTTTACATCTTTCATTAAAGCGCTGCCTTCACTGTTTCTTACAACCTTCGAAACAGGACATCCCATGTTAATGTCTATTAGTACTGGATTTATTGAAGAGAGATATTCAGCTGCATACTTCATTGGCTCTGCTTCCGATCCGAATATCTGAATTGCAAAAGGTTCTGACAGATCTGTTCTGCTTAACAGTTTTTTAGTCTTCTTGTCATTGTATAGAAGCCCTTTAGCGCTTATCATTTCAGAATATGTAAGCGCAGCACCATGTTCAATGCATATTGTCCGAAATGGTGCATCAGTAATTCCAGCCATAGGAGCCAGAAAAAGCCCTTTTATTTCCTTGCCTTGTATAATCAAAAGGTTTTTCCTTTCATATATTATTACTATATATTATATACTACAATTCTTCCTTGTCAGATTTGGTTTCACAGTATGCGCATCTGTATATCCTGTTTTCCCTGTCAGTAAGATTAAAAACCTGGTCAATCTCCTGCTCTATTGAAGTGATACATCTTGGATTTTTACACTTAATTACATTGACAAGCCTGACCGGCAGTTCAAGATGGTTTTTCTGCGATATTTTTCCGTCTCTAATTATATTTACAGTAATATTGGGATCTATATATCCTAAAACATCCAGATTCATATCAATAATGGAGTCTATCTTGATGACATCTTTAGTCCCGTATTTTTTACTTCTGCAGTTTCTTATAACTGCAACTGAACATTTCAGGTTTTCAAGATTCAGATACTTATATATCCTCATACTGTTGCCTGCTTTAATATGATCCAAAACTATACCGTCTACAATGCTGTCTATTTTCATATCATCCCCCATTATACACTAATGTCTAAAAGCATCAGTATAAGCGCCATACGTATATATTTGCCATTATTAACCTGCTTGAAATAGCATGCTCTCGGGTCATCATCCACTTTTACTGATATCTCGTTTACCCTTGGAAGAGGATGCATTATACTTAAATCTTTTTTTGCACAGATCAGTCTGTCAGGAGTGAGGATATAGCTGTCTTTCAGCCTCACATAATCTGCTTCATTAAAGAACCTCTCTCTTTGAACTCTTGTCATGTACAGAATGTCCAGTTTTGGCATATACTCATCCATATTTGCTGTTTCTATATACCTGATATTATTCCTGTCCAGTATATTAGCCTTCACATAGTCTGGTATTACAAGCTCTTTTGGCGATATGAAGACATACTCTATTCCTTCATATCTGGACAGAGCATTAATGAGGGAATGAACGGTTCTTCCGAATTTCAAATCTCCGCAGAATCCCACTGTCATATTTGATAACCTTCCCTTTTCCCTTTGAATTGTCAGAAGATCTGCTAAAGTCTGAGTGGGATGACTGTGTCCGCCGTCTCCTGCATTTATAATAGGGACTGTAGTTCTTTTTGATGCTGCCAGAGGTGCCCCTTCTTTTGGATGTCTCATAGCGATTATATCCGCATAATATCCTACAGTCTGTACAGTATCTGTGACACTTTCTCCTTTTGCTGATGAAGAGCTGTCTGATGTGGAAAATCCCAATACGCTTCCTCCAAGTTCAATCATAGCTGCTTCAAAACTTAATCTTGTTCTTGTGCTGGGTTCGAAAAATAAAGTGGCCAATTTTTTTCTTATGCAAATATCCTGATATTTCATCGGGTTAACGATTATATCGTTTGCAGTCATAATTAGTTCATCTATCTGCATTGTGGTAAGATCAGTTATATCCATCAGATGTTTCATAATAATTCTCCCTGCGTTTTTATCCATCCTTCATCAGCAGGATTATTTCTAAAAGCCAATAACCTGTGTTTATCTTCCGGTTTTATATATCCTTTTTCAGATGCAACATCTATTACAGTATCAAAATCTGTTAATGATATATTTGTGACACCTGCTTGCTTAAGCCTTTCAATCCCTTTTGTCATGCCATATGTGAATATGCTTGCTATGCCAAGAACCTCTGCGCCTTCTTCCCTTAAAGCTTCTACTGTATCAATAACACTTCCAGCAGTAGATATGAGGTCTTCAATGACAACAGTCTTCTGCCCTGGAAGAAGCTTTCCTTCAATTCGGTTTCCTCTTCCGTGATCTTTTGCTGCTGAACGGACATATCCCATTGGTAATCCCAGTATATGAGCTGTAATTGCAGCATGCGCTATGCCTGCTGTGCTTGTTCCCATAATTACTTCACATTCTGGATAATTATTCCTTATTATGTCCGCAAGTCCTCTTTCAATATCTTCTCTTACAGAATGGTCAGACAATGTAATCCTGTTATCGCAGTATACCGGGCTTTTAATCCCGCTTGCCCAGATAAAAGGTTTATCCGGACTTAAAAATACCGCTTTTATATTCAGCAAATGCTCCCCTATCTTTCTTTTCATTCGGTTTCCTTTCCATAAACAAACTCGTGTACGCATCTTCTATATGCTACTACAGGATCATCCGCCTGAGTTATCGGTCTTCCAACTACAATATAGTCACACCCCATCTTCGAAGCATCATAAGGAGTTGTGATACGTGCCTGGTCATCTTTTTTACTGTCTTTGAATCGTATACCAGGAGTTACCGCAATAAAAGACGCACCGCATGCATTTTTTACTTTTTCAGCTTCCAAAGGTGAGCATACCACTCCGTCTATTCCTGCGGTTAATGCCAGTTTTGCATAATTTATGACTACTTCATCCATTGTCCCGTTTATCATCAGCTCTTCACTAAGCTCCTGATCATTTATTGATGTAAGCTGTGTTACGCCGATTAACAGAGGACGGGTCCCATCTTCTCTTGTAAGACCTTTGAGGGCGGCCTGCATCATCTTCACAGTACCGGATGTGTGAAGATTCACCATATCCACATCCAAAAGCGACAAGCTTCTCATAGCTCTTTCTACTGTATTGGGGATATCATGAAGCTTCAGGTCTAAAAATATCTTGTGCCCCTTCTTCTTTATCTGCCTTACTATATCCGGGCCTTCTGCATAAAAAAGCTCCATGCCTATCTTAACAAAAGGCTTCTCTTTTCCAAATAAATCCAGAAAATCCATTACATCGTTTTTTGATGGGAAATCACAAGCTATGATTACATCCTTTTTCATTTATGCGCACCTCCTATTATTTCTGAAATATCGCTGACTCCAAGCTTTCTCAGCTTATCGGGTAAATCTTCTATTATATTCTTGCATACATACGGGTCTACAAGGTTCATTGAGCCTATCTGCACAGCTGTTGCGCCTGCCATCATCATTTCTATTACATCATCAGCGCTGCTAATTCCGCCTATGCCTATTATCGGTATGTTTACAGCCTTGTATATCTGATAAACCATCCTAAGCGCGACAGGAAATACTGCCGGACCTGACAATCCTCCGGTTATATTGGCTAATACAGGTTTTCTCTTTTTTATATCAATCCTCATACCCAACAGCGTGTTTATGGCGCATATACCTGCAGCTCCTGCCTCTTCACATGCTTTTGCAATTGATACTATATCTGTGACATTAGGAGATAATTTGACATACACCGGTTTATCTGCTGCTTTTACAACAGCTCTAGTTACCTTGGCAGCCATTTCAGCGCTTGTTCCAAAGCTCATCCCTCCATTATGTACATTCGGGCAGCTTATATTAACCTCAATAAGACCGATATTTTCAATCCCTCTTAAGCAGTTTACACAATACTCATATTCCTCTATTGAAAATCCTGATATATTGATTATTACAGGTTTGGAATAGTATGAGGATATCTCCTTAAGCTCATGCTCCACTACATGTGCAATACCTGGGTTCTGCAAACCTACACTGTTAAGCATTCCGCAGCTGCTTTCAGCAATCCTCGGGGTATCATTCCCAAATCTGGAGTCTTTAGTAGTTCCTTTTGTGCAAAATGAACCCAGTATATTTATATCATAATAGTCACAGAATTCTTTTCCGTATCCAAAGCATCCGCTTGCAGGTATTATGGGATTAGATAATTCCAATCCGCTGAGATTTACTTTTAAACTTACCATATTATCTCCTCTTTGAATAAAACCGGTCCATCTTTGCATATCCTTTTATATCCGTATTTAGTCTTGCATGTACATCCCATACATGCTCCAAAACCGCAGCCCATCCTTTCCTCAAAGGAATACTGTCCAGAAGTAGAACTCTTATCATAAACTGCTTTTAGCATGGGTTCAGGACCGCAAGTGAAAACGTAATCATAATCAATCATACTAAGCGCATCTGTTGCAAAGCCTTTATACCCATAGTTTCCATCTACACAACAGACATATACCTTACAGCCAATGTCCGCAAATTCTTTCTCATAGAAAACATCATCCTTTTTGTTAAAGCCAAGAATTACATTTGGAATCTTACCTTTTTTAATAAGTGTCTTAGCAAGATAATACAAAGGAGGTACACCGCATCCTCCGCCTATCAAAAGAGGCTTTTCTGTTTCAACATTAATGTCATACCCATTACCGAGATCGCATAATATGTCCAGCTGCTGTAACGGTTTCATTTTTGACATTATTTTTGTTCCCTGTCCTACTACTTTGAATATCAAGGTCATATTTTCTTCAACTATATCACATACCGATAAAGGCCTTCTTAAAAAAAGTCCGTCTATTTTTATGTTAACAAACTGCCCTGGCGTTTTAATCCATGAAGTATCTCCAGTTAATATCATTTCATAAGTATCATATGTAAGCTGTCTTATGTTTTTTATTGTATATATTCCCATATGATTTTCCCTTTGCATATTGTTTTTATGACTCTGCTGTTCATTTTCATCCCTTCAAAAGGAGTGTTTCTTCCCATGGATAAGAAGTTGTCAGCTTTAACTGTATATTCCTCATCAAGATCAAGTACTGTAAAATCAGAGTACTGAGGGATTCTGAATATTTTTGAAGGGTTTATTGACATAAGCTCTACTAGTTTTTCTAATGCTATTATTCCTGTTTTAACCAGATGGGTATACATACTTGAAAAAGCGGTTTCCATTCCGATTACACCCATTGCACCATTTTTCTTATCCTCATTAGTATGGGGCGCATGATCAGTAGCAATAATATCAATCGTTCCGTCGCAGACAGCCTGTATTAACGCTTTTCTGTCTTCCTCGTCACCTAAAGGCGGATTCATCATATAATTTTCCGATAAGACATCATCTTTTGTAAAGATAAGGTAGTGAGGTGCTGTTTCGCATGTCACCTTTATTCCCTCTTTTTTAGCCTTCCTTATTAATTCAATACTTTTTTTTGATGATACATGACAGATATGGTATCTGCATGAAATGTCCATTTCTTTGAGTAAATCCAGATCTCTTTTGATATGCATATACTCACTCATTTTTGGATCTTTATATGACATATCTTCACAATGAGCAGCTATTATACAATCATGTAATGACGCTTGCTTGATCATTTTTTTCATTACTAAATCCGATTCAACTGGGTTTCCATCATCGGAAAAAGCTATAACATAATCTTTTAATTTTTCAGTATCCACCAGATCCTGTCCGAGTCTTCCTTCAGTAATGCAGCCATATTGATATACATTGATACACGCATCCTTGTCTATAATATCTTGTATGCGCCGGATATTATCTATCTTATCCGGAGCTGGATTGACATTTGGCATTGCGCATATCGACGTAAATCCTCCCGCTGCTCCACTTTCTGTTCCTGAAAGAATTGTTTCTTTGTATTCAAATCCAGGCTCTCTGAGGTGTACATGAACATCAACAAGACCAGGAATAATATACTTGCCGGATAAATCGATTACCGCATCAGTTTTAACGGATGAAAGATTTTTACCGGCTATCCATTGTTTATCGTTAATCACAAACAGGTCGGAGGAACTAAAGCTTCCATCTTTATAAAGATAAGCATTTCTTAATAGCATTACTTCCTCCTTTTAAACAGGCTGCCCCCTTTTTCAGAGGGCAGCCGTACTTTATTCTCTTACTTATTTTACATCGTCCTTTTTATCAGCAGGTATTACCAGATTAAGTACTATACCTACTAATGTTGCTATTGCCAGAGGTGAAACTTCAACTGCTCCTATCATAAGTTTGTATGCAGTATTACCTGTAACATCGCCTGCAAGGCTCATTGCGCCAAGACCAAGACCTAATGAAAGTATTACTGATACTACCAGTATGTTCTTGGTATCTGAGAAATCCACTTTTCCATCAACCATTGCTCTAAGACCTGCTGCAGATATCATCCCGAATAATACTATTGATGCTCCGCCTATTACAGCAGAAGGTATTGTGCTTACTGCTGTTCCGAATATGGTTATGGATCCGAAGATAACTGCCATGACAGCTGCATAAAATATATTTTTCGGATTGTAATTCTTTGTTATTGCAAGTACTGCTGTATTTTCTCCATATGTTGTGTTTGGAGGTCCTCCAAGAGCTCCTGCTATAAATGTCCCGACTCCGTCGCCCATCAATGTCCTATGGATTCCCGGATCTACCATAAAATCTTTACCGCACACTGTGCTGTTAGCAGCAATATCCCCAAGATGCTCCATGAAGGTTACTATCGCAATCGGTACGACAGAAAGTATGACACCTAAGTCAAAAGACAGATTCTTATAAAAGCTGAATGTTTTACCTAAATCCTGGAATATTATGATCTGGCTCCAGTCTACAGTTGAATAATCTATTAAACCTATTATTAATGAATAGATATATCCTACTACAAATCCCATTAAGATCGGTATTACTTTGAAAAAGCTCTTTGGTTTAGCTACTGCGCTTACTACAAGGATTGTTAAAGCAGTGATTCCAGCTGCTGTCCACTCTTTCCATGCAGGAATACTGTTCCAGATGGATTGGCCTATAATGTTGTTATAGAACATCTTTGGTGCGAGAATCATACCTATTACCACTATAACCGGACCTACTACTATTGGCGGGAATAATTTTCTTATCTTGTCAACACCTATTTTTTTCAACAAAAGGGCGAATATGATATAAACAAGACCTGCAAGCATTACGGCAACACTTGTTTTTCCCATCGCAACATTCCATGTGTCAGATCCGATAGCTCCCGCTCCAGACATTGACGATATTAAGGCTGGAAGGAATGCAAAGCTGCTCCCTAAGAAAACCGGAACTTTCTTTTGTGCTATAAAATAGAATGCTATTGTTCCTAGCCCTGCTGAAAGCAGCGCTACCGATATGCTCATGCCTGCAAGAATTGGTACGAGCACTGTTGCTCCAAACATTGCGAACATGTGCTGAAAGCTTAGCACTGCTGTTTTCAATGTGAAGCGTTCATTTACTGTTTTTCCCATTGTTATTTCTCCTCCTAGTTTATTTCCTCTTTGTTTATATTCGATAAAGGCTTACGCCTGTTATCCCGTCTGTTTCCAAAAGCTTTACAGCTATCATCTCGCCTTTGGATGAAGGCACATTCTTTCCGACAAAATCTGGCCTTATGGGCAATTCCCTGTGTCCTCTGTCAATTAGTACCGCTAATTTTATCTTTGCTGCTCTGCCTATCGAAAATACCGCATCCATTGCAGCTCGCGCAGTACGGCCGGTAAAAATAACGTCATCGATTAGGATGACGTTTTTCCCTTTTATTTCAAATTGTATGTCTGTTGAGTTGAGTATCGGATCATCAGAGTATTTTGATAAATCATCACGATACAAAGTAATATCCAGAATGCCTACAGGTACCTTTTTTCCTGATATACTTTCAATATTTCTTGCAATTCTTTCGGCTAATGGTATTCCTCTGGTTTTGATGCCTACAAGACAGATCCCTTCAGGACCCTTGTTGTCTTCTAAGATTTCATGCGATATGCGGATCAGTGACCTTTTTACCGCATCTTCATCCATCAAAGTAGCCTTGAACTCCACATTCGCCTCCTCTTGAAAATTTCTAAAAAAAATCCTTGCCTGCGTATGCATACAAGGATAGATGAATCTTGCTAATTCTTCTTTATAAACACCTTGTGGGTATCTCTGCACCGCACTTAAAGTTCTTTAAATATAGTACCATTTATATAAGAGTATAGCAAGTGGTTTTAGTAAATTCACCAAAAAATTAAGGGTAGATCAAAAGGCTATTACATTTTACTTTATTTTTACTGCCGTACCATATGCCACAACTTCAGCAGCTCCTTGAACAATGGCAGCAGACACATATCTAATACCAATAATTGCATCTGCACCAAGTTTTTCAGCCTGCTCAACTATTCTTTTTGTAGCCATAGCCCTCGATTCATTCATCATATCTGTATAGCCGAACAGTTCTCCTCCAACTAAGGTCTTAAAGCTTGCAGCTATATCTTTCCCTATGTGCTTTGTCTGTACCATTCCAGCATGCACAAGTCCCAAATCTTCAATTTCCTTACCGGGCACATAATCAATTGTTAACAGTTTCATTTTCCTAGTAGCCTTCTTCCAATGCTTTTTCAGCAGGATCTTTGGGCATCTCCTTTATATTAAATTTATTTTTAACTTTAATAATTAAAACAGACGATATAACTGTAAATGCAGATAAGACTATTAAACTGATCCATATATTCTGTGTTAATGCATTAACAGCTACTACAGTGAAATCCAGTAAGGTATGTATAGTAATGCATATTATAAACCCAGCAAGAGTCTTTTTCTTTGAAATCATATATGCAAACAGGACTGTAAGGGCAATATGGAACACTACAGTAAGAACCCTTTCTATACCTGCAGCATAGAACAGTGAGGAAGATGCAGATAGAAATGTCTCCTTAATAGATTCATATTCATCACCAGTTGGAAGCGAGCCTATATTGATCATAACTGCAAAAATCAAGTTGTTAATATATGTTAAGCCAATAAGCCCGACCGCCTCAGCGGCCCCATGTCCATATCCAGCTCCTAATGAACTGTAATATGACAGTTCATTTTTTGAAAGAACCTTAAGCACGATCAGTCTTCCCGCTGTTTCAAACAATCCCGCACTGAAAGCCAAGATTAAGAGGAAAAGGTATTTGTTATCCTCGCTGAACTGTGTAACTGATGGATTAGCACCCAGAAGTTGCAAAATGGGAATTCGTATAAATAATTGAGGGATCACAAATCCTAAAGCTCCAGCAATTATTGCTTTAGATATCCCTTTAACTTTTTTTGCAATGACTATCCAGATTACAACAGGCACTATTAAAGTAATAATTAGAGTAAATACTATACCTGTGATTGCTGATGCTGATACCATAAAAACCTCTTTTTCTTCTTTATCTCGTTTTTCGAATTAATTCTATATTAAATGCAGACAAAAATATACCCCTTAGTATATAAGGGGTAGTAATTTTATATCTGCTAATATATTAAGCTTTAACTGATGCTTTTCTCATGGTAATCCACGATAACAAACCGCTAATCAGGAATACCACTAAAAGCGAAACTATAGCTACATATGGATTCTGTGCTGATATTCCGAATATTATATCCATGAATCTTACTAATCCCACTGTAATTCTCCCATCAAAAATCAGCACATCAACTACTGGAAGGATTACACTGAAAAATACTGGTATTCCAACAGCAAGAGCCACTTTGCCTGCTTTGTTGAGCCTGTAGAATATAACCCCAATAAGATACCCGATTCCGACCACAGCCAGCATCATAACAAAGTATAATAAGAAAGATTCAAGCAGGATCAAAACATTATTCATTCCATTTATATGTGCTGGGTATACTGTTTCAAAAAAGCTTCCTGAAATTATATTTTTCTGCATCATAGCCATTAACTTGGTTATAAGGATTACAACTATGCTGACTGTTGATAACACACCAGATGAAGTTATAAATCCAAGCATTGTAGCAGTAAATATACCTTTTCTTGATATGCTGTTCTGCATAAGCATATGAAAGTTATCCTTGAATGAAGTCAGTCCTGCAACAAAAATGAAAATTATTGAAGCCACTTCCATTCCGCTTATCCGGGTAGTACTGTTTTCATTTGACCACGAAACTGACGCTGCAAAAAGCAGCACTGTCAACAAGACTATAATTAAAGAATATATGAGTAGAGCCATTTTGTTGTCATACATTACATATTTATATGATGCTTTTAAGTTCATTTCGATACCTCCTTATCATTTGTCATTTTAATGAACATCTTCTGAAGATCCATCTTTGTCACTTCAAGATTATCAGGCAACTCTGAAGGAACCTTGCCTGATACATAAGCTGTCTTTAAACCGCCAAGCATGTCATAACTCATTACATCCTTGTCTGCTACATATAAGTCTACTGCATTTGCTGGGCCTGTAATTGTATAACCTTGAGACAAAATGCTTTCTATAGGTTCATCTTTTATTATATGACCTTTGTCTATCATTACTACATGCTCTATAACTGGTGATACTTCATCAATAAGGTGTGTTGAAACAACTGCTGTGAATGGTCTTTCGCTATATTTTTCTATCAGCAACCTGTAGAAAAGATCCCTGTAATTTGCATCAAGCCCTAATACAGGCTCGTCAAAGAAAACATATGGGACATTTACGCTCATAGCTGTAACAAGTTTTATTATGGAACCATACCCTGTAGATAATGAATCCCTTTTCTTTTTCAGATCCAGTTCAAACTTCGATGAAAGACTTAAAGCATAATCCATGTTAAAACTTGGATAAAACTGGGAAGTCCATTTAAATACATCTTTAACTCTCATTTTCTCAGGGAATAGACATTTCTCGCTCATCATGTAAATATTAGATAAAACACAGTCATTTTCCATTATAGGTTTTCCATCCAATAGCACTTCACCTGAGTCAGCAAACAGTCTGTTTGTTATAATATTCAGTAATGTTGTTTTACCTGCACCGTTTCTGCCGAGTAAGCCATAAATTTTGTCTTTTTCAAAGTTTACGCTTACCTGATTTAATGCTTGAGTAGAACCATAGCTCTTACTTAAATTTTTCACCTCAATACTACTCATTTCGAATACCCTCTTTCTATCATTTCGATTATATCTTCTTTGTTTAGATTCAACTTTTTTGCTTCATCTAAAAGCGCTTCAATATAGCTTTCATAAAACATATTTTTTCTTTCCTTCATCAATTTCTTAACAGCTCCTTCCTTGACAAACATTCCAAGTCCCCTTTTCTTATAAACGATTTCTTTATCCACCAGCATATTTATGCCTTTCAAAGCCGTAGCCGGATTTATCTTACACATTACAGATATCTCTGTTATGGAAGGAATCTGGCTTTCTTCTTCAAACGCATTTGATAAAATCGCATCTTCTAACCACTCTGCTATCTGAACAAATATTGGCTTATCTGATTCAAAATCTATATTCACGGCATCCTCCCTTCGTATCTTAGTTAATTACTTGACTAACTAACTAAGATAGATTTTACACTATGCAAAAGAGATGTCAATAGGTATTTTTAAAATATTTATCTTCGCTTAATACTGGAATTTAAGTTTTCACTTTATGATATTTATCTTCATCACTTTCTTTTCAATTTCTTATTCAACTAATTATTTATATCAAATATTTGAAAAGCCATATGCATACATACAGCTTTTTACGTTTCTAGAAGCACTCTAACCCGCTTTTGATGAGAAGTAATCAATATTTAATAGTTGTTAACTACATCCATTGCTATATCAGCCCATCTTGTAAGCCTCTGTGGTTCGCATTTGACTGTGGATATGTCTTTTAAAATTATCTCAAGATTGACATTATTCTTCTTAGCAGCATCAACCGTTCTTTGAAGGTCTTTCCTGATTTCATCTTCATCCATTATGGCAGTAGCTACTAACGCAGGAGTCGGTTTATTGCTCATTATAATCTCTTTTCCTATCTTTTCAGCAAATATTTCCCTGTCACTCCATGGACTGCATGATACTTTCTTCAGATGAGGTATTTCAAGAACTGCATCTAATCTGTCATCAAGCCTGTCACAACATCCGTAATATATCATTCCAAAGTGTTCAGCCATCCTTTTGACATAAGGAATTTCGAATTCTTCTGTAATTGCTGGAGAAACAGAAGAGAATAATTGTGCCATCCCAAATGCCCATCCATTCTTTGTAACAGGTCCTTTACCCTTTCCGCTGTCAGGAAGCAATTCATCTGTGTATATATATCCGCAATGACAGGTGTTTGCATTATCATCATAAATCATAAGCTTATTTGCTTGGTCAATACCCTTAATCAGTGATGAAGTCATCCTTTCCATAAACAAATGAATCTTTTCAGGTTCATCAATGAGATTAAAATAGATGTTTTCCACTCCCATTAACTGGGACAGTATATCCCATACTCCCAGATGGAACATTATCCCTTCCATCATAACAGGCGCTATTCCTCTTAACATCTCGGATGCAAAATCGTATCTTTTTTTAGTCTCCTCTGCATCATGTGTAATAACCATATCTTTTATTTTATTCGCATCATCCATAGTGACTAATTGGTTCATATATTCATGGGAGCTTACACTGCCTGATGCATACAGAGTCTTTTCCTGTACCCTCATTCCATAGCCGGTGTTTGTTACAGCTTTAGGTACCCTTATAAATGGATCTAGAACCATATCTACAGGATAATGCTTGAACTTATATATTTCCTTCTTAAGATTGTATTCAACTTTTCTGAAAACAGGATCCTCTACAAATAAATCCATCTCATGATTATTGTTCATCTCAATCCATGGAATCTGGTCTATAACAACCATAGGCCTTTCCATTTTGCTTCTGTTAAGAGCCTTCCAAAGTTTGATTTTTTCTTTCTGTATAGGCAGAGAAGCAAATTCCATATATTGTTTAGCTGTTTCCTGTAATACAGATACCTCTTTTTTAGTAAGTTCCATAATTGCCGCCTTTCATCTGTTTGCATGCATTTAACTGCATTATACATTAATATTAAATATAGAACAGCCATATTCTTTATTCGCAAGAAAAAGGTAACTAAAAGGCCATATGCATACATACAGCCTTTGGCGTCCCGAACAGGAATCGAACCCGCATCTGAGGAACCGGAATCCCCCGTTTTATCCATTAGACTATCGGGACATATGGGTAATTTTCTTTACCCTTTGTTCTAATAGTTGTTTACAACATCCATTGCGATATTTGCCCATCTTGTCAATCTTTCAGGCTCGCATTTTACTGTGGATATATCTTTTAGTATCATCTCCAGATTAACATTATTCTTTCTGGCTGCATCAACAGTCCGCTGAAGGTCTTTTCTTATTTCATCTTCATCCAATGTTGCTGTAGCTACCAGTGCAGGGGTCGGCTTATTGCTCATTATGACTTTTGGTCCAATCTTTTCAGCAAATGCTTCTCTTATAGACCACGGGCTGCATGAAACCTTCTTCAAATGAGGGATTGTAAGTACCAGATCCAGTCTGTCATCCAGCCTGTCGCAACATCCGTAATATATCATACCGAAGTACTCAGCCATTCTCTTTATGTAAGGCAGTTCGAACTCTTCAGTAACGCCAGGAGATACTGAAGAGAAAAGCTGAGCAAGACCGAAAGCCCAGCCATATTTTGTTATGGTTTCTTTTCCCATCCCGCTGTCTGGAAGCAGTTCATCAGTATATATATATGAGCAGTGGCATACATTTGCATTTGTATCATATATTTTAAGCTGATTTGACTGTTCGATCCCTTTAATAACAGATGTGGTCATCCTCTCCATAAACAGATGAAGTTTATCAGGTTCGTCTACAAGATCGAAATATATATTCTCCACACCCATGAACTGTGAGAGATGATCCCATACACCAAGATGGAACATATTACCTTCCATCATTACAGGAGCAATGCCTTTAAATATCTCTGATGCTGTCTCAAATCTTCTGTCTGTCTCTAACTCATCGTGAGTTATTACCATGTCTTTTATTTTCTTTGCATCTTCTATTGTCGCAAGCTGGTTCTTGAAAACATGAGAACTCACATTGCCTGACGCATATAGTGTTTCTTCTTCTACCTTCATACCATAACCAGTATTGCTTATTGCTTTAGGGATTCTTATAAATGGATCCAGAACCATATCTACAGGATAGTGTTTGTATTTATATATCTCCTTTTTCAAATTAAGTTCGACTCTTCTGAAAACAGGATTTTCAACAAATAAATCAAGTTCGTGCTCATTGTTCATCTCATTCCATGGTATCTGATCTATAACAACCATAGGCCTTTCCATCTTGCTTCTGTTCAAAGCTTTCCAAAGCCTTATCTTTTCTTTCTGAACAGGCAAAGATGCATATTCCATATATTTCTTAGCTGTCTCCTGTAAGACTGATATTTCTTTTTTTGTAAGTTCCATAGTAATCACCTTTCTAGCTTGTTATGGTAAGTAATTAAATTATACCTTAATACTTGCTTATGTATATGTCGAACTTAAATCCTTCTAATATATTAACACCTAATTTTTGTTTTTAAAACCATATTTTTATGTTTTACGCAAAAACAGGACTATCATAAAGTCCTGTTTTATATATTCCTATTTTCATCTGAACACTGAAGATATGCTATTTATATAGAGGCCCGAAATTCTTGCATGCCCTGTAATCGGCACCTTCAGCATCGCTTGTTCCGAAAGATGCCCATGTACTCGGTCTGTATACTTTGTCATTCTCGACATTATGCATATTTACAGGTATTCTTAGCATTGAACACAATGTAATAAAGCGGTCTCCTACATGACCATATGTCAAGACTCCATGATTTGCACCCCATTTTGCCATAACTTCGTATACGCTGGTAAATGCACCCTCACCTGTAAGCCTTGGAGCGAAATATGTTGTAGGCCATGTGGGGTCTGTTCTATCATTGAGTTTTTCATGAGCTTTCGGATCAATATCAACTGTCCAGCCTTCAGCAATCTGGAATACTGGGCCAAGTCCATCCACTATATTCATTCTAGTCATTGTAACAGGCATTCCTCCCTTTGTAAGGAAAGTGGAAGAGAATCCGCCTCCTCTGAAGTATCCTAAACTTGCTGGTCCCCAGGTGGTGTTATCCAGACAAGCTTGAGCTTCTTCTTGTGTAATCTCATAGAAAGGTTTCATAATTGGTTCACCATTCTTCTCACATCTGCCTGTGCCGTCTAAAGCAGCAGCTCCTGAGTTTATTAGATGAATAATGCCGTTTTTAGCATACCCTTTTAATGTATGGCCAGTAACTCTTTTTACTGCTTCCGGACTCCAGTAGGTTCTTACATCAGCAAATATCTGGGCAGTACCTGAAGTAAGCAGATGGCCAAATAACATTGCTGTACCATTAAGTCCGTCATTCTCAGTCGCAACTATATATGGCTGACGTATACCCGTCCAGTCAAATGAGGAATTCAATATAGCTTCCATAAAGTCTCCATTAGGCATAAAGTCAGTCCACTGCCTCTGCCCCTGGAATCCTGCTAAAATCGCATTCCTTCCGCAGCCTTCTTCCTCAAATCCGTTCTTTGTGAGATAATCGCTTCCGGTCATGATGTCTTTAGTAATCATAGCCATTTTAACGCATGTCTCCCACTCTTTGTCTTTCTGGTCACGGGAGTGAGGTGCTTTGTTATAGTCTTTTCCTTCCCTGCAGTTCTTTTTTGTCCACTCTAAAGCAGTTTTGAATTCGTCTTTGTCATATATACCTTCATTCATCCTGCGAATAAACTCTGACATATCTATATACTCATTTCTTATGCCGAGATATTTCTGATAGAAATTAGGATCTGCAATAGATCCGGCTATACCCATTGAAACATTTCCTAAACTGACATAGGATTTGCCTTTCATATAAGCTACAGCAAGCCCGGCTCTTACGAAATTAAATAATTTTTCTTTTACATCCTCTGGTATTTCATTGTCATTGGCATCCTGCACATCTTTTCCATATATCCCGAATGCAGGCAACCCCTTTTGGCTGTGTGCTGCTAAAACTGCTGCAAGATATACTGCTCCTGGCCGTTCTGTTCCATTGAATCCCCAGACTGCCTTTGGCATATGCGGGTCCATGTCCATCGTTTCACTTCCATAGCACCAGCAGCGTGTTACTGTCAGTGTAAGCCCTACTCCTTCTCTTGCGAATTTCTCCGCGCATGCTGCAGCTTCTGCCACATTCCCTATGCAGGTGTCCGCAACAACACATTCAACAGGCATTCCATTTGGATACTTCAGATTTTGTGAAATAAGTTCCGCTGCGGCATAAGCCATCCCCATTACAACCGGCTCAAGCTCTTCTCTGACGCCTCTTCTTCTTCCATCGATTGTTGGCCTAATGCCGACCTTTGGCAAAGTACCCTTCAATCTTTCCACATTACTGTTCATCATCATTTCGTATACCAATTCCTTTCGTATATATATATTAAATATTTATTACCAGCTGGAACCTCCGCCCCCGCCTCCGCCTCCGCCTGAGAATCCTCCTGAAGAGAATCCTCCGCCGCTGCTGGTGCTGGGAGCTTTTGCCATGGATGCTGTTGTCTGATTAAGACAGCTGTTCATCCTGGATAACAGATAAACTGTTGAGAATGACCTCATATTGTATCCATGATACCACTGAGGCGGTTCTACAACTATGCTTTCAAACTTCCTTCCCCACTTCTTTTCTAATCCTAACACGATTGCATAAGGAAGTATATTATAAAAGTATTTCGGATCCTCATCAATCAGCACTTTTATCCTGTCCATCTCGGCATTAGCTATAAAATCCTTGAATCCTAAATAGTACTCCAAAACATACTGCCCATACTCAGACCTTTTCTTCATTGCCATGCAATATGCCAAGGTTATAGCTGTAATAAAAGCAATAATGAAATATGCTATTGAATATG
>Ga0209723_1003167_pt1 | contig 20278 bp, 15 predicted proteins | sample BiotimSIPDNA_2_FD_185750 | JGI IMG/M metagenome (GOLD analysis project Ga0209723, IMG submission 185750) | Anaerobic biogas reactor microbial communites from Washington, USA - Biogas_R2 time_0 SIP DNA (SPAdes) (version 2) | ecosystem: Engineered > Bioreactor > Anaerobic > Unclassified | place... | reverse complement strand
GAACTTCAAGGTCTGCCCCACGTAGATGGTGCCCAGGCCGGGCAGCCGGGTGCCCAGCAGGCTGCTGAACAGGGAGGCGGTGAGCATGCCGTGGACGATGCGCTCCTTGAACATGGTGCCTTTGGCGTAGTCTGCATCCAGGTGGGCGGGGTTGGTGTCCCCGGTGACCTGGGCGAACAGCTTCACGTCCTCCTCGGTAAAAACCCGGACCAGGGATGCGCTGTCCCCCACCTTCAGTTGCGCAAGGGTGTAGGAATTCATGGGATCCTCCTTTTACATGATACTGTGTGTTTTTAGACAAACAATGAAAGCGTCTGTTCCGGCCGGCGCCGGACGAAAAAACGCTGCCATGCAAAAGCATGACAGCGCTCCGTCAAATGGCTTGACGGCAGTGCCTGCGCAGTGGCGCCGACACCTGAGCCGGGCCAGGCGAAACCAGCCCGCTCATCGGCAACACTGCCCTTCGCTTGACGCCTCCGGATTCCGCTCCGTTTTCATCGGCAAGCTACCGCAGTATTGCTCCTCTGTACCAACAAATATTTTATCGAATTCCAGCCCGTTTTGTCAAGGAATAGAGGCATCTAACCGCCCTTGTATCCCCGGGGCTGGGGCTGGGTTATGGTGACATCTCCCTGAGGTCTTCGGCAACGGTGAAGCTGGCCTCGGTGGCCGCCTGAATCTGCTCCACCGTGTACTCGGGGTTGTATTCCACCAGGTGGAAGCCCGCATCGGTCACCTCAAACACCCCCATCTCGGTGACCACCAGGTCCACAACGTGGACGGCGGTGACCGGCAGGCTGCACTGCCTGAGCATCTTGGGGTTGCCCTTGTTGGTATGCTCCATGGCCACGATCACCCGCCGGGCGCCGGAGAGCAAGTCCATGGCGCCGCCCATGCCGGGCACCATTTTGCCGGGAATCATGTAGTTGGCGATGGTGCCCCGCTCGTCCACCTGCATGGCTCCCAGCACCGTCACGTCCACATGGCCGCCCCTAATGATACCAAAGGAGGTGGCGCTGTCAAAGAAGACGCCCCCGGGCAGGATGGTGGCATGGGTGCCCCCGGCGTTCACCAGGTTGTCGTCCTCCAGCCCCTCTTCCGGGGCCGGACCCATGCCGATGAAGCCGTTTTCCGACTGGAAGAGCACGTTGCGCCCCTCGGGCACGTAGTTGGCCACCAGGGTGGGCAGGCCGATGCCCAGGTTGACAATCGAACCGTCGGCCAGCTCCTGGGCCACCCGCCTGGCGATGAATTCCTGCATCTGCTGTTTGTCCATCATGCTTCCTCCTCCAGGACGATGTAGTCCACAAAGGCTCCGGGCACCACGATGTGCTCCGGATCCAGGTCCCCCACCTTCACGATCTTCTTCACAAAGGCAATGGTGTGGGTGGCGGCGCCGGCCATCACCACGTTGAAGTTGCGGGTGGAGGCCTTGAACACCAGGTTGCCGTATTCATCCGCCGTGTCCGCGGCAATGAGGGCCACGTCTGCGTGGAGGGCCGTTTCCAGCAGGTACTGCACGCCGTCCTGCATCAATACCGTCTTGTTCTCCTGGGCCAGGGTGCCCACCCCGGTACGGGTCAATACGCCGCCCAGCCCGTAGGCCGCACAGCGCACCCGCTCCGCCAGGGTGCCCTGGGGCACCAGGTCCACCTCCAGTTCCCCGGCAATCATCTGCCGCCCGGTCTCCCTGTTGGTCCCGATGTGGGAGGCGATGATCTTCTTGCAGCAGCGGGCCACCACCAGCTTGCCGATGCCGTACTCCGGCCGGCCCGTGTCGTTGCAAATCACCGTCAGGTCCTTGGCACCCCGGTGCACCAGGTGGTCGATGATCTGGTGGGGGGAGCCGCAGCCGATAAAGCCGCCGATCATCACCGTGCTGCCGTCAGGCACCAGGTTGGCAGCCTGCAGCATGTTCAACCGTTTGTCCATTCAAAAACCGCCTTTCTATGCTCGTTGATTACAGGCGCATGCCGCCGTCCACCTGCAGCACCTGTCCGGTGATGTAGCTGGCGTCGTCAGAGGCCAGGAACAGGGCCGCAGAGGCAATCTCGTGGGGCTGGCCCAGCCGGCCCAGCATGGTCATGGCGGCGAATTTGTCCAGCAGGTCCTGGGGCACGGTTTTCAGAATGTCCGTCATGGTGTAGCCCGGGGCGATGCAGTTCACCCGCACGTTGCCGCCCTTCAAGGCAAACTCCTTGGCCCAGGTCTTGGTGAGGCCGATGATGCCGGCCTTGGTGGCGGCATAGTTGGCCTGGCCGATGTTGCCAAAGACCCCGACGACGCTGGAGATGCTGATGATGCTGCCGCCCCCCTGCTGCTGCATGTAGGGGCCCACATGGCGGGTCAGGTTGAAGACGCCCTTCAGGTTCACGTCTAAAACCATGTCCCACTGCTCGTCCGTCATCTTCCGGGTCATGGCGTCCCGGGTGATGCCGGCGTTGTTCACCAGCACGTCGATGCGGCCGTAGCGCTCCTTCACCTCATTGAAGAGGGCCTCGCAGGCGGCGGCGTCCGCCACGTTGAGTTCACGGTAGTGGACCTTATCCGCCTCGTAGGTCAGGGGGGCCATGTCGCAGGCGATGACGGTGGCGCCTTCTTTTGCAAACAGCTGGGCCATTTCCCCGCCCAGGCCCTTGGCGGCCCCGGTGATGATGACAATCTTATCCTTCAGTTTCATCTTGCTCTCTCCTCCTTAAACCCGCTTGACGACAATGGCGCAGCCCATGCCGCCGCCGATGCACAGGGAGGCCAGGCCGATGTCCTTGCCTTCCCGCTTCAGGCCATGCAGCAGGGTCACCAGGATGCGGTTGCCGGAGGCCCCCACGGGATGCCCCAGGGCGATGGCGCCGCCGGCGGTGTTGGTGCGCTTCATGATCTCTTCCTTGGCCATGCCGTGCTCCTGGCTCAGTTCATGGAGCACCCCCAGGGACTGGGCGGCAAAGGCTTCGTTGAGTTCAATCAGCTCCATGTCCGACAGCTTCAGGCCGGCCTTGGTGAGGGCCTTGCGGATGGCGGGCACCGGGCCCATGCCCATGATGGACGGCTCCACGCCCCCCTGGCCGATGCCGATGATCTCTGCCATGGGGGTTAAATTGTGTTCCTTCAGGGCTTTTTCCGACACCACCACCACAAAGGAGGCGCCGTCGTTGATGCCGGAGGCGTTGCCCGCGGTGATGGTGCCGTCCTTCTTGAAGGCCGGGCGCAGCTTGGCCAGCTTCTCGGGGGTGGACTTGCGGTTGGGGTATTCGTCCCGGCCGAAGGTGACCTCCTCGCGGCCCACCCGGACCTGCAGGGGAACGATTTCCTCATCAAACAGCCCGGCATCCACCGAGGCAATGGCCTTTTGCTGGGAATCAAAGGCAAAGGCGTCCTGCTCCTCCCTGGTGATGCCGTATTTTTCGGCGATGTTTTCGGCGGTGATGCCCATGTGGATGTTTTCAAAGGCGTCCGTCAGGGAATCCAGCACCATGTGGTCCTGCACCTGGTAGTTGCCCATTTTGATGCCCTGGCGGGTGCCCTTGGGCAGCAGGTAGGGGGCGCCGGACATGCTTTCCACGCCGCCGGCCACGATGATGTCGGCCTCCCCGGCCCTGATCTGGGTGACAGCGGTGAGGACGGATTTGAGGCCCGAGCCGCAGATCATGTTGAGCGAATAGGCGCAGGTTTCAACCGGAATGCCGGATTTCACCGCAATCTGGCGGCCCACACCCTGGGCCAGGCCGGCAGACAGCACGTTGCCGCAGATCAGCTCATCCACCTGTTCGGGCTTGATGCCCGCATCCTGCAGCACTGCCTGCACCACGGGGACGCCCATCTCCGCCGGGCTGGCCCCGGACAGGGAACCCAGAAAGGACCCGATGGCTGTTCTCCGGGCTGAAACGATGTACACCTTGCTCATGCTTGTTCCTCCTGCATCAATATGTTGTTGGATGTCCGCGCCAAGGGCCGGACCAATGTGCCATATTATTTATACAACAAAAAAACAAGATTCACAAGGGCAAAAGGCGCCATTTGGGGCAAAGTTGGAGGATTTAAAAATCCGGCCGGGGTTTTTCCCCGCGGCAGCGGGCCTCCCGGGCACGAAAACGATTGACTGCGCCTGGAAAGCATACTAAGATGGAGGCAAAATACGATCAGGGGGATTCAAATGAAAAAACATCGCATGGCCCTTATCGGCTACGGCGGCATGGCCGGCTGGCACCACAGCAACATCCAGGAAAAAATCCCGCAGATAGCGGTGGCGGGCGCCCTGGACGTGCGGGAGGAGGCCAACGAAAAGGCCCGGGCAAACGGGCTGACTGTTTACAAGTCCTTAGAGGAACTCCTTGCGGACGACAGCATTGACCTGGTGGGCATCATCACCCCCAACGACTTCCACCGGCAGCTGGCCATCGACTGCCTCAGGGCCGGGAAGAACGTGGTGTGCGAAAAGCCCGTCACCTTGAATGCCCAAGAGTTGGAAGACATCATGGCGGTGGCGGAGGAGACGGGCAAGCTCTTTTCCATCCACCAGAACCGCCGCTGGGACCGGGATTTCCTGATTGTCAAAAAAGCCATTGACGAGGGGCTCATCGGCACCCCCTATTTCGTGGAATCCCGGGTGCAGGGCTCCCGGGGGGCCATGCATGGCTGGCGGGGCCACAAGCAAAACGGCGGCGGCATGCTGCTGGACTGGGGCGTGCACCTGATTGACCAGGTGATGCAGCTGTTCCCGGAGAAGGTGGTTTCCGTCAACGCCCACCTCTTTGGCCTGTACGGCAGCGAAGTGGACGACAACATCAAGCTGCTCCTGCGCTTTGCTTCCGGCACTTCCGTCCTGCTGGAAATGGCCACCAACTGCTTCATCCAGCACCCCCGCTGGCATGTGTCCGGCACCGAGGGCACCCTGCAGGTGGACGACTGGTCCTGCAAGGGCAAGATTGTGAAGCTGCACCCCGACGGCGCCCTCACCTGGGCGGACGACATCGTCTACACCGAGGCCGGCCCCACCCGGACCATGGCCCCCCGGCCCAAGCACACCACGGAGGAAATGCCCCTGCCCGAGGTCAAGGCAGACTGGACGGAGTACTACAAGAACATCGTGGACGTGCTGGACAACGGCGCTGAACTGATTGTGAAGCCCGCGGAAGCCCTGCGGGTGATGAAGGTGATCGACGCCCTGTTTGCCTCGGAGGAGGCCGGCTGTGGGCTGAAGGTGGACATCTAAGAAGCGCCAAAGTGACTGCGGTCACTTTGGCGGTTGGAAGGAGCGGGCATTTTCCCTTGGCCGCTGTCGCTCCCGGCCAGGGAAAATGCTCTGGTGCATTCTGGCAAGCAGTGCTTGTACGCCTGTGCCAATCATCTCTTCGCTTAACCTAGTTCTCTCAGAGATGAGGGCAATCCAAGTTGCCAAGTATTCATATTCGACGCCCGCTTCTTTTGCAATCGAAGCGCTCCGCTTCATCGCCGTAGCGATTTCTTCTGCCCTTCTGTTACTTCACCATACAAAAATGGCTCTGACCAGCGATGCTGGCGCACAGGAGTTTCTTCCTGTGTCTGCAACTTAATAGACCTAATTAGGGCTTGAGTACGTTGCAGTGCAGACTGTATCTTCACCCTGCATAAGCGCAGGGGCCTACCGTGGCCGCATTGTTACCAATACGACACTCAGTCGTTACCGTGTTAGAATTAAACCTCGTTCAATCGCCAAATCTCAGAGGCTATTTTATATATTCTTTTATTAGACTATGTCCAGAAACCGAAAAATATTTCTGTATATTCTCTACTTTTTTTTGATATGTTTGGACGTCCGTGAAAAGACTATTTGACAAAGCAACCTTTTCGATGCTCCCTTTTGAAACATAGGTGTTTGCCCTTATGACGAATCCGCCATTAGTCTCAGTATCTTTAATAAGAATCAAAAATACGTTTCTCCCAAGAATAATTTCGACAGAGATGTTATCAGTGTTCTTGGAGTTCAGCATGTTATGAATCTCCCCTGAAAACACATGGTCACGTCCTGAAAGAAACATCACGGCGTCTTTTATTGCCGAAGCGACAACGCTCGCACTGTTGTATTCTGACAACCTCAATATTCCAGCATTGTCAATGTGCTTATCTTTAAGATAATAAAACTCAAATATCTCGGAATGCCCGACTGAGATGGGAACCGGACTGTCGCTGGGGAGCGCAGCCTTGGGATTAGCGTCTCTAGGTTTGCTTCCAGCAACTTCATTAATCCCTATAAGCACTATTGCTAACAACAGGGCCGCTCCTATGATTGCGACTATTATTCCAAAAGTCATGTTTTTTCTCACGACTATTCTCCTTAGTTTTTATGGCGATTTAATTCTAACACATCGGGATTACCCTCTCAAGGGCGTCCCCCGAACAAGTAGGTTTATTTTTGCGTGGATTACTCCACGCCCGGACAATGTTGGCTTAGGCAGCCAACGGGCTATCCGTTGCAGCGGCGTCGCCCAATGCGACAAGCACGTCTGTTGCTCTCTGAGCAGAGTCGACCATTCCAGTGTTGATTGCGACGGTAACGATTTCCACGGCTTCTGACGTTGAGATTGCAGCGACCTTTGCGAACTGAGATGCCTGAACGAGCCTGTCGTAAACCTGGTTATCATTCAGACCTTGTCGATACAATTCAACGGATGCAGTGGCAATGTCTACCACCGTCAATTTCATATCTTTCGCTAGTTGGATATACGCCTTACCAAGTTTCTCAACCTCTGGCTGAGATTTGAGTGTAACAACCCTAATCTCATTTAACTTGTCTCCGAACTCTTTGGCAAACGCAATTCCTTGGCGGAAAGCATTGCTTCGCAATGCGCCCCGCCCGGTCGGCAAAGCCGCCCGATACGATTGCAATCAGAGGGCTGCGCCCTCCGATACCTCCCCCGATATGGTTGATATGACCAGCAGGAGGGGCAGTTTTACCCCTTTCTGCTGGTTTTCGCTTGACTCTGATTATGTTATCGGCACCTACCGCACCCATTCCCCGGCCAGGAATTTGGCGATGTTGTCAAAGGCGATGGCTGCCCGGTCCTCCATGGATTCCTCAGTGAAATAGGCGATGTGGGGGGTCAGCAGGGTGTTGGGCGCCGTTAGCAGCGGGTCCTCCGCCGGAATGGGGGGCTCCACATCAAAGACGTCCAGGGCGGCCCCGGCCAGGTGCCCGCTGTGTAGGGCCTCTGCCAGGGCGACGCTGTCCACCACCTGGCCCCGGGCGCAGTTGACAAGGAAGGCGCCCTTTTTCATTTGCGCAATGCGCTCCCGGTTGAGGAAATGCCGGGTCTGTTCCGTCAAAGGGGTGTGCAGGCTTAGGATATCGCTCTGAGCCAGGAGCTGGTCCAGGGACACATAGTTGATCCCCATCTCCCGGGCTTCCTGGCGCTGGCTGCGGCTGGTGGCGATCACCCGGCAGCCAAAGGCTGTCAGCAGCCGGGCCACCTGCAATCCGATGGCCCCGGTGCCTAGGATGCCCACGGTCTTCCCCTGCAGGCGATGAGCCATAAGGCCTCCCTTGGTGCCGCCAGCCCGCACCCGGGCGTCCGCCGCTTTTACATCCCGCAGCAGGGCGATCATCATGGCCACCGTCAGTTCCGCCACGTCCTTTGTGGCATAGCCGCTGGCGTTGCTGATTTTGATGCCCTTCTCGGCGCAGATGGCCTTGTCCACATGGTCGGTGCCGGTGAAGGCCACGGAGATGTATTTCAGCTGCCGGGCCTCCTGCAAGATCTCCCCGGTGAGGGGGGCGTTGGCAATCAGCAGGATGTCCGCCTCCCGGATGCGCTCCTTCTTTTCCGCAAGGGATAGAGGCTTGTGGCAGGGCACCACCACATGGCCGGCCTTGTTGAGGGGGCCGGTGAGGACGGACAGCAGTTCATTGGAAATCTGCAGGGGCTCCAGCATGACGATGTTCATGTTCTCACCTCGCATCAGAATTGTTTGTTTGCCAATATGATATCACAGGTCGGCTTGCTGGTTCAGGTAATCCCTGCGCAGCAGGCCGTAGTAATGCAGGTCCCGCCAGGCTCCCTGCACATCCCGGGTCTGCTGCCGCTGGACCCCTTCCTGCTGCATGCCCAGCTTGCGCATCAGGGGCACGGATTGGGTGCCGTCCATGGCCTCTGCCCAGACCTTGTGGGCCTTTTTGCTGAGGAAGCAGTGGGCCATCACGGCCTGGATGGACTCAAAGGCCAGGCCCTGGCCCCAATAGGCCCGGTTGAAGATCCAGCCGATTTCGTACACGTCCTTTTCCAGCCTGTCCGAGCACAGGGCGTAGCCGATCAGCTTACCGCCCGCCTTGTGGACAACCGCCAGCGCCCTTCGCCGGGCGATGCAAACATCCTCCAGGAAATCCCGGGTGCGCTTCCTGTCAAAAGGCTCCTCAATGTGCTCCATGACCATAGAATCGCTGAAGATCTCATGCAGCTCCTCCAGGTCCTCCGGCACAAAATGCCGCAGGAGGGTGCGCCCGGTTTCTGCCAGCGCGCTGTGCATGTCCGCTTTATTCATCCGCCACCCAGCGGCCGCTCTGGTCGATGGCCTCCAGAATCTCCTGGGTTTGCAATGCGGATTGGCCGGTGCTGTCCAGGTCGTCCAGGCCCCGGAGGGTGTTCACCACCCGGGTGATGAGGTAGGACTGAACGTGCTCCGGCTGGGGGTAGGGCAGTTCCTCCACCATCCCCTCCCGCTCCAGAAGCAGGGGCTCGTAGCCCATGATGGGCAGGGTGAGGGTGCCACGGGTGCCCAGGATGGTGAGGTGGTCCACGCGGCTGGCGGCATTGAAGGACAGCTGCAGGCTGCCCTGACGGCCGTTTTTCAGGCACATCAGGGCGCTGGCCATGTCATCGGTGTCCCGGGCCCGGGTCTGGTTGGCGCTGCGGCCGATGACCTCCTCTGGCTCCCCCAGCATAAAGATGATGCTGTCCACCATGTGGGAGCCGATGTCGTACAGCAGCCCGCCCCCGGCGATGTCCCGGGTGAGGAGCCAGGGCCGGTTCGGGTCCTCTCCCGGCACGGGGCAGGCGTAGAGGTAGTTGAAGGAGTAAACCTCCCCCAGGGCGCCGGAATCAATCAGTTCTTTTGCCTTCAAAAACCGGGGCTGGGCCCGGCGGTAATAGGCCACAAACAGGGGCACACCGGCCTGGTTGCAGGCTGCCACCATCTGCCGGGCTTCATCAGCGGTGCGGGCCATGGGCTTTTCCACATAGACGGCCTTGCCGTGGCGGGCGGCCTCCAGGGTGTAGAAGGCGTGGCTGCCCGGGGGCGTGGCGATGTAGACGGCGGTGATGGCCGGGTCCTCCAGGATGTCCTGATAGCGGGTGGAATAGCGGGGGATGCCGTGGCGCTTCGCATAGTCCGCCAGCTTTTCTGCATCCCGGCGCATCACAGCCGCCAGCACCGCCCCTTCCGCCTTCTGGATGGCCGGGGCGCTCTTCACCTCGGCCACCCGGCCGGCGCCAATCATGCCGAAAACAACGGTGTTCATCGATGATTTATTATTTCTATTTGTCATTCAGTTTAACGATTCCTCTATTCCCTAAGGTTTCTAATGCGTTCATCTGTGCCCTGGCAAGCCTTCTCAACTCTACCATTCTTTCCCTTTGGTTTATGCCCTTTTCTATGAGGATAGCATTATAACTTTCCATATTGGCAAGCACCAGGAGTTCATTAAGGCTTGCATAGTCTCTCAAGTTTCCTTTGCTATCTGGGTTCTCTTTTCTCCACATCCTCGCTGTTTTATCAAACAGAGCAACATTTAACAAATCAGCCTCGCTTGCATAGCGAAAACCCAATTGTGTGTCAGTTAAATCATTCATCAGATAGTTTTTGATTGCATCAGTATGAATTTTATAGTTGATTTTGGATATTTCCCGATGAAGATTCCAGGAAAGAGATAACTTAGAATTTTCATCCTCTTTGAGTCTCTGATAATCTTTGATGATGTATAATTCGAACTCAGCGGAAATCCATGATGCAAATTTCAAAGCAATGTCCTTGTGAGCAAACGTTGCCGCATATCGGCCTTGCTTTGAAGTCATACCTATTGCGCCAACACTTTCAATCCATCGTTTCGGAGTGAGAACGAAAGCATTACGCCCAGCTTCGCGATCAATTACCTCGAATTCGAGGTAATTGAAATTTGGGTTATGAATGCGCTCCCACAAACCAAGGAATTCCACCGTGCTACGGTTTCGCATCCAATTCTGAATTACCTCGCTGGGGTAATCTGTGTTTCTGTATCTGGCTATGTCTGTCAGGCTGAAATAGTCATTCTTAAAATCTTCAGTGACAATTTGAATGCTATGTCCTTTGACGTGTATCATGTCTTTGATCATTATACTTACACCTTCCTGGCAGCATATTTTCACAGACCTTGAAGTTGAAGCTGTTCGATTCCCAGATGAATGGAGTATTGCTTCAGTTTTACATCCTGCTAACCCCATTAAAGTTTTCAAGGGGTTTGGGGACGCTTTTTCAAAAGCGTCCCCAAAATGGTTCCCTGGTCCTATTCGTCTCTTGCCGTCCCTTACAGCTTCAGCCGCAGGGTCTTAACCTCGAAGGTGCCAAAGCGCAGCTGCACGCAGCCGTCTTCCACCTTCAGGGTCTCCGTGGGGTTCTCCAGCATGTCGCAGAGCTGGACTTCCTTGACGGGGATGTTGATGGCCAGGGTGGCCACGGTGTCCGCCCGTTTGGATTCGTACAGGCGCAGGATGATGTCGCCGGACTGGTCCTCGGCGGGCTTCACGGCGTCGATGAACACGTTGGGCTCATCCACCAAAAAGGCGCTGAAGTCCGGCGCGTTGCCGGGCTTGACCACGGGCATCACGTTGAGGGCATAGGCCTCCTGCACCACGGGGGCGTCGATGAAGGGGCCCTCCCAGGCGGTGAAGGCGTAGGTGAAGCTGTGCTGGCCCTGGTCGGCTGCAAAATCCGGGCAGGTGGCCGCCCGCAGCAGGGTGAGGCGCATCTCGCTGTCGTGCATGCTGATGCCGTATTTGCAGTCGTTGAGAAGGGCTGCCCCCTGGTTCTGGTCCGTGAGGGCGCTCCAGCGCTGGTTGCAGACCTCAAAGCGGTCGGAGTCATACAGGCGGGAGCGGTGGGTGGGCCTGTTCATGTAGCCGTACTGGATCTCGTTGAGGCCCTCGGTGGCCTGGACGGTGACGGGGAAGGCCACCTTTAAGAGGCGGTGGGTCTCATGCCAGTCCACCTTGGTGACAAAGTCCAGCCGGCGGCTGCCGTGGTCCAGGACGATGTCCTGGGTGAGGGTGGAGTTATGGATGGCCCGCTCCAGGCGGATGATGGCGCGGAGGCCGCCTTCCTGGATGAGGCTTAAGGTGACAGCCTCCTTGAGGGGCACCTCCTGAAGCTCGTAGTTGGAATCGATGTCCCAGGCGTCAAAGAGCCGGGGCACGTCCTTGTACATGAGGAAGCGGTTCATGGCGCCGTCCGCAAACTCCCGCTGGGAGGCCTTGTCAAAAAAGGAGGTGACCTCGCCCCGCTTGTTGAGCTTGACCTTGATGTGCTCATTTTCCAGGCTGGCGCCAGATGCCGACACCCGGGCCTTCACGCCGTCAAAGGCGGGGGATTCCTTCGCCGGCTGCAGGCCGATGGCCCCCATGCTGGGCATGGGCACCAGGGCCAGAAGGCCTTCCTTTGTCTCCTGGGTCAGCAGGACCTCGCCGTCCCGGGTGGCGGCGCCCTGCTTGAACTCACCGGGCAGCAGCACCACTTCCTCCCGGGGGAAGGAGAGGGAGTTGAACACCATGGCGCCCTGGCCCTGTTCCACCAGGGCATCCAGGGCCTGGCCGGTGGCGGTGCAGGCCTCGTCCAGGATCTGCTCAAAATGGGCGTGGGCCTCGGTGTTCACCCGCTCAATGGAGGATCCGGGGAGGATGTCGTGGAACTGCTGGAGCAGCAGCAATTTCCAGGTCTTGTCCATCCGGGCGTAGGGGTACTGGTAGCCCCGGGGCAGGGCCAGGCTGCTCCAGATCTCGGCCTCCCGAAGGGCCAGTTCGCTTTTGCGGTTGCCCTTTTTGATCTGGGCCTGGGAGGTGAAGACCCCCCGGTGGGCGGAGAAATACAACTCGCCCACGTAGGTGTGCCGGGGGCCGCCCTGCTGCTCCATCTCCTCAAAGAACTGGACCGGGGAGGCGTGCTTCACCCGGGGCATGCCCTCCAGGTTGCTGGACCGCTTCACATTCTCGATGTAGGTGCGGCAGGGGCCGCCCCCGCCGTCGCCATAGCCGTAGGGCAAAAGGAAGGCATCCAGGCCGCGCTTTTGCACCCGGTTCTTCCAGACGCCGCAGATCTCCTTGGGGTCGGTGCGGTAGGTGTAGCTGGTGGGCAGGAAGGAATCCACCTTCGAGCCGTCGGCCCCCTGCCAGGTGAAGTAGTGGTAGGGGAACTGGTCGCCCTCGTTGTAAGACCAGAAGATCTTCTGGGTCACCAGGTGTTTGACGCCGCAGCCCTTTAAAATCTGGGGCAGGGCGGCGGAATAGCCGAAGGTGTCCGGCAGCCACATCAACTGGCTGTCCACCCCGAAAACCTCCTTGAAATAGCGCTTGCCGTGGACCAGCTGGCGGATTAAGGACTCGCCGGAGGTCATGTTGGTGTCCGGCTCCACATACATGGCGCCATCGGCCACCCAGCGGCCGCCCTTGACGGCCTTTTTGATTTTTTCAAACAGCTCGGGGTAGTGTTTTGCACACATCTCATAGGAGGCGGGCTGGCTCTGGAGGAACATGTAATCCGGGTATTCCTCCAGCAGGCGCAGCTGGGCTGCGAAGGTGCGGGCGGTTTTCCGCTCGGTCTCGGCCAGGGGCCACAGCCAGGCCATGTCCAGGTGGGCGTTGCCGATGGCATAGAACTGGGGCACGGTGCTGCCGTTTTCTGCCGCCATGACGGCCCTCAATTCCTTGCGGGCACGGCGGTAATCGGCATTGCGCTGCTCCTTTGGCTGCTCAAAATCCACCGTGAGAGTGAATTGCTCCAGGGCACTGGCGATCTTGTCCGCCCGGAGGCTCTCCACATTGACCTCCTCCATCAGCTGCATCAGCAGCTGCACGTCCAGCATCAGCTGGAAGGCGTCCTCGTTCCAGACGCCGTAGGTGCAGTTGCCAATCAGCGCCCGCTCCCCTTCCTTGTAGGGGTCCTGGTAGCTGCCCGGCAGGATGGGGCCGGTGGCGCAGCCGCCAAAGCGGCTTTCGGCGATGTACTGGCCGGCATAGGCCTCGATATAGACTTCAAAGGTTTCCCCCGCTTTGGCCTTGGTGGTTAGGTAGTTGTCCTCCATGTAGTGCAGGGGAATCTGCACCCAGTTGCTGCGGTAGGTGCCAAAGGGCTCGCCGTTGACGAAGACCGCCGCCTCGCCGCCCAGGGGCAGGTTCATCACGATGCGCTGGCCCGCGTGCTCCGCCGGGATGGTGACGGTGTCCCGGAACCAGCAGTATTCATAGGTCCTCCCCCAGCGGGTGCCCCGGGGCATGGGCTTGTAGCTGCCCTGTTTGGCCTCCTTCAGGGTGAGGTGGTCCATGGTGAGCATGCCTTCCAGGTTCAGGGGGGCGATGGGCTGGTAGACGTCCTGGGTTAAGGTGTTGAGCCAGTGGTCCAGCCGGCTGCGCCATTCCGAGTGCATGTGTTTCATATGTTACCTCCCGTATATGTTCCAGCCTATTATGGCCTCAGGGGCCAAGGGATGCAAGGGGGATATGAGGATTTGCGTTGAAACTGGCGGGAAAGTTTGTCCGATGGGGATGTTTGTGTTAAACTGCAGGAAAGAAGCCAGATTGCACAAAAACGAGGAGGTTTATATGAATACAGGTGGGTTGCGTTTGCGTCTCGTTTTCCTGCTGGCGGTTGTGTTGCTGCTGGGGGTAGGGATGGTTGGGGCGCAGGCGTCGGGAGATGTGGTGCCAGAGGGGTTGCAGTATCGGATTGAAGAGGATGGTTCTGTCACCATTACCGGCTTCACAGGTGGCGAATCTGCGCTGATATTGCCAGCGGCAATAGAAGGAAAACCAGTCCGGACAATTGGCTATGAAGCTTTCCGGGATAATACATCCCTGCTGGGCATTATCATCAAAAATGGCGTAACAAGAATTGATGGTAGAGCCTTTTATGGATGTACTAACCTTAACAGCATCAGTATTCCACAAAGTGTTTCATCCATTGGCTACTATGCTTTTTTCAAATGTTCAAGTCTGTCATCTATTTCACTTCCCGCTGGTTTAACAATGATTGACAGTGGTGTTTTTTGTCTTTGTATCAATTTGACAAGTATTACCATTCCAGAAGGAGTCGCAAGTATAGGTTTTGAAGCATTTGGTAGTTGTTCAAGTATGACATCCATTAACGTTCCCGATAGTGTCCTTGAAATCGGTGAAGCAGCATTTAGGAATAGCAGCATCAGTACCATTATAATTCCAAATGGTGTTACAAATATTGAGAAGTATACTTTCCAAGATTGTATTAACTTATCTACAATAAGTCTACCTTCAACTATAACAAGTATTGGCAGATACGCATTCTCTCAATGTAAAAGTTTAAACTCCTTGGTATTGCCTAAGGAACTTCAAATAATTGACGATTTCTCTTTCGATAGATGCAGCGGTTTAACCAGCATCAAGATTCCCAGTGGAGTCAAAAGCATTGGAGAACTTGCTTTTTATGAGTGCAAGGGGCTAACTTCTGTCACTATTCCCACGAGTGTAAAGAGCATAGGTAGTTGGGCATTTGGTGACTGTCACAATTTGAAATCATTGACTATACCAATCAATGTCATTAGCTTCGGCGACAATATTTTTAGATGGAACAGTCAAAATCATACTATCCGTAGTTATCCTTACAGTGCTGCTGAAAAACATGCCAGGGACAACAACATCAATTTTGAGGCCTTGCCCATTATCCAGGCCACCGGTATCAACCTGAGTAGCCAGGGTTTCTCCCTGAAGGCGGGCGAGAAATTCACCCTGTCTGCCCAGGTAAGCCCGGAGAACGCCACCTACAAGGAGGTCACCTGGTCCAGCAGCAATTCTGATGTGGCTATGGTCACCGCCGACGGCCAGGTGATGGCAGTGACAACTGGCCATGTGCTAATCACAGCCAAAGCTAAGGATGGCAGCAATGTGATGGCTACCTGTCCGGTCTCTGTGCTGCCCGCCAATGAGGGCATGAGCCTGAGCCCAAGCGCCGCCCTGGTGCCCGTGGGGAACAGCGAGCAGTTGAAAGCCCAGCCGGCAGAAGCCGGTGCCAGCCTGCCGGAATTGAACTGGACCAGCAGCAAAGAAGCGGTGGCCACCGTGGACCAGAACGGCCTGGTCACCGGGGTGGCACCGGGAGCGGCCATCATCACCGCCAGTGCCACGGATGGCAGCGGCATGATGGCCAGCAGCGGCATTCAGGTGTACCAATCCGTCACCAGCATCAGCCTGGAGCCTGAAATCTTCCACCTGGAGCCGGGTGCGAGCCTAACCCTTGTCCCTCAGATTCAGCCAGAGAGCGCCGTCAACAAAAGCCTGGTGTGGTCAAGCAGTGACGAGGTGGTCGCCACGGTGGATGTAAACGGCTTGGTAACAGCCTTGTTGGAGGGCAAATCCACCATCACAGCAAAAACCCAGGACGGCAGCGGACAGCAGGCCGAAAGCCAGCTGACGGTGTCCCGCAGAATCACCAAGATCAGCCTGGACAAAACCCAGTTGACCCTTAACACAGATGAGACCCAGACGCTGAATGCCACCATCCAGCCAGAAGACACCACGGACAAAACCCTGGCCTGGTCCAGCAGTGATGAAACCGTCGCGACGGTAAATCAAGAAGGCCTGGTGACAGGGGTTAAACCTGGTGAAGCCACCATCACCGCCACCGCCCAGGACGGCAGTGATGAAAGTGCCAGCTGTGAAGTGACTGTGGTACTCACCGGCGATGCCGATGACAATGATAAATTGGAAATCGCTGACCTGCTTTGCGTGATTGACTACCTGGTCAACGGCATCGAATGCCCGGCCATGGACAAAGCGGACACAAACGGTAATGAGGCAGTTGATGTAAACGACTTAATCTACATTCTTGACAGGCTCATACCGTAGCAACACTCCAATACAACAGACAGCCCGTCAAGGAATCGGGCAGCCTCACGCCGGGGCTGCCCGCTTTATTGTCCCCATAGCCCCCGCCCCTTGAAGCCCCGGGCCTTATCCTGCATAATGAGGCCAGTTGATTTCGTGATACAAGGAGTAGCCTGTGAAATTCTTTCATCTGTCGGACCTGCACCTGGGCAAGGTGGTGCATGGCTTTTCCATGCTGGAGGAGCAGGAGCACGCCTTGAACCTGGTCCTCACACTGGCGGACCGGGAGCAGCCGGATGGCCTGCTGATCGCCGGCGACGTCTTTGACCGCAGCGTGGCCCCAGCCCAGGCTTTAAGGCTGCTGGATGATTTTCTGGTGGCCCTGTCACAGCGGGGCATCCCCGCCTTCCTCATCGCCGGCAACCACGACTCCCCGGAGCGGCTGGCCTTTGCTGCCTCCCTGATGGCCCCTTCCGGCATCCACATCGCTCCCCAGTATGACGGGCAGGTGCACCGCCACACCCTGAGGGACGCCCACGGCCCCGTGGACATCCACCTGCTGCCCTTCATCCGGCCGGCCCAGGTGAAGAAAGCCTTTCCAGAAGCAGAAATCAACACCTGGACCGACGCGGTGCGCACCGCCCTGTCCCCTGTACAGCTGGACCCGGAGCGCCGCCATGTGCTGGTGGCCCACCAGTTTGTCACCGGCGGGCAGACCAGCGAATCCGAGGAGTTTTCCGTGGGCGGGGCGGACAATGTGGACGCCGCCGCCTTCATAGGCTTTGACTATGTGGCCCTGGGCCATTTGCACCGGCCCCAGGAGATGGTCGCGCCCCACATCCGCTACGCCGGCTCCCCCCTGAAATACTCCTTCTCCGAGGCCGGGCACACCAAAAGCCTGACGGTGGTGGAGTTGGGGGCAAAGGGCGAGCTGGCCGTCCGGGAGCTGCCCCTGCCCCCCTTGCGGGACCTGGTGGACCTGCGGGGCACTTACGACCAGCTGGCCAGCCGGGCCTTTTATGAAACCATCAACCGGGACAACTATGTCCGCATCACCCTCACGGATGAAATGGACCAGCCCAATGCCATGCAGAAGCTGCGCCTGATCTATCCCCTTTTGATGCGGCTGGAATACGACAACCTGCGCGTCCGCCACCAGGGCAGCCTGGACGCCATTGAGGACCTGGCCGCCCTCAGCCCCCTGGACCTGTTTGCGCGCCTGTACGAAGCCCAGAACGGCCAGCCCTTAAACGCAGAGCAACGGGACTATCTGCAGCGCGCCGTCAGCCGGGTATGGGAGGTGGCGCCATGAGGCCCCTGGTCATCACCATGTCGGCCTTCGGGCCCTATTCCGGCGTCACCCGGGTGGACCTGCGCCCCCTGGGGGAGCAGGGCCTGTACCTGATCTGCGGGGACACCGGTGCCGGGAAAACCACCCTGTTTGACGCCATCACCTATGCCCTGTACGGCGAGCCCAGCGGGGAGAACCGTAAGCCCGCCATGCTGCGCAGCAAATATGCTTTGGACGATACCCCCACCTATGTGGAAATGGTCTTTGACTACCTGGGCCGGGAATACCGGCTGCGCCGCAGCCCGGACCAGCAGCGGCCTGCCCTGCGGGGGGCGGCCCGGCTGGTGAACCGTCCGGCGGAGGCAGAATTGCACCTGCCCGGGGGCCAGCTGGTCACCGGGCCCACCGCGGTGAATGACGCCGTGAAGGCGCTGCTCCACATGGACCGGGCCCAGTTCACCCGGGTGGCCCTGCTGGCCCAGGGGGATTTCCTCAAGCTGCTGGTGGCCACCACCGAGGAGCGCAAGCAGCTGTTCCGGCAGATTTTTGAAACCGGCCGCTTCGACCGCCTCCAGGAAGCCCTGAAGGCGGATGCCGCCGAGAAGAAAAACCAGGTGGAGCGGCTGGAGGACAGCATCGCCCACCACGCCCGGTCCCTCCAGTGCGACCGGGAAAACCCCCTCTTTCCCCAGGTGGAACAGGCCCGGGCCCATGAGCTGCCCCTGCCGGACACCCTGGCCTTGGCCCGGGAACTGGCACAGCAGGACACGGACCGCTTGGCGGCGGTGAAAGCCGCCCGGGAAGGGGCGGACCGGGAATTGGCCCAGGTGCAGCAGCGCCTCACCCTGGACCGGGAGCGGCAGAAGGTGGAAGAGGCCCTGGGGGCAGCCGGGGCGGAATTGGCAGCGGCGGCCGAGGCACTGCCCCGGCTGCAGCAGCAGCTCAAAGAGGCCCAGGCCCTATTGCCCCGGGCGGAGGAACTGGCAAAAGAGGAGGCCCGTTTAAAGGCCCTGCTGCCCCAATACGGCCAGCTGGCGCAGCTGGAGTTAGAGCTGGCCGGCCTCGTGCAGCAGCAAGAAGACCTGCTGGTTCATAAGGATGCCCGGGAAAAATCCGTCAAGGAGCAGGCCGCCAGCCTGCAGGAGCATCGGCAGGCGCTGCAGGCGGTGGCCGGGGCGGGCATCCAGCAAAGCGAACTGAACAACCAGATCCGGCAGCTGCAGGAGGGCCAGGAGGGAGCAAAGCGCCTGGAACATGCCCTGTTGGTCCTTGAGGAGCGCAAAGCGCAGCTGGCCCTCAGCCAGCGCCGCTACCAGGCCGCAAGCCAGGAAACCAGCCAGGCCAAGCAGCGCTACGAGGCCCTGCAGACGGCCTTCCTGGACGCCCAGGCCGGGATCCTGGCCCGGCGCCTGCAGCCGCAGCGCCCCTGCCCGGTCTGCGGCTCCCTGGACCACCCCAGCCCGGCCGTCACCCCGCCGGAAGCCCCCACGGAGGCCCTGGTGCGCCAGGCCCGGAAAACGGCGGAGGACAAGCACAGCTTGCGCACACAGCACGCGGAAGACAGCGCCGCCCTGCAAAGCGAAATCAAGACCCGGGAGCAGGACATCCGGGACCAGGCCGCCCGCCTGGAACTGGATGAGGGTGTATCCGACCTGGTGGAGCGCCTGGCAAGCCACATCAAGGCCGGAAAAGCCCGGCTGGAAACGCTGGAGGCCAAGCGCCAGGAGGCTGCCCGGCAGGAGGCTTTAAAATCCAGGCTGGAAGCCCTGATCCCCCCATTGGAAAGCGCTCTGGAGGAGGCCCGGCAGCAGGTGCAGGACCTGGCCCGGGACAGCGCGGCCCTCGCGGCCCGGCACAAGGCCCGGACAGAAGCCCGGGAGGACCTGAAGGCCCAGCTGCCCCACAAAAGCCAGGAGCAGGCGGAAGCAGCCCTGACCGCCCTTTCCCGGGAACGGCAGGCCCTGTTGAACCGGGCGGAGGACAGCCGCAAGGCGGTGGAGGCCCAGGCCCTCCTGCAGGCGGATGCCCAGGCCCGGGTGAACACCCTGAAGGCCCAGCTGGCAGACCAGCCGCCGGTGGACGCGGCGGCAGCAACAGCCCGGGAGGCCGAATTAACCAGCACAATCAGCGCCCTGAGCCAGCAGCAGATGGACCTGAACACCCGGTTGAAGATCAACCAGGGGGCCCTCACTGGCATCACCGGCCAGGCGGCCGCCCTCACCCGGGCCAACCGGGATTGGGCCTTCATCAAAACCCTGGCAGACACCGCAAGCGGCAGCCTGCCCGGCAAGGAGCGAATCATGCTGGAGGCCTACGTCCAGGGCTATTACCTGGACCGGGTCCTGGCCCGGGCCAACCTGCGCTTCATGATGATGTCCGGCAACCAGTACGAGCTGCGCCGGGAGGAGCTGGCCGGGGACCGCCGCAGCCAGGCCGGCCTGTCCCTCCTGGTAAAGGACCATTACAACGGCAGCACCCGGGAGGTAGCCAGCCTGTCCGGCGGGGAATCCTTCATGGCCGCCCTCTCCCTGGCCCTGGGGCTGTCGGACGAGATCCAGTCCTCATCTGGAGGCATCCGCCTGTCCACCATGTTTGTGGACGAGGGCTTCGGCTCCCTGGACCCGGAGGCCCTGCAGCAGGCCATCCGCGCCCTGTCCAGCCTGGCCCAGGGGCAGATGCTGGTGGGCATCATCTCCCACGTGGCGGAACTGCGGGAGAAGATCGACCGCCAGGTGCAGGTGACCAAGGACAGAACCGGCGGCAGCCGGGTGGAGGTCATCGTGTCATGAGAGTGAGGAGCAAGCCATGAATCAGCCTGAACTGCTTCTCCTCCTGCTGGTGCTGCCGGCGGCGGTCATCGCCTGGTTTGTGACCCGGCGGCAAAAGCGCCGCGCCTTAAACCAGAAACTCAAGGACAGCTGGG
>Ga0209723_1003161_pt1 | contig 20309 bp, 15 predicted proteins | sample BiotimSIPDNA_2_FD_185750 | JGI IMG/M metagenome (GOLD analysis project Ga0209723, IMG submission 185750) | Anaerobic biogas reactor microbial communites from Washington, USA - Biogas_R2 time_0 SIP DNA (SPAdes) (version 2) | ecosystem: Engineered > Bioreactor > Anaerobic > Unclassified | place... | reverse complement strand
ATGGGTCGTACTGGTATTTCCATGTATGTACTGGGGAGGACAAATAACAAGTCCGAAGTATTCCGGGAAATAAAGAAGCGAAATCTTGACAGCATGTTTATCTTTACCGGCTATGTAAATCCTTTTCCTTACTTTGCGGATTGTGATCTTATGGTGTATCCAACACTCTATGACGCGTGGCCAGATGCCGTTCTGGAAGCAATGTATACCGGTTGTCCTGCCATTGCGTCCGCGGTAGGCGGGCTTCCCGATCTTCTCAAATACCCCGAGCTGCTTTTTGAATCGGGGAATGTTACGCAAATGGCCGACATGGTAGAACGCGCAATAACGGATCCGGACTATTATCAACAGCTCAGAAATTTGTGCGCGTCCCGGGTTCCGGAATTGACCTTTGACTGGGTTGAGCGGTTTGAAGCGGAGATGCAATGAACATAACGGTACTCGCGTTCTATGACCGGATAAGCCTCTTTCACAGCCTCAAGCCGTTTCTTTTCAGCCGGCACAAAGGACTGTTCGAGTTTACGAGAGACCCGGATTATTGTCTGTATCGGGACAAAAACCGGGTTCTTTTTCTGGACCGCTGGTTTCTCAAACCGGATCATGTTGATCTGGAATTGCTAAAAAAGCTTCGGGACAAGTATCAGACCATTTTCTTTTTTAACGGTAATGCGGGAGGAGGAATACTCAGGCCCGAGGTATTGCCGTACGTAGATTTGTTCTTTAATAAAAGCCTGTTCAAGGATCGGAGCCTGTACCACAAACAGCTGTATGGCGATGAACTGTTTACCGACATGATTCACCGGGAAAACGGAATCAATGATCCCGAACCCCGTACCCGCCAGGTTGTTGACGATCCGGCGCTGCTTGACAAGCTTCGTGTCGGTTGGAATATCGGCATCGGCGACTTCCCCAAACGGACTTATCCGCAACGGACTGCTGTTGCCCTTGCGCGCGTTCTATGTGCGAGAGCGGCAAAACCGTTTCACAAGTCGGTCATTCTTCCGGGAACTTTTCCAAAAAACAGCGGTGAATATCCGGTTCACGCGCGCTGGGGAGGTCCGAAGCGGCCCACTCTGCTCTTTCACCGTACCCGTCTCCTTGAAAAGATAAACGGAGATTCATCATTTCTTACCGGTAAGGTTCCCCAGAATCAGTATAATCGTGAAATAAAAAACAGCAGGATCACCTTGAGTCCGTTCGGCTGGGGCGAAGTGTGTTTTCGAGATTTTGAGGCAGTACTGAACGGTAGTCTTTTACTCAAGCCCGACATGGGGCATCTGGAAACCTGGCCCGACATATTCATCCCGAATGAAACCTATGTTCCCTTTGCCTGGGATGGAAGCGATCTGGTCGAAAAGGGCCGCATGTTTCTTGAAGATGAAAAAGAACGGCTTCGTATTGCACGGAACGCATTTGAACAGTTCACTTCAGAGGCTGCAAAAATTTCCGGACGACTCGACGAAATACTTTCGCTCATTCCCCGGTGACACTGGTCAATTTTTCATACACGTCAAGAACAGTTCTAGCACTTTTCTCCCATGAAAATTCTGCAGCACGCTTAAATCCACGGGTAATAAGCCGCGTTTTCAGTGAATCATCCGTGAGAAGCATTTCCATGGAATCGGCAAGTGCCGAATAATCGTCAGGATCGGGCAAAACGATTGCTGTATCCGCAACAATCTCGGGTATCGCAAAGGAATTGGTCGTGATAACCGGGCATCCGCAGGCCATTGCTTCCACATTCGGCATGCCGAAACCTTCCGCCCGGGACGGGAAAACAAAACAGCAGGCGCCATTATATAGTTCCACCACCTGGTCGTCGGGGGTAAATCCGGTAAACACCACTTTTCCGGCAAGCCCTTCCCGTTCAAGATAGGTCACTACTTCAGGATTCTCCCATCCGCTTCCCGCAATAATCAGGGAAAGATCGTCAAAGCCCGTACGGGACACAAGCGATGAAAAACCGCGGAGCAGCCCCCAGGGATTCTTTCTCTGCGAATATTTGCTTATATGAAAAATATACCGGCCGGTAATGCCGTACTTAAGGGGCGCGGTTACCGGATTATCGAGTTTGCGGTACAGCGGGGAAACCGCATTGTAACAAACCGATACCTTTTGAGGATCAACTCCCCACTGTTCGGTAAAATACCGTTTGCTCGTTTCACTTACAGTAAAAATATAATCCATTTTCCGTGCATAAACCGGCTTTATGTATCGCGCATGGGCACGTTCGGCAAGGTTGTAATACTGCGGGATGATGTTCGGTTCCGCGCTGTGTATCGTGGCTACCCGTTTCACAGTCAAACCGGCAAGCGGCGAGAAGATGGTGAGCGGGCTGTGGTGCAAGAGGTCAAAATTATACTTTCTCAGGACCCGTGCCGCCGCGAGCGGATTGCGGGGAATGATGATTTCCTCCGCCTGGCGGTACACATCCCGGTCAGTTTTGACATAGTGTATCAAAAAGAATTCAAATTTGTTCTGTTCACGATTTGTTCTGAGAATGGTACGAACCATTTCATGAAGATGGTGACCGCTCCCGCTCGTCCCCTTGTCTATCGGACGGGTAAATATGCCTATTCTCGCGCGTTTGTCATTGGTCATGAGTAGTCCTTTCGGTTATGGTTTTCATAATCATATCGACAGTTTCGTCAGTTCTCTCCGGAAGAACCGGCAGTATAACGGGAATTTGCGAATAGAAGGTTCCCTTTTTGATTTCCGCGAGAACGGTACGGGAGCGGCGGATTCCGGCAACGGGATCGGCTTCAACCCGGCTTTGTGCAACCGGACGGGATTTCAGGCGGCGTACAAGGAGTTCATCAGGCCCGTCGGTTTCAACCAGTATGTCCGGAACCGGGAGAAATGATTCAATTCTTGTCCGGGGTGCAGAACGTGCTGCGTAGAGAAGCGTAAACAGGGCTTGAACACTTCCCTGATCCAGCAGAAGGATGGTGTTTGTTTTCGTGAATTTCCCGGTCAGGGACAGGTGCTGCACAATGGTCGTATATGACCGCAGAAAACCACGGAAGCTCGACTGACGGGTTAAAAGTATGGTATACAGTATGCGTATGGTCCGGACCGGGTGAAACACGGTCTGAATTGCAACTGGTCCGGTCTTGCGGAACAACCGGACCGCGAGCGGAGCTGATGCAAGGTTCGCGGACCCGGTATGTACGGAAAATCCCTCCAAACGGAGTTTTTCTGCTATACTGGTACACAAATATGTCTTGCCTGAACCGGGAACTCCGGAAAACTCGATGTGAATCATTGAGACTCAGGATAACATAGAGCCGGGAAAAAAAGAATACCGGTCAATACATGGTTTACTTCGGGAGATACCCAATGGGAAATGATAAAAAACAGGGATATGCACTCAATACCCGTGCCCTGGTAACCGGCGGCGCCGGTTTCATCGGAAGCCATCTTTGCGACCGGCTTATCGCGGAAAAGCATGACGTGATTTGTCTCGACAACTTTTTTACCGGTCAAAAGCGGAATGTGGCGCATCTGGTCGGTAACCCCTATTTTGAACTGGTTCGACACGATGTGACCTTCCCTTATTATGTCGAGGTTGACCGTATTTACAACCTTGCCTGCCCCGCCAGTCCGCCGCACTACCAGCATGATCCGGTTCAGACCACAAAAACCAGTGTTCACGGAGCAATCAACATGCTGGGTCTTGCGAAACGAACCCGTGCCCGGATACTGCAGGCTTCAACCAGCGAAGTGTACGGGGACCCTTCGGTTCATCCGCAGGTTGAAGCCTATTGGGGAAATGTTAATCCCATCGGTTTACGTTCCTGTTACGATGAAGGTAAACGATGCGCGGAAACACTGTTCTTTGATTACTACCGGCAAAACAACGTGGAAATAAAGGTGGTAAGGATATTCAATACGTATGGACCGCGAATGCACCCGAACGACGGCCGTGTCGTCAGCAATTTCATCATGCAGGCGTTGCGGGGCGAGGATATCACTATTTACGGTGACGGACTCCAGACCCGTTCGTTCTGTTATGTTGACGATCTTGTAGACGCCATGATCGCCATGATGAATACCCCTGCCGATGTTACCGGCCCGGTGAATATCGGAAACCCCGGCGAGTTTACCATGCTGGAACTTGCGGAAAAGGTCGTATCACTGGTAGGCGGCAAATCGGGCATCCGGTACGAACCGCTTCCCTCGGACGATCCGAAACAGCGCAAGCCAGATATCTCCCTCGCGAAAAAAACGTTTGGCTGGGAGCCCAAGGTGGATCTCGAGTCGGGACTCAAGCGTACAATCGAATACTTCCGCGAGTTTGTTTGATATGAACATGGATACTGGTGCTGCGATGATTACCGGGATTGAGCCGGTTTTTTCCGGGAAAGAAGTCTGGATTGTCGGATCAGATCCTACTCTGGACGGGTATCCTGATACGTTCCTGGATGACAAGACAGCCATTACCCTGCATTTGGCTCATTTGAAATTCCCCCGGGCAACGTTCCGCTACACCAGTGAGTATGACCGTTCCACATTCCTTTTTTCCACGCGGGACGACTATGGAACAGCACCCATTATTTCTTCCTTACCGCACTATGGTAAAACAAAAAAGGAAACCCGGGAGCTCATGGCCCGGGGTTCTTCCGTGGTTTTTCACCCCATGGTGAATTATCTGCCTACCGGTGTCCGGGAAGAAGTAAGCCAATCATTCACAAACTGGAAAGTGGCTCGTACGATTGCGGGAAAATCACATGTTTGGGGAAGTCATGGGTCTTGTCTGCATACCTGTATATTCGCCGCCCTGTACCTGGGAGCCACCGCCATCCATGTTATCGGATCAGGACACTCGCTCGTTTCCGGGGAGGCCGCGGATCATTTTGCGGCAGCGGACGGTATTCATCAGACTATGCGGGTCGGGGATACCTTTACTGATGCTAAAATTGCCTATCCCGTTATCATGCAAACTCTTGCCCTGAAAAAATCCTGCGAAAAGAGCGGAATCCCCTTTTACTGGCATGAACGGTACACCCCGGAAATGGACAGGGAAATTACTGTATCTGACCAGTTTCTTGACGAGATGCGCATAAAGGCACGGCGAACGTTTCCTCTGTACCGGCGATTGTATCGCTTTTTCATCAAACGACCGGTCACCCTGCTCTTTCACAGCTGGCGCTGAGAGAACCCCGCTATTGCTAGACAAGCGGGTTACACGGTAGAATGGCACTACAAAATATCATTTCCGAGGTTCGCATGAAAACTGTATATCTGGGCATGACCGGTGATATCATTCACCCCGGCATTATCAACATTCTTAACGAAGCGGAAAAGCTCGGAGAAGTTACCATTGGCCTGTTAACTGATTCGGCCATAGCGATGCACAAACGACTGCCTTTTCTCTCGTATGAACAGCGGAAGCAGGTTGTTGAAAACATGAAGGGCGTATCCCGGGTCGTTCCCCAGGAAGACTGGAGTTATGTTCCGAACCTGAAAAAGTACAAGCCTGACTACATCATTCATGGTGATGACTGGAAAACCGGTCCCCTGAGCAGGATCCGTGAAGATGTCTATGCCGTTATGAAAGAACTTGGCGGTGAGGTTGTCGAGGTGCCCTACACAAAGGGAATCAATTCGACAGCGCTCAACGAGGCTCAGAAAGCGCTCGGTACAACACCGGAAATACGTATGAAAACGCTTCGCCGGCTCATTCAGGCAAAACCCGTTGTGCGGATCATGGAAGCGCATTCGGGACTATCCGGGCTCATCATTGAAAACCTGGAAGTTAAAAAGGACGACGGAGTCCACAGTTACGACGGCATGTGGTCGTCGAGCCTCACGGATTCAACCTGCAAGGGGAAACCCGATATAGAGGCGGTGGATCTCACTACCCGTCTCCAGGATCTCACCAATATTCTGGAATGTACCACCAAACCGATCATTTTTGATGGTGACACCGGCGGAAAGACCGAGCATTTCGTCTTTACCGTACGTACGCTTGAACGGAACGGCGTTTCAGCTGTCATTATAGAAGACAAAGTCGGGCTGAAGAAAAACTCCCTCTTTGGCACGGATGTGCGGCAGGAACTCGCTACGATAGAAGAGTTCTCGGAAAAGATAAGCGCCGGCAAAAAAGCCCAGGTTACCAAGGACTTCATGATTATCGCCCGGCTGGAAAGTCTTATTGCCGGCTATCCGGTATCCGACGCGCTTGAACGTGCATTTGCCTATGTAAAGGCCGGTGCCGACGGTGTAATGATTCACAGCAAGGAAAAAACGGGAGAGGATATCAGGGAATTCTGTGAGGGATTCAGGAAAGAATACTCCAACGTTCCCATCGTTCTGGTTCCAACCACCTACAACCGGTTTACGGAAGCCGAACTCCACGCCTGGGGCGCGAACATCATCATTTACGCCAACCACATGCTCCGTGCTTCGTATCCGGCCATGGTTACGGTCGCGAAAACCATTCTTGAGCATGAACGATCTCTTGAAGCGGATCCCCTATGCATGCCGATCAAACAGATTCTTGAACTCATCCCCGGAACTAAATAAGGAGCTGACCCCATGATCGAACCGTCATTTTTTTTTGAACAGGTAAAGAAGAACGGTACGGATTTTTTTGCCGGCGTGCCCGACTCCCTTTTGAAAAATCTTTGCGCCTATATTACCGATAACGAGAGCAACGAGCGGCATATCATTCCGGCGAACGAAGGAAGTGCCGTGGCCCTTGCAACAGGGCATCACCTTGCCACCGGCAGCATTCCCCTCGTCTACATGCAGAACTCGGGAATCGGTAATGCGGTAAACCCCCTCCTTTCCCTCGTCGATTCCGATGTATACCGCATCCCGATGGTACTCGTTATCGGCTGGCGGGGTGAGCCGGGAAAGAAGGACGAACCCCAGCATGTTACCCAGGGCCGGCTCACCTGCCCGCTTCTTGAAACCATGGGCATTCCGTACGTGGTAATGGCCGAGGATCATGACTCACTGAAAAAGCAGATTGATGATTGTTACCGATCAATACGTGAAACCGGCCGTCCTTTTGCCTTTGTAGTCAAAAAGGACAGTTTTGCACCCTACTCACTTCAAAAAAACATTCCTGTTACGGCGGAGATGACCCGTGAAACAGCAATTGAAACAGTGCTCCTCGCGTCCCGTTCCGACGATATCTTCGTATCTACTACCGGAATGGCTTCGCGTGAGCTCTATGAGCTCCGGGAAAAGCATGGCATGGGTCACGGGAAGGATTTTCTCACCGTGGGTTCCATGGGACATGCGTCGCAGATTGCACTCGGTATCGCCCTCGAGAAAAAGAACCGGCGGGTGGTATGTATCGATGGCGACGGCGCCGCGCTCATGCAGATGGGCGGACTTGCCCTCATTGGGGAACGTAAACCGGAGAACTACATACACGTCGTGATAAACAACGGCGCGCACGACTCTGTTGGCGGACAGCCTACAATCGCGCTTTCGGTGGACCTCGCCGGAATCGCAAAGGCCTGTGGCTACGCTTCAGCGGTACCGGTTTCTTCTTCCGAAGCATTGCGGATGGAGCTTGAAAAAAACGCGACCGGTCCCCGTCTGGTGGAAGTACGGGTGCTCAAGGGCGCACGCAAGGATCTCGGGCGTCCCAAAGAAAGCCCGCAGGAAAACAAACACGCATTCATGCAATTCACAGCTCAATAAAAGAAGGAACACCTCATGATTCGACAAGCAGTTATCATGGCAGGCGGACTCGGTTCCCGCCTCAAGGGACGGACCGATGCGATGCCCAAGGGCTTTATAGAACTCGGCGGGGAAGCAATTGTCCGTGCCTCCATACGTAAACTGATTTCTGCCGGTATTGAGGAAATTATCATCGGTACCGGGCACTGCAGCGAATGGTATGATAAACTCGCCGACGAGCTGCACATTATCACCTGCGTGCGGAACAACGAGTACGCAGATACCGGCAGCATGGGCACCCTCCTCCGCTGCGCGGAAAACGTGACCGGCGATTTTCTTCTTCTTGAATCCGACCTCATATATGATTCGGTCGGACTCTTTGCCCTGATCAATGAACAGCGCTCCAATGTCATCCTTGCCTCCGGCGCTACCGCTTCCGGCGACGAAGTCTACCTCGAGGCAGATTCCGACGCAAACCTGGTCCGCCATTCAAAAAACAGGAACGATCTCTCCGGAATCTACGGTGAACTCGTCGGTATAAGCAAGCTTACCAAAAAAACACTCGACGCGATGGTTGCCCATTGCAACGCGCATCTTGGCGATGAACCGCGCATGGAGTACGAAACCGCCATGAGCGCGGTGAGCGCCGCTGCGGAACCGGGTGATAAAATTGGCATTCTCAAGCTGGACGATTACGCCTGGCGCGAGATAGACGACGAAACCCATCTTGCCATGGCCGCGGAAAAAGTATTTCCCGAAATCGTTCGTCGGGAAGCATCCCGCGCCGTTCGCCGGGAAGTTCTCCTCAATCCCGGTCCCGCGACCACCACCGACAGCGTGAAATACTCCCAGGTTTGCGCGGATATCTGTCCCCGTGAACATGAGTTCGGCGATGTAATGGAATGGATTTCACACGAGCTGTCGCTCATGGCAGGAAAGCCCGGCGCGGTGGAAACCGTGCTGTTTGGCGGTTCCGGTACCGCGGCGGACGAGGTTATGGTTTCTTCCTGCATCCCGGACGGATCAAAAACACTGATAATCGATAACGGCGCCTACGGCACCCGCCTCTCGAAAATAGCATCTGTTTACAAGCTCGATACGGAAGTCTGGAAATCGAGCGGCTATTTGCCCCTCGATGTACCCGCTCTCAAGGAAAAGATTGCGGGCGGCGGCTTTACCCATCTGGTGATGGTCTATCATGAAACCACGACCGGGCTCCTGAATCCCGTACCGGAACTCTGCCGTTTTGCCCGTGAACACGGTGTAACGACTATCGTTGACGCGGTAAGCGCCTTCGCTGCCATCGATATTGACATGGACCGGGACGGCATCGATTTCATGGCCTCCACTTCAAACAAGAACATTCAGGGCATGGCAGGAATCGGTTTTGTCTTCTGCCGGAAGGAAGCGCTGGAAAAAACGGCGAGTTACCCCATGCGGAATTTTTACCTCAACCTCTGGGACCAATACCAATACTTCAAGAAAACACACCAGACCCGCTTTACCCCGCCGGTGCAATCCATGTACTCGCTCCGTCAGGCCATTATCGAAACGAAAGTGGAAACCATAGCCGGTCGATACGCGCGGTATTCCGCCTGCTGGGATGTGCTCGTGAAGGCAGTGGACGAGCTCGGTCTCACAATGCTCGTTCCCCGTGAAGCCCAGTCGAAACTCATAACCGCAATCATTGAACCGGACACTCCGGCGTACTCCTTCGACACACTCCATGACTTCGCACGCGCTCATGCGTTCACCATCTACCCCGGGAAGCTCTCGGATGCGAATACGTTCCGCATTGCGAATATCGGTGATATCCGGCCGGAAGAAATGAAAGCGTTTACCGTGCTCATGAAGGAATATTTCCGGGGAATCGGTCTATGAAAATTGCGATAATTCTGAATTCATTTCCTAAGATATCAGAAAAATTCCTGTTGAATCATCTCATTGGTCTCGTAAACGCCGGTTGTGATATTCATATATTTGCCGCGAGAAAATTTCCCCAGGAACCCTATCACGGTATTTATTATGACAACCATATGGACCGGTATACAACCTGGCTCGGTATTCCCTACAAGCCATTGCCCCGCTTTCTGAAAGCTCCTGTGCTTTTTCTTCGACTGTTCGCAAGAAATCCCCGCGCCGCTTTTGAAGCGCTCAAGTTCGGAAAGTACCGTACCGTCGCAAAAAACTGCAAGCTCCTCTATTTCGGAAACGCGTTTCATGGCAAGCACTTTGATATTGTCCACTGCCATTTCGGACCGAACGGTCTTATCGGCACCTATCTCAAGGAATGCGGGTATGCTGACCGGGTTATTACTGCTTTCCACGGATCGGATATTAACAGTTACCCGAAGCGATACGGACAGGATGTTTACCGGATTCTCTATGAAAAGTGCGACCTGTTCACCGCCAACACGGCATATACCCGGGGAAAAATGGTTGAAAACGGATGCGATGAACAACTGATTCGCATAGTGCCAGAATCGCTCATTGCTTCCGAGTATGACGGTGTAGACGGTTCCAGCCGCATTCCGCAGTCTGTGCTCACCGTTGGCCGTCTTGAAGAAAAAAAAGGGCATACGTATGCGTTGCGCGCAATCGCAAAAATCCGTGAGTTTTTCCCCGAGCTCCGCTATTACATGGTCGGTTCGGGTACTCTGGAAAAAGATCTGCGGGATCAGGCGACTGCGCTCGGAATTCTTGATATTTGCGATTTTGTCGGATCCTGTACCGGAGAGAAGGTAAAAGAGTTTTACGGAACCTGCGAGGTATTCACCCTTCCGAGCGTTACTGCCTCAAACGGCGACAAGGAAGGACAGGGCCTGGTTATCCAGGAAGCCCAGATTTGCGGCATGCCGGTTGTAACAACCCGACATAACGGAATACCGGACGGATTGCTTGATGGAGAAACCGGCTATCTTGTTGAGGAAGCGGATGTAGACGCACTGGCGGACAAGCTGAAACTTCTTCTCGAAAATGAACAACTGCGAAGGAGTTTTGGCAAAAAGGGAAAAACTTTCGTTTCCTCAAAATACGACATAGCCGTAATCACGAAGACGCTGGAAGTCTGTTACAATGAAGTTCTTGAAACGACTGCGCGGTAAGGTATTGAGGTCTCTCAAAAGAAGAATCGTTCTGTTTCGTATTCCGTACTATGAACGGCGATATTCCCACAGGGTACGCCGGCTTGCGCGAACAATGCTGAAACAACCCGGTTACCGCATACGGGTATTATTTCTGGTAAACAACAATACGAAATGGAACGCTCATTCCGTTTTTACCGCGATGCAGGACTCCGCCCTGTTCGATCCTTATATTTTTGTGTGTCGTGAACCACAAAATCAGCTTGAATCAAAAACGAGAAACGGTTATGCCGACGATATAGCGTTTTTTGAGGAACGGAACATTCCGTTCATACACGGGTATGATGCCGCCTCCGGCAAGGATATTTCACCGCTCCGTTTCAACCCCGACATTGTTTTCTACATTCAACCCTGGGGAACGATCAAGGGAATAACGGACATTCATACACTATCGCGGAGAGCCCTGACCTGCTATATTCCGTACGCCATGCAGGTTGCCGACTATGAGCCTCACAAGAATACTCCATTCATGAACTATGTGTGGCGCTTCATGGTACCTTCTCATTTGAATGCCGAATTGCTCCAGGCGACCATGGATAACCGCGGCAGGAATTGCCGGGTTGCGGGGTATCCAAAACTTGACGAATACCGCCGCATACGGACAAACAATGCACTTGAATTCTTTCCCGCCGGTTCAGAAACAAAACCGAGAATAATCTATGCGCCCCATCACAGCTTCGACCGGGCTACCTTTGCTACCTTTGACTGGAACGGACGTGAATTGCTCAAATTTGCCGAAGAACACCCCGACACGGCCTGGGTGTTCAAGCCGCATCCCCGCCTCAAGTATGAGCTTGTCCAACATGGAATCATGACCATGGCGGAAGCCGACGAGTACTATGACGCATGGAGGAGCATTCCCAATGCATCGGTCTATGAACAGGGAAACTACTTCGGCCTGTTTGTAGAATCGACACTCATGATTACCGATTGCATTTCATTTCTCGGTGAATACCTGCCGTCGGGGAATCCGGTTATTCTTCCGGTGAACCCCCGTTCAGTCGGGTATAATGAACTGGGAACAATCATCACCGATTCATATTACAAAGCCCATACCCTGAAAGAATTGACCGATCTGATCAGCTCTGTAGCGATATGCGGGCAGGATTCCAAGAAAACAGAACGGCAGCGTGCCGCAGAACATTTCCTCTTTCCACAAACCGCCGCTGAAAGAATCCTGCACATTGTAACAAGCGAAATTTAACTATCACATTAATCCGCACTGTCGGATTCCCATACAAGAGTACCGGTTTCATCTGCATGTACCCGGTATATTCTTGCCCCCGCATCAAAACAGGTGGTACGCGTCTTGAGGTCCGGAGTAAATCCCTGATGAATGGTTACATCAACGGGAATGATGATTCCATTATCTTTGCTGGATGAATCAATCGCGTTCCCGGTAAATGGATTCAACGGATGTTCAATAATGGATTCAAGTGCGAGTGTCGGAACATCTGCATTGGTCATGAACCTGGTATCTGTCTCCAGCGAACCTCGTCGGGAAAAATCCTTGACCAGTAACAGTGGATTATAGCGAAGAAAAACATTCCGGCCGAAACTATCGAGATTCGGATGATCGGTTTTTGATCCATGATCAGAAGTTAGTATGATCCGTGTGTTGTCATATACATCATTTTTCTTGAGGTACTCAAACCACCTGGCGAGCATAACTATGGATGCCGCGTTTGAGTGATACCGGTCATAATCATCAGATTTGCCGAGCACTCCGGTCTCCGGATTTTCAAGACCAACGGCAAATTTGTATTCCGGACCGGAAAGAAGCGCCGGGTCATGGGGAAGGTCATTAACCATAACGGTAAACGTGTTTCCACGTGCATTGGTACCGGTAATACGGTCCAGATAATGCAGTACCGCATAACTGTCCAGAGACTTGATTTCAACAGATAGCAGAGAAGAATTCCAGTAACGGCCGTCATTGTAAACGGCACCCCTGAATAATGACGGCGATGCGGTCAGTAATGAAAAGAAAATCATGTTCCGTCGCACAATCTGGTCCGGTTCACTGATGTCGAGTTCCGGGAGATATTCCTCAAGATAACGGGAGGTGTATTTTCCCTTCAAATTTTCTGCAGTAAATCCGCGAGACCTGAAAAATGAGGGATCAGCGACCCATTCATAATTTACAAACGGAGCATCGGTAATCAGCGTCTCATATCCTGCTCGGCGAAAAAGCTCCGGTAAAACCAGAAGCGCCTCATTGTGTTTTTCAACCATCGGGATTTCCGGTCTTTCATTCATTCCCGCCGGTGTGTACTCATAGCCTCCAAAAAGGGGCGGAGCTCCCATTATGGTTTTTTCACCGAAAGAGAGCGCATTCGGATAAAAAACGAAACCGTCCAGGGACTGGATCAGATCCGGCTTTTCTTCCAGAACAAGCGGAAGATAGGCCCCGACAGCTTTGTCGAGCATGATAACAACAACATTGGTCCCGTTTTTGGATAGCGAGAGTACGGGATTGAGATCAGTATCCGTGAGTTCTGTTTCCTGTTCCATGATTGCCGCCAGTTTTGTGTACCCATTGTGAATGGTGAATGCACGTATGCCGGAGAAAACAATAATACCTGCAACCAGAATTCCCAGAAATGGAACTACAAAACGATATTGCCTGCGGGATATCAGTACAAGGAATACCGTAATGAGTCCTGCGATGGTACACCAGTGAATCAGGGATACCGACAGAGATTGTGAAAAATGAGCGCCATCAGTGAATTGAAGGGTACGGGAAATTTCACCTGTGCCAACCGGAAACAGAAAAACATTGACCAGAGCTATAATCAGGGAGATACCGCCGGCAACAACAAGAATTGCGCGGAAACGTTTCGAGAAAAGAAGGTACAGGAATAGCGGCCACAACAGGAAAAAACCGAAGGCCTGGGTTACCGGATATATCAGCAAATCAAATGGACTTTCGGCAGAACCCAGAAAGGAAAATTCAAAGGGTGATGACGAGACCACTGAAAATGGTACATACACTCCAATGAGAAGAAACAGAACCAGGAGGTTGAGAACGGCAAGAATGAATTGGTGTCTTCCGTCTGCAATGAGACCGGTAAACCATTTCTTTCCGATACAATGAATACCCCGAATGTACAGGGGGATAGCCGCCAGAACAGCAGCAAGAATGGCGGTAAGACCGTAATTGCGCAGACGGTAGCTCCGGCTGTGGTGTCGTACAAAGAAGACATAAAAGCAGAACACTGAAAGAAATATGCACAGTGTGATATAGAGCGCTTTACGGGGATTCTTGAGCCGGAGAAAAACATTCTTTATCAGTGAAAAAAGATTGTTCAGCGTCCAGTATAAAACCAGCGCCGAGGGTGAATTATACAGCAATACAAGAAAACAATTGCTACGGAATTCAGTTGAATTTTCTCTTTTACGGGTAGGCCGCGTGTGTAAATAAATCCGGATACAACATTGATTGCGGTCATGAGAACCGGAAGCACGTTTAGTTCAAATCCGCCTGCTGAAACAAGACGGTCGGGTTGACCGAGATCCGGAATGCCCATAAACGATTGACCGTTAAGTGCGTCCAATCCGGAAAGAAAATTATAAGCCGCGATGAAAAAAGGAACCTGAACAAGTAATCCAACCGAACTGCGCAGGGCAAACAGCGGATGATAGCCGTTTTGCCGATAGTACGTTGACAGGATCATGTATTTTTCATCACCAGAGAAGTTTTTCTTGATGCTTGTTACCCTTTTACGCATTTTTTCCTGAATAACCCGTTCAGCTTTTTGCGTTTCCTCTGCCTTGATGTATAATGGCAGACTGAGAAGGGACACAATTACACTTACACCGGTAATGGCTATTCCGGTATTGCCCTTGAAAATCCAGTCAAGAAGCATGTACACCAATTCTGTAACATATACGAGCGGTTGAACGATTGCCTGATACAGTATTGTCAACATGATAGCTCCCGTTGTTTTTTCACAAGATAATCAACAATACGGACACCGCTTTCTCCACGGTATTGCCATGCGGTGTCTCTTGCTGCAATACGGTTTTCCGCGCGCACCTCATCCGTACAGAGGGTTTCAATAGTTTTCTTGATATCTGAAAAAGCGGACGGATCCAGTTTCATACCTATTTCCGGTAGAATACGGAACTTCCAGGGTGTTTCATCGCAATCACTTGAATCATAAATTTCGTCGTTGAACCCGGTATTTGCATACAGGAACGGTCGGTTAAAAAGAAAACAGAAATCAAACATGATACTGGAGAAATCCGAAATCATGACATCGGATTTACGGAGCGCATCATGATTGTCCGGTGAAAAATCCCAGGAAAATGATGGTGATTCCGGAAATTGCATACGAAGCCGATCGATACTCTCTTTTTCGGATTTGAGTGATTGCGGATGCGGACGCACAATAATGGACCACTGCGTTTGTACGAGCGGTTCAAGAAGCTGTTCTCCATAGCGCCGTAAAAGTCCGTCGGGTCCCCATGACGGCGAAACAAGCACCGTAAAATTATCATGCGGTTCATTGCTGTTCTCCCGTAGTTGAAGAACATCAAGATAGGGACAGCCGACTACAACCAGATCCTTTTGCGGCAGTCCGCGTTTTTTTTCAAGTTCACGAATACCCGCTTTTTGATACTCACCGGAAAGAAGAACCGAATCAAAGTAATCAAGACCGAACAGACGGTAACTTGTTGCGTCGTCCACGGCATGAAGAACGTGTGTATAGTGTTTCACCCCACGGGAACGCTTGAGCTGGTAGACGTCAAGAGCGGGTGTTGTCATGAGGCAGACATCTGCAACAAGAAAATTGAGCCGTGCATAGGCGCGATTCCCGCTGCCGATATATTCCGTGCGCACAGAATTCCAGGACCGTGAAAAGACCTGGTCGTTTTCACTCGAGGTAAGATACCTTACCGGAATATTCCGCCGCTCGAATTCCTCCAGAACAGGGGAAAACACATTCCAATAATGATTCCCTTCAGAATAGAGTACGATGGAATCAGATGCATCGGAAGTATGTCGTGTGGAACCGGTAAAAAGTCCCTTGAAACGGACCAGTGTCGTTCTGGCGATAAAATAGAGAGCGGCTGCGAGACCAATGATTATGGAAAAAAGCATGCTTCCCGTACCGGGATCAATGTAGAGAAACAGGGCACTGTACATGACCAATATCGTATAGTAAAATGACCCGATGAGCAATCAGAAATTGACAGGCAACGAATCCCGAACGAACAGGGTCATCATGCTTTCCTGTAATACGGCATGGAATGTGTTTTCACGTAAACGTTTGCTCATTACGCTTTCAGGAGCAGGATGGGACGTAACAACCATGGCCGCGGCTGACACCTTTTCTGACAGGATTACTACTGAATTGTCCCTGCCGTTCATTTCCCTTCCCATGGAAAGCGACAGCACAAGCATTATTCAAGATTTCCGGCTTTTCTTGAAATTTCTATCGCTGTACCGGAAATACCGCCCCGCAATAGTGTTGCATATCAACAATAAACCCAATATTTACGGAACGCTTGCGGCGAATATGCTCGGAATCCCGTCCATTTCAAATATCACCGGTCTTGGCATTGTCGCGGAAAAATCAGGCATAATGAAAGTATTGGTGTATGCCCTGTACCGGAGTGCTTTTTCATCGAAGAACGCCCGTGTTTTTTTCCAGAATAATGATGACCGCAAGTTTTTCCTCGACAATCGTCTGGTCGCTCCGGATAAAACAACCGTAATTCCAGGTTCCGGCGTGGACACGGAGCGTTTCGCCCCCTCCGGAAAGGATTGTTCCCCGCCAGAGGAAACCTGTTTTCTGTACAATGGCAGACTTCTTGTTTCCAAAGGAATCGAAGATTTTATCGAAGCCGCACGAAAAGTTAAAACAGTATATCCCCGGAGCACTTTTATAATTCTGGGCGAGCACGATACGGAAAACCCGATTTTTATTGATAATGCAACACTCGTACAGGCAATTGAACAAGGTACGGTTGTGTATCGCGGTACGGTTGATAACGTTATACCTGAAGTTGCTATGGCCGACTGTGTTGTGTTGCCTTCACGATACCGGGAAGGAGTTCCCCGGGCGCTTCTTGAAGCAGCGGCCATGGGGAAACCCCTGATCGCGGCAAACAGTGTCGGCACACGGGAACCCGTATCCCATGAAAAGAACGGATATCTTGTTCCTCCCGCGGACATTGACGCATTAAAAGATGCCATGATACGCTTTATCGAGCTCCTGCCTGAAGAAAAAAAGCGTTTTGGAGCGGAATCCCGGCGAATTGCGGTGGAACATTTTGCCGATTCAGTTGTTATAGGTAGGTATACTTCAACCATTGAAGCATTAACAGGTAGATCAACTGAGAAGGATGATGCATGAATATTGACCAATACATACCCTGGTTTAAAACCCGATATAAACGTACTAGCTCTCTTCTGACCGCCTCGGCCTTTGTTTTATCGGATTGTGTTACCATCATGCTCTGTATCGGCGCAGGCTTTTTTGTTGTCAATGCTGTTGATGTTCATCTCATCAACTTCAAGTCCTTCGTTCACTACTGGACCTATTTGCCCATATTTTTCATCGTGTATCACATCTTCAAGCTCTACCCAGGAATACTTCTTGTTCCCAGCGAACAGTTGCGCAGTTTTACCCTGGCGAATGCATTCATGTTCGGCGGTATAGCCCTCTCAATTGTTGTTGAAACAGATCGTAGGGAATATATTGCCATAGCGTTTTTGGTTGCTTTTGTCTTTTCAACTTTTTCGCTCCCCCTCAGCAGGGTAATCGCACGAAAATATGTATATTCCCGGTTCAAGTGGTGGGGAATTCCTGCGGTTATCTATGGCAAAATATCCGAGTCAAAATCCATCCTTGATGATCTTCTGGATAATCCGAGCCTCGGTTATATTCCTGTAGCACTGGTTGATGAAAAAAATCATGTTGATAATGACTATAGAGGGATTCCCGTCCTTGATTCGGTTGAGGACAGTAAACGCCTCAATACGGAATTGCATATCAAAATGGCAATTATCGTACCGGAAGACGAAATTTCTCGAAGCAGCCAACACCTGCTCATTACTACCCTTTCCAATTTCCGGTACAACATCATCATTCCGAAGATGAATCTTTTAAATACCATTTCCTTATCCATCAAGGATATTAACGGGACACTCGGACTTGCCACGACGCATAACCTCCGCAAATGGTATAACATGGCGGTAAAAACATTCCTTGAGTATATGTTGCTCATAGCTGCAAGCGGGTTTCTTGTTCCGCTTTTTGTGGTAATCTCGCTTCTCGTCAAATTGAGTTCACCGGGACCGGTTTTTTACGGCCATGAACGAATAGGACGAAACGGCAAGCGTATACGCGTATGGAAATTCCGTTCAATGATAACAAATGCCGACGAGATCCTGAACGCTGTTCTGGAAGATAATCCAGAATACCGGAAGGAATGGGAACAGAGCCACAAACTGTCCAACGATCCACGGGTAACGCGAATTGGAAAATTCTTGCGAAAATCCAGTCTCGACGAACTGCCCCAGCTCTTCAATGTCATTCTCGGTGATATGAGTTTTATCGGACCCCGGCCAGTTACCGACGCGGAAACCGGCAAATACGGAGAAAATTTCAACTACATCTTTTCAGTCAAACCGGGTCTTTCCGGTATGTGGCAGGTTTCGGGGCGATCCGATACCGATTATGCCGAACGGGTCGCGTTTGACTCCTATTACATTCAAAACTGGTCAATCTGGCTTGATCTTTGGCTCATCTTCAAAACTATTGGTGTTGTACTTACCGGGAAGGGAGCACGATGATTATTTTCTCGAGAAAACTGCTTTGTTTGATGGTTTGTGCCGTTTGTGCAACCGGTCTATTCGCGTCGCCATCACGACTCGGAGCTGATCATGCTGAACCTGGCGTAGCGACTTTCCTCTCCGGGTTGAATCTTGTATCCGGGGAGCACTATTTTTGCTCCGAAAGAGATGCCTATAACCTGATCGCTCTCGCCGAACGCGAGAAGATCAATGTTTTCGAGCTCATCGACACCATGTACCGGTTTGCCGCTCCAAGAAATATCCGTTTCACCATCCAGGGTGAACACATCAGAAAAACACAGGGAAAATATGATCTTGGAGGTGAACGGATACTTGCCATTTTGGCCATAGATACATTACGATATATTGAATTTGGCGCGATACTTCTAAAAGACCAAAGGGCTATGGATGCGTACCTTGAAGGGCCGCGGGAAACCTATATAGAAATCGGAACAGCTCACTACGAGTCCCAATTCGGTTTCGAAACCCTTTCCCCGCTTCTTTTTGACAACGCATACGGGATAACCGTTCAAAAGTTGTTCTTCAAGGCTCCTTTGGAAAAACTGGAACTGTTTTCCCCGGGAAAAGGCGCGATACATGTAAAAAACATGTTTCGTCCCAAGCGCTGGAACCTGGATGTCGTGACACTCAAATAATTCTTGCGAGGTTTCGCTTTGACAAAAAAATCCGCTGTTTTGCTTTTTTTTCTTGTTCTTTTACTACCCCGGATTTTCTCCCAGACTGGAGAGCAGTTCCGTATTGATTCAGTTGAATACTCCATAACAGGAGCAACCAGGGAGTATCCGCTGCGAAAAGCGGTTAAAATTGACAAAACCCGCATATTTGAGGACAAAACGCTTTTCGAACAATACCTCCAAGACCTCCGTTTCCAGTTTTATAATCTTCGTGTCCTTGAATCTTCGTCTGTTGAACCGACGTACGGACAACCGGATGCGGCGGGTATCATACCGGTGCATCTGACTATTACAACAAAAGACACACTGAATATCATAGCACTTCCAAAACCCGGATTTGATTCCAATACCGGTTTTGAATTGAAGCTTAAATTGAAGAACTATAATTTTTTCGGATCGATGCAGGAACTTGATTCAGATGTGAACTACGAACTGGATGAAGACGGAAATCACAGTATTTCCGGCGGTGTGTCATTTTCAATTCCGTTCGAGGCATGGGGATACTCGTTTGCCTGGGATATTAAAAGCGAAGTGACAATACCCTTCGGCCATCCGGTTATGTTTGATGTGTCGACCGGACTTGATCTGGAAATTCCGGTATCATTTTTTGAAGTTCATTTTGGTATTGTCCAGAGCATGGCGATCAACGATCGCGACGATGACAAAGTTTTTTATGACGGCGATGAACTGTACTTCACGGAAAAATTTTATACCAACGTACCTATTACTCTTGCCCGTTACGGCACAACCGGAGAGATTGTATGGAAACCGGAAGTGTCGTTTGAAACAAACTGGGATTTCGACGGAATTCGTAACGATGATCTCAAAGGTCCCGAAATAGTACTGGGCCATTCCCTTTCTGCAGGACGTATAAACTGGACTGGCAATTTTCGTGAGGGATACGCTTCTTCTTTGGGAAATACCTATACATTCAATTTTCACGAAGACAAGGACACAGAAATCAAGTTTACCGGATCGCTCCAGGGTCATTACAGTTTCTTTGACCGGATGGGGTTTTCCTCC
>Ga0209723_1003155_pt1 | contig 20343 bp, 19 predicted proteins | sample BiotimSIPDNA_2_FD_185750 | JGI IMG/M metagenome (GOLD analysis project Ga0209723, IMG submission 185750) | Anaerobic biogas reactor microbial communites from Washington, USA - Biogas_R2 time_0 SIP DNA (SPAdes) (version 2) | ecosystem: Engineered > Bioreactor > Anaerobic > Unclassified | place... | reverse complement strand
AATCGGGCAGATTACGCGAGGGGCTCCTTCCTTTCTCCCTCGCCTTTCTTGTCTAAATCGGTTTATTTTTCCATCTTTTTTTGTGGCTGCGCTCAATATCCTGGGATTTAACCCGCTTGGACAAATCGCGGTAATAGTTCTGGAAGCCGTTGCTGTCCACACTGAAATTGGTTTTAAAGAACGCGTTGTAGTCGGCAATGGCCGAGTTCAGGAACTCTTTGGCGCTGCTGTTCATGGCTGAGACTTCAAAGCTCTCATCCTGAATGTCGCCCACCGCGTCCTGCTCTTCGTTGGCGGCAAACGAGAAGATGGTGGCCACTTTCAGCGGTTTGTCGCTGTTCTTCTGTAAATCCTTGAATGCCTCGTAATACAGTTTGGCGGCATCCACGCTGCTCACGGCAAACATGGCATTAAAGCCCTTGGCACCCGCTTGCGGGCGGTGGGTTTTCTGCCGGAAGTTATTCAGGATGTACTGGGTAATTTCGCGGATACGGTCAGGGTGCAACAAGGCTTGTTTATTTTCCGCAGCACTGAGTTTTTTCTCGTCCTGCTCGGATTCAATGGCATTGAACTGCGGGCGCACATCGTTGTAGTCCACCTTGAACTTGAGCACCTTTTCATCGCGAATCGCATCGGTAATCACATACGAATGCAATTCACGACCAAACACGCTGGCGGTGGTTTCCGCACCGAGGGCGTTTTGCGGGAAGATCGGCGTGCCGGTAAAGCCGAACTGATAAAACTTTTTAAACTTCTTTTTCAGGTTTTTCTGTGCTTCACCAAATTGGCTGCGGTGACACTCGTCAAAAATGAAGACCACCTGCTTGTTATAGATGGGCAGATCGCCTTCGCTTTTCATCAGGTTGTTGAGCTTCTGGATGGTGGTGACGATGATCTTGTTGTCGTCTTTATCCAGGTTGCGCTTGAGGCCGGCGGTGCTGTCCGAGCCATTCACGCTGTCCGGCGAAAATCGCTGGTATTCTTTCATGGTCTGGTAATCCAGATCCTTGCGATCCACCACGAAGAACACCTTGTCGATGAAATCCAGCTCGGTGGCCAGGCGAGCCGCCTTGAAACTAGTCAGGGTCTTGCCCGAGCCGGTGGTGTGCCAGATGTAGCCACCGCTTTCCGGTTTGCTCCAGTTCTTGGCCTGCCAGGCGCTCTTGATCTTCCACAAAATGCGCTCGGTAGCAGCAATCTGGTAAGGGCGCATCACCAGCAGCGTGTTGCTGACATCAAACACCGAATAATGCAGCAATACATTGAGCAGGGTGTGCTTCTGGAAGAAGGTAGCGGTAAAGTCTTTCAGGTCTTTGATCAGACTGTTATCCGCCTTCGCCCAGTTCATGGTGAAATCGAAGCTGTTCTTGTTGCGCTGGGTGGTATTGGCGAAATAACGGCTATCGGTGCCGTTGGAAATCACAAACAGCTGCAAATACTTGAACAAGGAGTGTTTGCTATTGAAACTCTCTTTGCTGTAGCGGTGCACCTGGTTAAAGGCCTCGCGAATCGCCACGCCGCGCTTTTTCAGCTCCACCTGCACCAGTGGCAAGCCATTGACTAGAATCGTCACATCATAGCGGTTGGCGTGGCTACCGGTTTGCTCAAACTGCTTGATGACCTGCACCTTGTTGCGGGCAATGTTCTTTTTATCCAGCAGGTAGATGTTCTGGATATGCCCATCGTCAAAGACAAAGTCGTGAATGTAGTCGTCGTGAATCTTGCGGGATTTCTCGACGATGCCATCGCTGGGCTTATCGAGCCAGGTTTCGACAAAGCGCAGCCATTCACCATCAGAAAACTGAACGCTATTGAGCGCTTGCAAAGCGATGCGCACATTGGCCAGCAAGGCTTCCGATGTTTTCAAGTCGGGCAGGAACTCATAGCCCTGATTTTGCAAATCCTGAATAAACTCCCGTTCCAGATCGTATTCGCTTTGGTAGCTTTCAGCGACTTTTGAGCGCAGCCACAAAAAAAGATGGAAAAATAAACCGATTTAGACAAGAAAGGCGAGGGAGAAAGGAAGGAGCCCCTCGCGTAATCTGCCCGATTCGATGACGGAGCTCCTGCCTTCCAGAAAGCAGGGGCTATGCTATCACCAGAAATTCTTCAGCGCAAATCTCTTTTTCTCTTTTTACACAATATCGATATTGAACTTGCCGAAGGCGTTCGCCTGAACAAGTGCCCTTTTGCGGGGGACCTCTCCACTATGCAGCCTATCAGCGCAAACCTCGCGGAGGTCCTCCTGATCTGGACGAGGTCTGTGCAACCCGGCTGAGTTTGTGTTGTGGCCGGGAGGGGTGCCGGAAACGGGTATTGCCGCCGTCGGTGTTGTTCTGGGGGCGCCGTGTTTACTGGGCTGCTGCAATGCTGGTGATCATGGCGCTGCGCCAAGGCCGTGATCAAGGCTATACGATTGAAAGACTGAAAGTGCTTTTTGGAGTGACCCGTCCCACCCTGCGGCGCTGGATGCGTTACTTCCGGGAGACTTTTCCCTGCAGTCCCTTCTGGAAGTGGCTGTCGGGAAGGTTGTCGCCACCCGTTCCAGTGGAACAGTTGCCCAGGGGGCTCCTTGAGCGTTTCATTCGGATCTGCGGAGAGCCGGAACGGGGATTGACGTCTTGCCTGAGAGCCATTCTCCTGGGACCGTTTGGTCGCAATGCCTGAGGGGAAGGGTGTTCACCCGGCGGTCACGCAAAAGTTGTGCGGCTTCATCCCGTAAACAGATGGGCTATAGGGTGTCCATCAAGGGATTCGACAGGGAGCGCCTCCATGGGGGAGGCCACAGAAGCGAATCCGAGGGAGAAATACCCGATGAGTGTTCCCAAAATGCCCCGGTGGCAACAGTGGGCACAGTTCCGCTTTGCCGTCATTGGCGGATTATTGTCCCGGCAAATGGAGAACGGCCAATTGCAGAAGGAGTTGGAGGTGTTGGCCGGCAAAAGCTATCAGCACCCCATCGATCCCGAGAAGTCGATTCGCCTCGGCTTTTCGACGATTGAGCGCTGGTACTACCAGGCCAGAAAGTCGCCGGATCCCATTGCCGCCCTGGGGAGAAAAATCCGCTCCGACGCCGGTCAGCGGTGGTCGATCAGCGAGGAACTCAAAGCGCTGATTGCCTCGCAGCACAAAAATTATCCAGGCTGGAGCGTGCAACTCCATTTTGACAATCTGGTTGCGCTGGCCGAACGAGAAAAGCAACTGCTCCCCCTGCCCAGCTACAAGACGGTGCTGCGCTGCATGCGGGACAACGGCTGGCTGCGAAGCAGAGTTCCCCTCCAGCCCACGCCGGGCCAGCTCCAGGCGGCACAACGTCTGGAACACCGGGAAGTGCGAAGTTATGAAGCTTCCCACCTCCACGCGCTCTGGCATCTGGATTTTCATCACACCAGAATCCGCCTGGTCGATGAATCGGGAAAGTGGCACTGGCCCATGGCGCTTGCCATCCTCGACGATTACTCGCGGCTTTGCTGTCATCTGCAGTTCTATCTGGCCGAAACCGCCGAGTGTCTGGTTCATGGGCTTACCCAGGCCGTCATGAAACGCGGACTGCCCCGGGCACTGATGACGGACAACGGCTCGGCCATGATCGCCGAGGAAACACGGCAGGGACTTTCACGCCTGGGCGTTGTCCATGAGACCACCTTGTCCTACTCGCCCTATCAGAACGGCAAGCAGGAAGTCTTCTGGGGACAGCTGGAGGAACGCCTGATCGCCATGTTCCGGGGCATGGAAAACGTCAGCCTGGCTTTTCTCAACCAAGCCGGACAGGCCTGGGTCGAGCAGGATTATCACCGCCGCATCCATCGTGAAATCGGCGTTACACCCCTGGAGCGAATGCTCCGTGGTCCCGATGTGGGACGTCCATCCCCCGATGCACAGACCCTGTATCTGGCCTTCACCCGCCAGCTGATCCGCACCCCGCGCCGCAGCGACGCAACCGTTGTGGTAGACGGAATACGCTACGAATTGCCGTCGCGATTCGCTCACCTGCGCACCGTCACGTTACGCTCGCCTGGCTGGGACAAAAGCCGGATGACGCTCGTCGATCCTAAAACCGGGGGACCGCTGGTGCGCCTGCTGCCCCAGGACAAAACGAAGAATGCTTCCGGCCTGCGGCGAACCATCGATTCTCCAGCCACGAACAACGCGGATCTGAAAAACAAGCCGCTGCCGGCACTCCTGCAAAAATGGCTGGCCGACTACGCCGCTACCGGGCTTCCACCCGCTTATCTGCCCAAGGAGGAAACCGATCGATGAATAATACCCATCTTCGCGCACTCTACGGGTTGAAACACAATCCCTTCCTCTCCAACCTCCCCCCCGAAGCCCTGTGGGTGCTGCCCGGAGCAGATATTTTTGAACACCGCATCCAGGCCCTGGTAAATCAGGGCGGTTTCGCCCTGATCACCGGCGAGCCGGGTCAAGGAAAAAGCAAAACCCTCCAATGGATCGCCCAGCGTCTTCGCCTCATGCCCGACCTGGTTGTCGGCGTCATGGAGAGACCGCAAAGCAAACTGGCCGACTTCTATCGGGAATTGGGAGAACTCTTCGGAGTGGGATTGACACCCTTGAATCGCTACGGCGGCTTCAAGGCCCTGCGTACAAAGTGGAAAAATCACTGCCAGTCCACCCTGGCACGTCCGGTCCTCCTCATCGACGAAGCGCAGGAAGTATCCTCATCCTGCCTGACCGAACTGCGCCTGCTGCAAAGCGCAACCTTCGATTCGGAAAGTCTCCTCTTTACCATCCTGTGCGGTGACGAACGTCTGCCGGAACGTTTCCGAACCGCGGAACTTCTCCCCCTGGGAAGCCGGATCCGAGTCCGGCTCCAGTTGGCGCCTCTTACCCCGGAACAACTCCGGGAGTACATCAGCTTCTCCCTGGAGCAGGCCGGAAACCCCCAACTGATGACCCAGGAACTGATCCGGACCCTTGCCGCTCATTCTCTCAATAATCTGCGTGTCCTCAACCAGATGGCCTCTGAATTACTGGACGTCGCTGCCGAGCGTAACTTGACTCGAATGGACGAGTCTCTTTTCTTTGAGGTATTTCAGACCACAGCCTTAAAACCACACCGCTCCAAAACGCAGCAGCCTGCAAAATCCCTGTGATTTTCCCTCTCCATAATCACACACCGGGGCGTCGTCATGTGGCGCCCTCTTATCTTTCCTATCGCCCAGACTATCCTCTTTTGTATTTCCTCATTTTAACTGGCCACCGCTCCCTCAGTTATTGTGGCCACTCTCATATCGACTTATTGATCGTGGTCGGTATGTTCCTCACCGGTTTTGACGCCCCGACGCTCAATACCTTGTTTGTGGATAAAAACTTGCGTTACCACGGTTTGATGCAGTCCTATTCGCGCACTAACCGCATTTATGATGCCACTAAGACCTTCGGCAATATCGTCACCTTCCGCGATCTGGAAAAGGCGACCGTGGACGCCATTACCCTGTTTGGCGATAAAAACACCAAAAACGTAGTACTGGAAAAGAGCTACAAGGAATACATGGAAGGTTTTACCGATGTGATCACCGGCGAAGCAAGGCGCGGCTTTATGGATGTGGTGAGCGAGTTGGAGCAGCGCTTTCCCGATCCCTCCGTCATTGAAAAGGAGTCCGACAAAAAAGCCTTCGCGAAGCTGTTTGGCGAATATTTGCGGGTTGAAAACGTGCTTCAAAACTACGATGAATTTGCCAGCTTAAAGGCCCTGCAAAACGTTGATATGAACGACCCAGAGGCGGTTGAGGCGTTTAAAGCCGCGCATTATTTGAATGATGAAGACCTGGCGGCGCTGCAAACCATTAGAATTCCTGCCGAGCGCAAAATTCAGGATTACCGTTCCACTTACAACGACATCCGTGACTGGTTGCGCCATGAAAAAGCGGCCAATGAAAATGAAAAATCAACCATCGATTGGGATGATGTGGTGTTTGAGGTGGACCTGCTGAAATCTCAAGAGATCAACCTGGACTACATTCTGGAACTGATTTTTGAGCATAACAAGAAAACCAAAAGCAAAGCCGATTTGGTTGACGAAGTGCGCCGGGTGATTCGTGCCAGCCTTGGCAACCGCGCCAAAGAAAGCCTGTTGGTGGATTTTATCAATCAAACCGACCTTGACCAGATTGGCGATAAGGCCAGTGTGATAGAGGCCTTTTTTACTTTTGCCCGAGAGAAACAACAACGAGAAGCCGAAGAACTAATTAGTACAGAAAAACTTAACGCAGAAGCCGCTAAACGTTACCTCACTACATCGTTAAAACGTGAGTATGCCAGTGAAAACGGCACTGAGTTAAATGCAATACTTCCCAAAATGAGTCCACTTAATCCGCAATACTTGACAAAAAAACAGAGTGTATTCCAAAAGATTACGGCTTTTGTTGAGAAGTTTAAGGGCGTGGGTGGGCAGCTCTAATCTAAATGTTTAATGTATGCATAACAAGGCGCTGCACTCGGACGGCAATTCCGCTGCGCTCCATTGCCGCCGGTGAGCTTGGGTGTTGGGCAACGGCAATTCAATTTTAAAAGGAGTAAAGGCATGTTGAAAAAAGTCGCTATGGTCGTTTTTTTTGTTATGATTTCCGTGGGCTTATCGATGGCGGAAGATGCCGTCGGGAAGGATTACGGCAAGCAGCCGTGGGTGGTCGACATCGAAGATCTGACAGTAAAGAATGAAAATTTCCGTACCGCGAAGTGGACGGGTCGGAACCTTCAGATGACTGTTATGTCGCTTAAGCCAGGTGAGGAGATAGGCTTGGAGAAACATGACGAGGGCGATCAGTTCATCCGTGTTGAAAAAGGGAATGCCCGTGTTGTGATGGGCGCGTCGAAGGATAAAATGACTTTCGATAAAAAAGTTTCAGATGACTGGGCCATCTTTATCCCAGGCGGTTTCTGGCACAATATTATCAACGAAGGGGATAAGCCGCTCAAGGTTTACGTTATTTACGCTCCACCCGAGCACCCCGCTGGAACATTGCACAAAACTTTCAAGGAATCGGAAGCCGCCCATGGGCATTGACCGGGGTGGAGGGGACAGTCATTACCAAAAACCTACAAGTGATAAAAAACGTTGCCAACAAGTCGTTCCAGTGGACCCCGCAACAGAGCGGCTCCACTCGGAATTGGAAAATAAACTTTACCGAGAGATATTGCCAGGCAAGGCTGGTCGCCCCGTAAAGCAGATAGAAATTTAATACGGGAAGTGTCTCTCTATTTCCCTGAATCATAAAAAAAAGGAGAAGCATTCATGCAAACGACATCAATTAAGTGTTCTCATTGCAGCAAGGAGCATGGAATCCGGACCGTGCACGTCTGGCTCGCAGACTCGGATCAGTACGTGGAGCAGACTCAGATCGAGGAGGCGGAATTCTTTGATATGGAAGCGTTGAACAAGCATCCCCAATTCAAGGCGGAGTTGGAAGAGGAGTACGGGCGCCCCGCGGACTTTGTCGTGGGTCCCTATACCGGCTGGTGCCTACGGTCTGCTGCCTAGATTTCCTTTTCCGGCGGTTGGCCGGACTCCGCCATCTGAATCGATTTTCAGGCTTCATATCCAATACGTTAACCGCTATGACCCCCCTCGGCGGGTGCGCCGGTTCCGGAATCCCGGCCAGGGCGGATGAAAGCAGCCCCACGGCCGGTTGACCGTGAGGAGCGCCGGGGTGAAGAAACCGGTTCAGGCCATCGCCGCCAGGGTCTTGCGGAAACGCGCCAGGGACAGGCCGAAGAGGCTTGCTCCGATCAGGACGAGGGTGACGAACTGCGGCCAGACGACGGCCAGGCCGGCGCCGCGATAGAGGATGGCCTGGGCGAGGATGACGAAATGGGTGTTCGGTGCCGCCATCATGGCGAACTGGACCGCGTCCGGCATGCTTTCCCGGGGGGTCACGCTGCCAGAGAGGATCTGCAGCGGGATCAGGATCAGCATCACCAGGAGGCCGAACTGGGGCATCGACCGGGCGAGCGTGCCCAGGAAGATCCCCAGAGAGGTGGTGGCGAAGAGGTGGAGGGCCGATCCGGCCAGGAACAGGAGGATGGAGCCCTGGATGGGAACGGCGAGCAACCCCTGGACGACAAAGACGAGTGAACCGGCCGTGGCGGCCAGGACCACCAGCGCCATGGCCCACACCTTGCCGGCCATGATTTCGAAGGGAGTGACCGGCATCACCAGCAGATGCTCGACGGTGCCGTGCTCACGCTCGCGGATCAGCGCGGCGCCGGTGAGAATGATGGACAGCATGGTGACGTTGTCAATGACCTTCATGACCGCCCCGAACCACGATTTGTTCAGTTGGGGATTGAAGCGGGCCCGCAGGGCCAGCTCCACCGGAGGCGGCGGGTTGGCGCGGTACCCCTGGAGGAAGCTGGAGATCTCCGTGCCGATAATGGTCTGGATATAGCCGCTGCCGACGAAGGCCTGGCTCATCCGGGTGGCGTCCACGTTGAGCTGGATCGTTGGCGAGCGGCCGGCAAGGACGTCGCGCTGGAAACCGGGGGGGATGTTGACGGCAAAGGTATCGAGGCCGGCATCCATCCGGGCATCCATCTCCGACCGTGAAATCAGTGCGGGAGAGAGAAAGTACGGGGGATAAAAGGCGTCGATGATGCGGGTGGAGAGGGGCGAGCGGTCCTCGTCCACGATGGCGATGGGCGCCTTGTGAAGGGTCTCGGGCATGGCGGCTGAGGCGATATAGACGGCATAGGTAAAGGCGTAGAGGATCAGGAAGAGCATCACCGGATCGCGCAGCAGGCTGCGCAGCTCTTTGTTTCCCAGGTGAAAGATGTTGGCGGCACGCATGGTCAGGATTCCTGTTTTCTGAGCAGAAGGGTTCCCAGGGCGATGAGGATGGGAACGGCCAGCAGCAGGGGAAGAAACGAGGCGGAGAGGTCGCTGAAGCCGAGCCCCTTGGAGAAGGTTCCCCGGGCAATGGTCAAAAAATGGGTTGTGGGATAGATCCGGCCGATCACGGCGCCCGCTCCCTCCAGGGACGAGACGGGATCGTTCATCCCGGAGAACTGGACCGCCGGCAGGATGGTCAGAAGCGTCGTGCCGAACAGCGCGGCGATCTGGCTGCGCATGAAGGCCGAGATCACCAGGCCTAGGGCGGTGGCGGCGATTGAGTATAACGCCGCGCCCGCGGCAAGGGCGGTAAAACTCCCCTTGATGGGCAGGCGGAACACGGCAACAGCCAGGGCGGTCAGCAGGAGAAAGTTCAGGAACGCCAGGCAGACATAGGGGATCTGCTTACCGAGGAGAAACTCGAGGCGGGTGGTTGGGGTGACGTAAAAGTTGACGATGGATCCCAGCTCCTTTTCCCGCACCACGGCCAGGGCGGTCAGCATGGCCGGAATCATCATCAGGAGCAGGGGGATCACGGCCGGCACCATGGCCGGCAGGCTCTTCACGTCCGGATTGTAGCGGAACCGGATCTCGATGCTGGCCGCCCCCGCTGTTGCCACCGGCCCGAGGGCGTGCCGGGCCAGATTCGCCATCCAGTGGGCGTGCATCCCCTGCACGTAGCCGCGCACCGTTTCGGCGCGGGTGGGCATGGCGCCGTCGATCCAGGCGCCGATGGCCACCGGTGAGCCCCGGTGCAGGGAGCGGCTGAAGTCGGGAGGAATCTCGATGGCCAGGCTGATCTCGCCGGCGCGCATGCGCCGGTCCAAATCGGCATGGTCCTTTATGGGCGGCTGTTCACGAAAGTAGCGCGAGCCGGACAGGTTCAGGGCATAATCGCGGCTGAGGGTCGTCTGGTCCCTGTCGAGCACCGCAAAGGAGAGATCCTCCACATCCATGTTGATCCCGTACCCCATGACGATCATCAGGATGACGCTCCCCAGCATGGCGAGGGTCAGGCGGATCGGGTCGCGGAGAAGCTCCAGGGCCTCGCGCCGGTTGTAGCTGAAGAGGCGCCGCAGGCTGAAGAAGTCGCTCTTCGCCGCTCCGGCTGGTGCGGATTGTCCTGCAGGGATTTCCGACGGCCCGTCCGGGGCCGTTGCATCCCCGTCCGCCATGCTCTCCTCCGCTTCCTCCAGGTAGCCGATGAAGGCCTCTTCCAGGGTGTTTACCCCCCGCTTTTCGATCAGCGCTGCCGGAGCGTCACTGACGAGCACCCGGCCCGCGTGCATCAGCGAGATCCGGTCGCACCGTTCCGCTTCGTTCATGAAGTGGGTGGAGATGAAAATGGTGACCTTGTCCCGGCGGGCCAGATCGATCATGATCTGCCAGAAGGCATCCCGCGCCACCGGGTCCACCCCCGAGGTCGGTTCGTCGAGGATCAGCATCTCCGGGCCGTGGATCATCGCCACCGCCAGGGAGAGACGCTGCCGGTGGCCCAGCGGCAGGGAGGCGGGGAGGCTCTCCATCTCCTCGCTGAGGCCGAAGCGCCGGGCCATCTCCTCCACCCGTGCCGGGATTCCTTCCTCCGGCATCCGGAAAAGGCGCGCATGAAGCACCAGGTTCTGCCGCACCGTCAGCTCGCCGTAGAGAGAAAACGACTGGGTCATATAGCCGACGCGCCGCCGTGTCTCGATATCCTTTGGATCCACCGGCCGGCCGAAGAGCCGGGCCTCCCCCTCGCTGGCGGGCAGAAGGCCCGTGAGCATCTTCATGGTGGTGGTCTTGCCGCACCCGTTGGATCCCAGGAAGCCGAAAATTTCCCCCTGCCCGATGCGGAAACTGACGGAATCAACAGCGGTGAAATCGCCGAAGCGCATGGTGAGACCGTGGGCCTCGATGGCGGTTTTTCCGGAGTCGGCATCCGGCTCGCGGGGGGGAATGACGACCGGCCGGTAACCTTCGCGCTGGGACGGTGGGAGCAGAGCGATGAAGGCCTCTTCCAGGGTGGCTGTACCGGTGGCGTCGAGGAGCTCCCGGGGGGCTTCCGCGGCGAGCAGACGGCCGGCGTTCATGGCGACGAGCCAGTCGAAACGGGCCGCCTCCTCCATATAGGCGGTGGCCACCAGAACGCTCATGCCGGGCCGGCCGACGCGGATGCGGGTGATGAGCTCCCAGAACTGCCTCCGGGACAGCGGATCGACACCGGTCGTGGGCTCGTCCAGTATCAGCAGGTCGGGGTCGTGAATCAGGGCGCAGCAGAGGCCCAGCTTCTGTTTCATGCCTCCGGAGAGCTTGCCGGCGGGACGATCGGCGAATGGGGCGAGCCCTGTCGCCGAGAGCAGGTTTCCGATGCGATGCTCGCGTTCTTCACGGGCATGACCGAAGAGCCGTCCGAAGAAGTCGGCATTCTCGAAAACGGAAAGCGTGGGATAGAGGTTTCTGCCAAGCCCCTGCGGCATATAGGCGATCCGGGGGCAGGCCGCGCGGCGGTGGCCGGCATCGGCCATGTCGCCCTCCAGTACGGAGATCCGGCCGGACTGGATCTTCCGCGCCCCGGCCACCAGGGACAGCAGGCTGGACTTGCCCACGCCGTCGGGACCGATGAAGCCGACCATGGAGCCGGAAGGCAGGTCGAGGGTAATCCGTTCAAGGGCCTTCGTCCTGCCGTAGTTCAGGCTGACATCCTGCAGCCTCGCCACGGGCGGGAATGGTGGTGGGGAAAGAAAGGCATCAGCAGCCGCGTCGACGGCCTTCATTGGACGAGCTTTTCCCGGAGGCGGTTCGGCCACTCCGCAGTGGGGTCCAGCCGCACATAGGCCACGCCGGGCAGCCCCGTCTTGACCTGGGTGATGTATTTCTGCAGCAGCTCCACGGGAATCTGCGCCCGGACGCGAAACATCAGCTTTTCCCGTTCGCTGGCCGTTTCCACGGTCTTGGGGGTGAACTGGGCGACGTCGGCAATAAAGGAAACTTTAGCGGGGATGGCATACTGGGGAGCGGCATCCAGCACCAGGCGCACCTCGGTTCCCAGGGCCACCTTCCCCACGACAGCCGTGGGCAGGAAAAAGGTCATGTAGACATCGCTCAGATCCACCAGGCTCAACACCCGCCCGCCTGCGCCGACCACCTCGCCGGGCTGGGCGACCCGGTACTGAATCCGGCCGCTCCGGGGGGATTTGAGGGCGCTGTCCCTGATATCCGCCTGGATCCGCTCAACCGTTGCCTGCGCCGCTTCGATGGCCGATTCCTTTCCGGCAACCTGCTCCCGCGCCGTAACAATGGCGGCCTCGGAGGCGGCAACCTGGGCGCGGGCTGCGGCGACGGCAGCAGAGCCGCTCTGCACCCGGGCTCGATCGTCATCTTCCTCCTGCTGCGATGTCGCCCCCTCTGCGGCCAGTGTCGTGGAGCGGGCCAGGCGCTTTCTGGCTACCGCGAGCTCGGCTTCACGCTGCCCCACAACGGCAAGCGCAGCCGCTTTCTCGCTTTCCCTCTGCACCAGCTGGCTGCGGGCGATCGCACTATCGCTCTGTGCCTGCTGCAGCCTGGCCTTGGCCTCACGAAGCTGCGCCTCGAGCACATCCGTGTCCATCATGGCGACCACCTGCCCCGCCGTGACAAAATCGCCCTCCCGCACCAGGATTTCCTTGATCCGGCCGGCGATTTTGGCGGCCACATCGATTTCCGTCGCCTCGATCCGGCCGTTTCCGCCGGCCAGACCCTCATCCGGCCGATCGGCGTAACGCTGCCAGGCAAGAAGAGCCAGAACGACGACGGCCAATGCCACGGCAATGCGGATCAACCATTTTTTCTGCTGAACTGTCATGAACCCCTCTCCTGACTCGATGAATTGTGCTCGGGCCGATCTTCTCCTCCACCGCCCAGGGCGGCATAGAGGTTGACACTGCTGGACAGCAGCGCCCGCCTTGATTGAACCAGCGCCTGCTCGGCGGCAAACCGGTCGCGCTCCGCATCGAGCACTTCGAAATAAGGCGCAGCGCCGCTCTGGTAGCGCAGTCCGGCGAGGCGGGCGCGTTCCGTCTGGGCCACCAGGGTGGCCTGCTGAGCGGCCACCTGTTCGGCGAGCCAGCGCCTTTCGGCCAGGGCATCCGCCACCTCTCGGAAGGCCCCCATGATTGTCCGTTCATAGTCGGCGACCGCCAGATGACGGCGTGCCTCCGACAGGTCCAGGTTGGCCAGATTTCGTCCGCCCTCGAAAATCGGCAGGGTGATGCTGGGCATGAAATTCCAGACGCCGCTGCCCGCGGCAAAGAGATCGCTCAAGTCGGCGCTGGCGGTCCCGGCGCTTCCGATCAGCACGATGCGCGGAAAGAAGGCCGCCCGCGCGGCCCCGATATTGACGAAGGCCGCCTTGAGGCGGTGTTCCGCCGCCAGGACGTCGGGACGGTTGAGCAGCAGGTCGGAGGGCACCCCAACGGAAATTTTCCGGACAAATCCGGCTTCGATCCGGGACAGGGGCGACGTTTCCACCGGCGGGGCGGCTCCGGTCAGAAGGGTCAGGGCATTTCGATTCAGGTCCCGCGTGCGCTGCAGGAGGGCCAGGTTCGCCCGGGCTGAATTGAGGAGGGTTTCCGCCTGGACCGCGTCCAGTTTCGAACCGGCCCCCACCTCGTAGCGTCGCTTCATGATCCGGTAGGATTCCGCCCGGGTGGCCAGGGTGGACTGGGCAATATCGATCAGTTCGTCCAATTCCCGCGCCAGGAGATAGGAATTGGCAACCTCAGCGACGAGGCTGATGACAACGGCGCGTCGAGCCTCTTCCGTCGCCAGGTAGGATTCAAGGGCGGCGGCGGAGAGGTTGCGCACCCGGCCCCAGAAATCGAGCTCCCAGGCGCTGAGGTTCAGGGTGGCCGAATACCGTTCGGAAATCATGGAATGTCCGGTGGGCGAGAGGTCGGCCGGCACCCGGGACCGGTCACTGACCGCTCCGGCACCAATATTGGGAAACTGGTCGGCGCGCTCTATGCCGTAGAGGCTCCGCGCCTCCTGAACGCGGTACATGGCGATCCGCAGATCGCGATTGTTCTCCAGCGCCAGGGCGATCAATCCATGGAGCCGTTTGTCCGTGAAGAATTCACGCCAGTTGAGTCGATGGGCAGCGTCAGCGGCCTGATTTTCCGCCGCCGTGTTGGGATAGGCCGCCGCCGTGGGCAGGGTTGGCCGCTCATAGGAGGGGGCTAGCGAACAGCCAGCCACCAGGAGCATCACGATGCCAGGCAGAATCCTTTGAAGGTTCATTGGGGGAAGCCTTGCCTCAAATTCCCGGCAATTTCGACGCTCAGCCGGGCGAGGACCCGGCTGACGGCTGCCGCCAGCGTTTCATAGCGGCTGTCCGCAAGGGGTTCCGTCAGGGTGGCCATTTCCGTCATGCCTTCCCGGTTCTGACCGGAAAAAATGGTCCACTGGGCCTTGAGGAGAACCTGGTTGCCGGGCGAACAGTCGAGCCGGAGGACCCGAAGGGCCAGAAGGTAATCGGTTTGTTCGGTGCGGATCCGGCGATGGACAAAGACCCGCTTCGATCCGAGGAGCACGGATAGATTTTCCATCAGCACCGTGCTCATGTTGTCCCTCAGGGAGCCTGCCCAGCGGTCGAATTCGGCAAGGGTCAACGCGTTTTCGCCCTCCCGTGTCACAATCTGGGGGCGGTCCAGGTAGTCCGGGATTTCAATGGGGGCGATGGTGACCGAGAAAGGAGGCTCCGCCTGGGAAGGAGGGAAACCCGGCCCCGGCTGTTCGAGGGGGGTGAGCGCATAAAACCGGACCTGGGGTGAACCTGCACAGCCGGCAAGAAGAAGGGCCGCGGCGAGAAAAAAAGTTCCGGGGAAGAAAAAGGCTCTGTTCATGTCAATATCCTTTCGGGATGGCCTTGCCCTTGAGCAGGGAATCGGGATGGCGTTCCAGGAAATCGGAAAGGTGTCGCAGCGAACGGGACGCCGCGCCGAGTTCCTGCAGGGCCCTGTTCATTTCCGCCACCAGGGGGGAATCCTCCGAATAGGTCTGCAGGGTCCGTTCGGATTGCTTCATCAGCGCCTGGGTCGATTCCAGCGTCATCTTTGTCGAGGCGACCAGCTCTCGGACATCCTCCCGGAGGGCCGTGGCGGTCGCCCGGCTCTCGACCAATGTCTCTTCCGTGGCGGTGGAGGTCCGAGCCAGATTTTCGAAGAGGGGATCGATCTGACCGTCCAGGTGCCGGACGAGGGTTTGGACGTCCTTGAGAGTGGCTTCCAGGGTCTGACTGGTTTGTTTTGCATTGATGGAATTGAGGAGCCGGTCAAGCCCTTGAACGGCGCCGTTCAGATTGGCGATGATTTCTCTCAGGGGGAGGTTGGAAACGGATCTCTGAAGCTCCTGAAATTCCGTAGGGATAGTGGGAATTTCGGTGTACGCCTTATTGGTCCCCACGTAACGGGCTGGTTTCGATGGGAAGAAATCCAGGGCCACCATGAGTTGCCCGGTCACAAAGTTCTGAAGCTGAAGCTGCCCCCTCAGCCCAGCGCCGATCGCCTTATCAATGGCCTTCGCATCGACCCTCAGCCCTTCGGCGCCTTCGATCCGCACCGGCTCAAGGCGGATGATCACCGGGATGTTCAGGGCATGGTTCGCGGGGTCGATGACCACACTGATGTGGGTGACTTCGCCGATCTTGACCCCCCGGAACGTTACGGGAGATCCCACGTTGAGCCCCTTGACCGACCCTTCGAAGAACAGGACGTAGTATTTGCTCTCCCGAAAGAACTTGCCGGAACCCAGGGCCAGCACCACTCCGATCAGGATGGCCAGGGCCCCGACCACAAAGGCGCCGATCAACGTTTTATTCGCTTTTCCGCTCATAGGGTTTTCCTCTGCTTTCCGGGAAATTGCGCAGCCCTCATTCCGGTTTCCGCCCTTCCCCCCGGGTGAGGAAACGGACGACTTTTTCATTCCCCGACTCGGCCAGGATCTGTTTAGGATTGCCCGCTGCCGTCATGGTCTTTTCTTCGGGGTCGAGAAAGATGGAATGGGTGCCGATGGCAAAAATGCTCGCCAGATCATGGGTGACCACGACCACGGTCGTGTCCAGGCTTTCGCTCAGCTCAATGATCAGATCGTCCAGCAGCCGGGCGCTGATCGGATCGAGCCCCGCGGAGGGCTCGTCGAAAAAGAGGAAGTCCGGATCGAGGGCCATGGCCCTGGCGAGGCCGGCCCGTTTCTTCATGCCCCCGCTGAGCTCCGAGGGATAAAAGTCCTCGAAGCCGCCGAGTCCGACCAGGGCCAGCTTGAACGAAACCAGTTCCCGAATCTGGGCGGGAGTCAGATCCGTATACTGCTCCAGGGGCAGGGCGACGTTTTCCGCCAGCGTCATGGAGCTCCAGAGAGCGCCGCTCTGAAAGAGGATGCCGAATCGCCTCTTGAGCTGCTCCTGCCGGCTGGGCTCGACATCCCAGAAACTGACGTCGCCGTAAAGGACCTTGCCGCCGGCCGGCCTCTTGAGGCCGATCATCTGCTTCATGAGGGTGCTCTTGCCGCAGCCGCTTCCGCCCATGATGATGAAGATGTCGCCTCGGCGGATCTGAAAATTGAGGTCGCGCATCAGGACGAAACTGCCGTAGGAAATTTCCAGGTTACGGACTTCGATGACGATTTCCCGTTCATTTCCGGAATCGGGCTTCGGTGCGCTCATATGCCCAGCACCTGGCAGAGAAGCGTTATGACGGCGGTGGCCACGACGATGCTGACGATGCCGGTGACCACGGCTGATGTGGCGGCGAAGCCGACGGCGGCGGCGTTCCGCTCGCACTGAAGGCCGCGCAGGCAGCCGGCCAGGGCCACCAGGATCCCGAAGACGAAACTGTGGAAAAGGCCGATCCAGAAGTAGGTCAATTTCACCGCCTTGAGCGTCTGGTAATAGTACTCGGCCACGCCCAGGTCGAGCATGCCGACGCCGACAATCATCCCTCCCAGGATGCCCATGAGATCGGAATAAATGCACAGCATGGGCATCATCAGCATCAGCGCCAGCATCCGGGGCAGGACGAGAAAGTCCATCGGCGGGATCCCCAGGGATTCCAGGGCGTCAATCTCTTCATTGACCTGCATCATTCCGAGTTGAGCGGCAAAGGCCGCCCCCGTCCGACCCGCCATGATGATTCCCGTCATGATGGCCCCCATGACCCGCACCACGCCGATGCCCACCACGTCGGCCACGTAGATCTGAACGCCGAACAGCTTGAGCTGAATCGCGGCCACGAAGGCGAGAATCATCCCCACGAGGAGGCTGATGAGGGAAACAATGGGCAGGGCCTGAGCGCCTGTCTCCTGGAGCGCCTGGCTCAGGTCGGAGCGGCGGAATTCGGCCTTCCCCCGCAGCAGTTTGAAGAAGGAGAGGGTGGCGTCGCCGATGAAGGCGAGCATTTCCTGAAAGCCATGGAAGAGATCCAGGGTTGCATCGGCAACCCGCACCAGAAAGCCCGGAGAGGACTTTTCACGCGTCACCCCCGTACGCTGTTTATCGGGAGAGGCCAGGTCCAGAAGCTTTCGAACCCCTTCGGGCAGCCCGGAAAGATCGACCGGAGTCCCGCTTCCGTTGCAGAGATCGACGATCCTGGCCAGAAAGACCAGAAAGCCGCTGTCCCAGGCGCCAAGGCCTTCGGTTACGAAAGCGATCCGGGGCGCCGGTTTTGTCCGGACAAGGTCCTGCAGGGCCTCGTCGGCGTCGGGAAGATCGCCGCCCGCCACCCAGTTTCCGGAAAATTTCAGGACAAGTCTGTCCGGGGCAACCGGGATAAACTGTACGGCAGCGTCCTCAAAATGGGCTGTATCGGAATGTTCCTGTTGCATCGGAATCAGCGATGGTTTTTTCTATGAATCAGGTGATATCGGTACTGGCAGCGCTTCAGGGTTACAAGCCGTCATCTGCTGTCAGATTCTATCTTTCCACGGGTTCACGGTTTCTTCATCCGTCACAGTATGATGCCCCTGCCGTTTTCCGGCAGTTGCTGCCGATGTGACGGCACTATACCAGAATTTCGAATTCTTTTCACCATCCGTTATGCCGGTTCTCCCGCTCATGAGAATCATCTACCGATTTTGTGTGCCAGGAAGACACGGGTGGGTTTTACTTCCGAAGCATTGGATATACCGATGAATTTATTGACAATGGGTCTTCCCTGTGCGATAGGCTTAGTGGTGATATCTGAGGAATTCGCGGACTTGGGTCCTGAACTTGAGATTCGGATTCATTCATAGATTCAAAGTACGAACCTTAAGCATCAACCCTAAAGATAAATAGCATATCTCCTTTGGTAGTCAAAGCTACTTTCGTAAGCTAAAAGGTAAGAGCTGAGTGACAAACCCTGGAAGAAAAAGACACATAGGAAGCAAATAAAATTTCTTACAATCACGAGCACTACCGGGGCTCGCAAAAAGCGCGAGTCCGGTGAGCAGGCCGTTAGGCGCAATCTCAAAATCACTATGCCCACGGAGGTGCTAGATGCAGGGGCTCAATACCCTCACTGCGAATATCCGGCGCGAATGGCTGGCGAGAATACTGGATGGATCGAAGAAGATTGAGTATCGAGACGTTACTGACTACTGGCTGTCCAGACTCGAACGGGTCGGCCCTCCACCTTTTCTGCTGCGACTCATCAACGGTATGCGACCAGATTCACCTGAGGCTACACTGTTGGTGGACCGGGTTGACATAGACATTTTGGCAGGACAGATACGTCTGCACATTAAGGAAATTCGTGAGACTATACGCTGGAATCCTGCATGGCACTCGAAATACCCTCCCCTTCAACCTGAACCGCCTCTCGATCCATCGTCTTTGTTTAAGGAACCATTAGCCAAATCCAATATCCGACTTGCTGTTTCCTTGCCTATTAAGGAATCATTGTCACCTGGGAAACCTGTCACGTTCGCACTGCCCTTGGCGGACGATACCTACGGGCAATTTGCACAAGCGCCTGAGGGCATCTTTGCTGTAGGGTTGGAGGCGGATAATCAAGTCCGACAGGTTGCACTCCTCAGTGCATACGACCGTATCTTTGAGGATGTCGTTGATTACACCGTTGTCGCATTGCCGGAATGTACCTAATGAAGATTGCCGCCGACGCGCTACGCGTGCTGCTGATCCTTTCGATCGCTTAACATGGAACATGACAACCATGGCTTACGGTTGTCTCGTAAAATATGTGGTGGATCATAAAATGATCAGAGAGTTTCGCGTTGTCATTGAAAAGGGCGAAGACGGGTATTTTGTCGCTTCCTTACCGACGCTGCGGGGCTGTCATACCCAGGCAAGATCCCTGGATGCACTTATGAAAAGGGTAAGGGAAGCGATTGAACTTTGTCTCGAAGTTGAAGAACCCGTACCTACCGAGTTCGTCGGTGTGCAGAGAATAGCCATTACCGCATGAGTACTCTTCCCGCAATTACAGGGAACCGCTTTATCAAGAGTCTTGGAAGGCTTGGTTTTGAAGTCGTTCGCCGGAAGGGAAGCCAGCATTTTCTCCGTCATCCGGACGGCAGATGCACGGTGGTTCCTGTTCATCGTGGCGAGACAATTGGTCGCGGGCTGCTGGCGCAAATGCTCAAAGACTGTGAAACAACGGAAGAAGAGCTGAAGAGTCTGATGTGAGCGGACAACGGCATACATCGGACAAGCCGCTGAGGCCGGACGTCCGGCTAGAAAAGGAGAACCCTATGAAAAGACTTGGTTTGCTCATGCTTCTATTGTTTTTTGTCGTGCTGAGTGGTTGTGCCACCAGATCCATCTCTAACTCCGGTTACAATCCGGGTGGCTATTACAGCCGGGGAACCGACAACCCGCTCTATAAGGGCGAGTTGAGCGAATTCGATGTTCTCGGCATCGATGCTGGAAAAGAGATAACGGAACAGGACATACTTGCGGCTGCAAGTGCCGGCAAGAGCCGGCTCACTTTGCGCAAAGGCGATTCCATTCTTCTCATCCAGTCGGGAGCCATGATTCCAGATCAAGACATGACGGCGAGCGCTGAAAGGTACTTTTCCGTGAGCGTCTTCACCGGTGTTCCCGAGCAGGGAAAGAAGACCAACGCAAGCTATGCGAAGGCGCTGCGGCTTGCCGCTGCCGGAGCAGGCATCGAAAAGATCCTGGTCTACTGGGGCGTTCTTGAATCGGGAACAAAGAATCTCATCACAAAGTCTGTCTCCTGGGTTCCCCTGGCAGGGATGGCAATCCCGGACCAGGCCCAGGAACTTCGCATTCGTCTGAAGGTTGCCCTCATAGACGTCAAGACGGGTCAGTGGGACATTTTCGTACCAAAGGTTTTCGAAGACACAGCGTACAGTGCTTCCCTCACCCGCGAACGCTCCGATCAACAGCAGGTTGAGCTGCTGAAGACAAAGGCTTATCAGGCAGCTATCGAGGGTACGTTGGCGCGGTACTCGAGGTGAGCCATAACAGTAATCGGCTACAGATGAGCACCCACTGGAAATCTCAACCTCCATGGACAGTG
>Ga0209723_1003154_pt1 | contig 20344 bp, 11 predicted proteins | sample BiotimSIPDNA_2_FD_185750 | JGI IMG/M metagenome (GOLD analysis project Ga0209723, IMG submission 185750) | Anaerobic biogas reactor microbial communites from Washington, USA - Biogas_R2 time_0 SIP DNA (SPAdes) (version 2) | ecosystem: Engineered > Bioreactor > Anaerobic > Unclassified | place... | reverse complement strand
CGGTGGCGGATTTTGCGATCCTTCCGTCCGGAGAGAACGTGGAAGCGAGGTTGGCGCGGGTGCGGGCGTTTCAGGACGCGAAGGTTCCTTCGCATTATCCGCTGGTGATCAAGCCGGATATCGGAGAGCGCGGCCGTGGGGTTCAGATCGTGCGTGATGATGACTCACTCAGCGCGGCTCTCGCCGGGGCGGATTCCGGGGATTGGATTGTTCAGCGATACGTGGAGGGATCGGAGTATGGAGTGTTTTACCAACGCCGTCCGGGTGAACCTCGGGGGCAAATCACTTCGATTACGGAAAAGGTGTATACCTCGGTGATCGGGGACGGGGTTCGGGATCTGCAGGACTTGATCCTTCGTGATAACCGGGCGGTCTGCTATGCCGACATTCTCCTCAGGGCCCATTCCGCCCGCTTGTTTGAGGTTCCCGGAAAAGGGGAGGAAGTGCGCATCGTCGAAATCGGAACCCATGCACGGGGGAGTTTGTTTTTGGATGGCAGGCACTTGCTCACAAGTGAACTGGAGCGGGCGATCGATCATTTTGCCTCCCGCATTTCCGGGTTTCATCTGGGAAGGTTTGACTTGAAGGTGCCATCAGCGGACGCTTTGCGGAAGGGGGAACGTCTGGAAGTTATCGAGTTGAACCTCCTTACTTCCGAACCATCCCATATCTACGATCCGCGCCACAGTCTCTTCCACGCGTGGGCGAGCCTGATGGCTCAGTGGAAAGTGGCGTTCGAAACCGGAGATCATTACCGCAAGCAGGGATGCCGCTCCATGAGCCTGGCAAAACTCGCCGGGATTGTGTGGAAGCGCATCGCGGAGAATTGAAAGCAGGCTTTTCATGGGCCGGGTGCCGATGAACTGCATGGTGGGCCGAGTGAGTCACCTGACCCTTGGGCGTAGCCGAACCGAACCGCCGGGCTCGGACCAGCGGTTTCATCGAATCATGCGGATGGGATCCCCGCTACTCTTGGGATCCCCGCTACTCTTCCCGGATCAGGGTGCCGTGCGGAATCAGGTTCTCGTAATCTTCGAGACTTCCCTTGTCCATCAACAAAGCCTTCAAGGAATACATGGGAATGACTCCCGGAGAATGGCGCCGGCGATCCCGCCGGAGGGGGTCCGAAATCCAAAGAGATGGATCGGAATGTTGAAAACGGGTTTTCCGGGCGGCGGTCTGGATGCCGCCCGGAGACGAAATGATCAGGGCTTGGCGAGGAAGCGGTTGACTTCAACCCAATGCATGAAGGACTCGAACCAACGGTTGCTCGTCCGGTCGGGATAGCCCAGTCCGAAGCCGTGTCCACCATTCTGGTAGAGATGGAACTCCACCGGCACACCGGCTTCGAACCAGGACTTGACAACCCCAAATTCTCCCTGGAAGAGAAAGTCGTCGCTCGCGATAACCGAGAACATCGGTGGAGCATTCTCCGGCACCTCAACCGCATTCATGCCTCCGTAGACTGGTGCGATAAAGGCAAGTTTCATGGTCTTGGAGTTGAGGGTGCAATGCATGGTGAGCCCGGCTCCGGCCGAGAATCCCATCATCCCGATGCGATTCACATCCACTCCCCATTCATCGGCCCTATCCAGAATCATGGCGTAGGCGGTTTCGGCATCGGTGAGTTGGTTGGACAAGTCCCAGTCCGGACGCTTCGGGCGTGGAGTGGATTCGGATGCGGATGCGCCTTCCCCTGCTTCGGCGAACCGGCGGTTCATCTGGTTCTCAAATTCCTCCAGTGAATCCACCGTCGGTTGGAGCCGGTACTTCAGCACGAACGCCGCGATTCCATGGTCAGCAAGTGCTTTCGCGACTTTCCATCCCTCGTTGTGCATGGATAACCACATAAAGCCTCCTCCAGGAGCCACAAGGACAGCCGCGCCGGTTGCTTTGTCCGGATCCGGAAGAAAGGGCGTCAGCGTCGCAGTGGAGATATTGCGGGCCATCGGTTCGCCCCATTGGCGGAACCAGCTTTCGGGTGCGGTCTGTCCCTCCACTCCGCCGGTTCCGAGCAGGATCGCATTCGGTTCTTCAGGAGCTTCGAGCGGGTAGATCTTTCCATCCTGACCCATCAAGGGTGAGATAAGGGCCGAAAGCGAAACCAGAAGCGTTGCTTTCAAACCGCGGCTGAACTTGCAGGGGTGGACCCTGTTAAGAAATATTTCCGGGGATAACATGAGTCCATCTATAATTGAGGCGCCTCTCGGGTATGAATTCCTGAGCGACTTTACAGTCAAGCCATTCCGGGCATTTGCGGAGAGGCGGTGCGGTTCCGGTAAGTGGCCGGACCTCAGGGCTAAGCGGGGAATCCGGAGATGGAACGAAAAACTTCATACACTTTGTAAGTATTGCAGTTGAGGTCTTGTTGATTTCCGTCTATTAATTGCCTCTGTTCTATGCCCCAATCCGCCAAGATGATGCCACTATGGGCTGCCGCTTGCTTCGGCTTTGCAGTCTTCGCAGCCGGTCAGGATGTGCCATCCAATGAGGCCACCATTTCCAGTCCTGACGGGAGGACGGTTGTCAGCATCGGGATTTCCGGTGAGGGCGTTCCCTTCTACTCGGTGAATCGGGATGACACTGTCGTGCTGCTTCCGTCCAGCCTCGGAATTGTCCGGGAGGATGCCGACTTTTCCAGTAACCTTGTCTGGAAGGAAGCATCCCCTGTCGACATACACAAAGGATCCTACCGGATGGTGACGGGAAAACGCCGCATTTGCGCTTTCCATGCCCACACTCGAAAGATCACCTTCGAGGGGCCGGAGAGGGAGCGGATGGATATCGAGTTCTATGTGGCCAACGACGGGTTCGCCTTTCGCTACGATTTTCCCACACCCTCTTCCAAAATCCGGGTGATTCAAAAGGAAATCTCCAGTTTCAAGTTGCCGCCGGATGCCAAAGCCTGGCTGACCCCTCATCGGAATGCCAGAACCGGTTGGTGTGACACCCAGCCAAGCTATGAGGAAAACTATCATGCGGGGATTCCGGTTGGGACTGAGGCGCCAGAGATTGCGGGCTGGTCTTTTCCGGCGCTTTTTCAAGCGGGCGAGAATTGGTTGCTGATCACGGAGAGTGGCCTGGACTCATCGTATTGCGGTTCCAGGCTGGCACAGAATTGTCCGGATGGAGAATATAGCATCGCATTTGCCCAGCCGAAGGAAGGCACCTGCACCCATGAGCATTATGTTCCGTGCACTTCTCCGATCTGTTCGGTGACGAGGGTTCTGCTGCCGCCGCCGCCTGCTATCCCTGAGGATTTGAACAAGGAAGAGAGGGAAGCGTATGTCGCCCAGTTGCCTTATGCCCCGGGGACTTCCACGCCCGCGTCCGTCACTCCATGGAAGACCCCATGGCGGGTCACGATTCTCGGATCGCTCGCGAATGTGGTCGAAAGCACGCTTGTTTCGGATCTCGCACCTGCACCTGTTTCCCAATTCGAGTCCTGGACTCCCGGAATCGCCAGTTGGAGTTGGGGTCTTCTTCAGGATGAATCGGTCAATTTCGAGACCCAGAAGTCCTTCATTGGATTTGCGGCCAGAATGGGATGGAGCTATTGCCTGATTGATGCAGATTGGGATATCCGCATAAAACACGAGGGTATCCGTGAACTGGTCTCATACGCCGAATCCATGGGAATCGGAATTTTCCTCTGGTACAATGCGGCCGGGAAATGGAACAAAACCACTTACACTCCCAAAGGCCTTATGGACGATCCGATTGTCCGCAATACGGAGATGTCGCGCATCAGCCGTCTGGGTATCAAAGGGATCAAGGTGGACTACTGGCCGGGAGATGGCCAATCCTCCATCGCCTATTACCAAAACCTTCTCAACGATGCGGCCCGGCAAAAGCTGTTGGTTTGCCTCAGTGGAGGAACCATTCCGCGAGGTTGGAACCGCACCTATCCGAATCTCGTCACGCACGAGGCCGTGAAAGGATTTGAACATTTGACTTACAACCAGGAGAGTGCGGATCTGGCGCCGTCTCATTGCACGATTTTACCCTTCACGCGGAATGTGGTGGGTCCCATGGACTATGGCCCCGTTTGCCTGGATGAGATTCCTGATATCAGCCGTCGCACCAGCAATGCATTCGAGCTTGCATTGGGGGTGATTTTTGAATCCCCGATCCAACACCTCGTCGATACCCCGGAGGGTATGGACAAGCAGCCCTACTTCGTGGTCGATTTCCTCCGTCAACTCCCAACCACATGGGACAACACCCAGCTCATCGAAGGGTTCCCCGGAAAGTATGTGATCCTCGCCCGCTACTCCGGGAAGCGGATACTCATCGCCGGAATCAACGCCACAGATGAGGCGGTACCCGTGAGCCTCAAGCTCTACAACATGGGGATAACCGGAGGAGGGAAAATCATCACCGATGGATCGGACCCGCGCAGTTTCTCCTTAATCCGGACTCCCATGTATACCAAGTCTCTCACTCTCAAAATGGAGCCACTGGGCGGATTCATCGCGGAGTTCTAAGATAATCCTCAACAGCGGAGTTCGCGGAAAGCACGAAAGGTGAAATGCACGAAGGGAAGAGCGGCTCATTGAGGACAATGTGCTCTGCCGGCTCGGGGGGTGACGATCGGTGATGCTTCCTTGTCGCCATTTAGGGGACAAGAAGAAGTGCGTGAGCTGAGATGCTCGCGCGGTTTTGACCGGTGCTATTCCGTCCTGAAGAGAGACGGGCTAGGCGGGGGGTATTGCCGTGGGGGATGCATGGTGACGTGTGGGAAACGGGCTTGGGCACAAGAAGCCGCTCCCATACCCTTCGACGCACGAAGCCTGTGCGTAAGGATAAAAGCTTTACAGTCAAGCTATTTTGCCGCTTTGAAGTGTTCAAGGTTTTCATATTCATTAACATAGGGATGAATCGGCTAGGATTCCGGTCATGCTTGACGCAGTTGCTTTCTGCTATGGATGATAGTGGGTGTAGATCTGAGTCATTCTTCACCCCGATTCCCATTTATGAAAAAACTGTTTCTCAACCTAACCCTTGGTATCAGTGCCATTTGGTCCTCGTTTGCAGGGGCGCCAGCGACCGATTTGCATGTCCGTTTGGACCCTTCGGATGCGCGTCCGATCCATCCATTTATCTATGGCCAGTTTGTCGAACACATGGGGCGTTGCATTTACGGAGGCATCTGGGCTGAGATGCTTGAAGACAGGAAATTCTGTTTTCCGGTCACACCTGACTACAATCCCTATGGGAATCAGGTCTTGTCGGATCCGGACTTTCCGGGCGTGATTGATGCCACGGAGTTTCCGGTGGTTTCGGCATCTCCATGGGAGATTGTTGGGGATGTCTCCGGTTTGGAAATGGTTACCCAAGATAGATTTGTGGGCCAGCATACGCCAAAGATCCGGGCGGGCACTGGTGTTCGGCAAAATGATTTGGGGGTTCGGGAGGGAATGAACTACCCCGGTTATATCTGGGCAAAGCCTTTAAATGGACCTTCCGAAGTCGAAGTGCGGCTTGTTATGGGGAATGGTCAGGATGCACCTTCGCTCTCGAAGCGGATTCGGCTCTCGGATCCCGGCTATTCGAAACAATCCTTCGAGTTTGTGTCCTCAAAAACCATTCAGATGGGGGCGTCTTTGGAAATCAAAGTGATTGAAGGGGAGATTCTGTTGGGAACCGTATCGATCATGCCAGGGGACAACATCAACGGTATGCGCCGGGATACGATTGAACTGCTGCGGCAATTGGATGCTCCGATCTACCGCTGGCCTGGCGGAAACTTTGTCAGCGGCTACAACTGGCGTGATGGGATCGGGGATCGCGATCGCCGTCCTCCACGCCGTAATCCGGCGTGGACCGGGGTGGAGCATAATGATTTTGGAACCGATGAGTTCATTGCGTTTTGCCGGCTGATCGGAGCAGAACCCCTGATTGCCGCCAATACCGGTTTTGGGGATTCCTATTCTGCCGCACAGTGGGTTGAGTACACAAACGGTGACGCTTCTTCGACCATAGGCGGGGGTTGGCGTGCTGCCAATGGTTCGCAGGAGCCATATGGCGTGAAGTATTGGTGTGTGGGGAATGAAATGTGGGGGAACTGGCAGTTGGGCCATATGCAGCTTCATCACTATGTGTTGAAACACAATGAGTTTGCTGATGCCATGCGGAGTGCCGATCCCGGGCTGGTGCTGATCGCTTCAGGCGACTTGGAAAGGGTCAATCATGATACGGATCCAGTGCAGTCGAAAAGCGGAATGCCTTGGACCGAGGGCATGCTGAGGAACAGTGCGAAGCACATGGACTTCATATCGGAGCACTTTTATGTGGGAAGGACTCCTTGGTCCGAAACCGGGAGAGTTCCGGTTTCAGAACACATGGAGAGCATGCGAAATGCCATCCGCGTGAAAGCCGAAGGGCACCGCGCTCTTCAGCCACGGCTGGATCATTTGGGTGGACGTTTCATTCCGATTGCGATGACCGAATGGAACTACTGGCACAGGGAATACCGTTATGGCGAGTTAGGCTGCATTTACGATCTCGCAGATGGGCTTGGGGTAGCGGCAGGCTTGCATGAGTTCTACCGGCACACTGATTTGATTGAAATGGCTCTTTATGCCCAGACCGTGAATGTCATCGGAGCGATCAAGACCACACGGATTGCCGCGGAACTGGAAACCACCGGATTGGCCCTGAGTATGTATCGTCGCCATTTCGGAACCCGTCCGGTTTCAGTGCAAGGGGACTTCGGATCTGTGGATGTATCGGCGGCGCTCACGCGCAACAAGGATGCGCTCACGATCGCGGTGATCAACCCGGGCGATTCCGAAGTCCGTGTCCGCCCCGATCTTGCTGCGTTCCGCATCGTTGGAGATGCCAGTCGCTGGCATTTCGGCGGACCGGATGCGCTCGCGCATAACCTTCCCGGCAAGGAACGGGCTGTGGACATGGTTCACACCGGTGGGCTTTCCGTCGCTGATGGACTTGTTGTGCCCGGACTGAGCGCGGCGATCTTTATGCTTCCTCTTTCGCAGGAATAGAACTTGAGGAGGACTTAGTTGTACATGCCAGGCCAGGAAAGGACAACAGTATGAAAAGCTTGTATGCGGTTGGTTTTGTGACGTTGGGTGCTTACTTCTGGGGGGCAAACCCCATGCAAGCGCACAACCCGATTGTGCAGACGCTCTACACGGCTGATCCTGCGCCGATGGTACATGACGGCACGCTCTACGTTTATGCCTCCCATGACGAGCATACCGATTCCAACTTTTTCACGATGCGGGATTGGCACCTCTTCTCCACGACAGATCTGGTGAATTGGACGGCTCATGGTGCGGTCGCTTCTCTCAATGACCTCAAATGGATGGATCGGGATAACGGAGCGTGGGCTCCCCATTGCGTCGAAAGAAACGGAAAGTTTTATCTTTATGTTCCTATTCACGGGGAAGGGATTGGTGTCCTTGTTGCGGATTCTCCATTTGGTCCGTTCAAAGATCCTCTGGGCCGGCGCTTCATTCAGAGTGCGAACATTTGGGATGACATTGATCCCACCGTTTTGCTCGACGATGAAGGGCGGGCTTATCTGTACTGGGGAAACCCGAAGTTGATGTATGTCAGGCTTAACGAAGACATGATTTCCTATGATACCAGTATCGGCGATCAGGGTATTGTCTACGTTGAAATGACGTCAGATGCATTTGGGGAGCGGGCTGAAAAGAGCGACAAATATACCACCAACTATGAGGAAGGACCCTGGCTTTGGAAAGGGAACGGTCAGTATTATCTGTTTTTTGCCGCCGGGGGAATCCCGGAGGTGATCGCCTATTCCACTGCTCCGACGGCAACCGGACCATGGAGCTATCGCGGGGTTGTGATGGACAGGCATCCCGGACTTTCTTTCACTAACCACTCCGGAGTCGTCGAGTTCAAAGGGCGGGCATTGTTCTTCTACCACAACGAGACGTTGCCCGGTGGCGGTGGCTTTAACCGGTCGGTTTGTGTGGAGGATTTGTGTTTCAATCCCGACGGATCGGTTGCGCCGATTATACCGACAGTTGGCGGAATACAGGAAGCGATCGGGACTTTGAGTCCATACTCACGAGTGGAGGCGGAGACTATGGCGTGGTCCGAAGGGATCCAGTTGGCTTCGGATGAGAAGATTGGAGTCTATGTCACGGATCTCGATGATGGAGACTACATCAAGCTGCGGAATGTCGCATTCGCGCAAGGAGCCCGGCGCTTTGAGGTCCATGCCTCCGCCCCGGAGGGGTCCGCTGGCTCCATTGAGATCCGGATTGGCGGCAAGGATGGTGAGCTTCTCGGCATGTGCCACATCAAGAGCACGGTATCCGAAGGGGAATGGGGGGCGCATTCTTGCCAAGTGAGTCGCGTGGAGGGGGTTCACGATCTCTATCTTGTTTTCACAGGCGGGAAGGGTTCTTCGATTGGTGTCGATTGGTGGAGCTTTGAAACCCCGGACTGAACCGCACTTCTGGGCTGGTTGCAGATCGGATGCAGAGATGACCGGCGAATGTAAGAGCGTCACCGGTGGCGGCTTCCGGGTTGAACTGCCTCCTTGAGAAACTCCCTTATGCTGGTAACCGCCCTCAACCCCCATATCGGTTATGAGAAGGCGACAAGAATCGCAAAGAATGCCCATTCGGAAATCCAATCCGGTAATTGTTGTCAGAGAATTGGCCTTTTGTGTGTTCGGTAGACTTGTCTATACCACACCGACATCTGCAGAGAACTACCCAAGAAGCAAAACAAGAACAGCTTGAGCTAGACCGACAATTGTTCCCAAAACGGCTCCCAGTTGCTCGATTGTTCTGAACTCTTTGTGCGCCACTTTGCGAACGATTCCCTCAAGTTGATCCAGATCCAAAGCATTCATCCGTGCGCGAACGATCTCGCGGACTTGAATCCTGGATTCAATGTCAAGAGCAATCTGGTTTACCATTTCAGGGAGCTCCTCGTTGACGCTAGCTAGCCCCATTTCTTTAACCATCTGGATAGTGTCATCGCTAATAAAGCTTCCTATGAACGGAACAGAGGCGAGTCGGGGCCGCAGTCGTTTTTCGATCAGTGATCCGACAAAGTGTTCCATATGCGGTTCAAGATCCACGCCTTTGATGAGCTCGCGAATGGTGTGTTGTTGAAGCAGCTCGGTTTCGATGATGTCGGCGGTCTTCTGCGCCAGATCGGCTTGGCGGCGGGGAATGAGTCCCTGCCAGTTGATGCCAAGCAGGTTGATCGGCCTGCGCGGACGGAAAAGCATGCGGATCGCAAGCCAGTTGGTAATCCAGCCAATGAGGCCGGTCACGATAGGAATCGATATTAGAACAAACGGGTTCATTTCAGTAAATACCGGTTTGGGACTTGTCACGGTTTTCGGCAAGCTCGAATAGCTGGAGAGGTGTGGCCGAGGTGCATCCGGGGGCAGCCGATGCAATTATCGGCAACGCAAATCATGATACCGAGAATGATCTCAAGAATTCACACGGTAGGATACCACTAGTTCATCGCCGGGGACTCCTCGGATGCCCCAATTCTCACGCGGGGTCTCAAATATCGTGATCTCGAGGTCATTGGGGGCGATCCCAAGTGCTTTCTCGAATCCGGCAAACAGCGCCCGGATAAGCTGCTTTTTGGTGTCCTTCGAGCGCCCTACAAACATGCTGATCTCCAGAATGGTGTAGGCAACGCTCCGATCAGAAGGATAGAGAAAGTCCTCATCATCCAAGGCAATGAAGCGGTGGAAGCGTTTGTCCGCCGGAAGGCCCAAACTCTCCACCAACGCACGCTGGATGACGTCCGATATCGCCTGCTGTTTACGATGCAGGTGCTCCCGCCTGCCAAAAACCTTTACCTGTGACATATTGCTTTCTCCGGGCTCGACCCGTTTCCATCTCTGTTTGTCCGCCTACGGGGATGTTAATCGCCTGACCGCTGGTCACTCCCATTCAATGGTGGCCGGGGGCTTGTTGGTGATATCATACGCCACACGATTCACACCCGACACACGGGTCGCGATTTCACCGGCTACCTTGGTGAGAAACTCGATCGGAAGCGGCACCACTTTGGCAGTCATGAAATCGAGGGTCTGGACGGCACGCAGGCAAATCACATAGCCGTAGGTTCGGGCATCATTGGTCACTCCGACCGATTGCACATTGGTCAACACCGCGAAAAACTGGTTAGCCTTGGCCGCCCAGCCTTCGGCATCCATCGCTTCGCGGAAAATCGCATCCGCATCCCGCAGGATGTCGAGCTTCTCCTTGCTCAGCTCACCAAGACAACGGACCGCCAGCCCAGGCCCCGGAAAAGGTTGACGGCTGGTGATGACCGCCGGGATCCCGAGCGCCTCGCCCACCTGCCGGACTTCGTCTTTGAAGAGGTATTTTACGGGCTCCACAATGCCCTTGAAATCGATCCGCTCGGGAAGACCACCCACATTGTGGTGCGCCTTGACCGCTTTTCCACCTTCCCATCCGCTTTCGATGATGTCCGGGTAGATCGTGCCCTGGACGAAATAGTCGAGTTCGCCGAGTTTACGGGCTTCCTCCTCAAACACGCGGATGAATTCCTCCCCAATGATCTTGCGCTTGTGCTCAGGGTCAGTAACCCCCTTCAGTTTATCCAGGAAACGCGCTTCGGCATCGACCGAAATCAGGTTTATCCCGAACCCATCACGGAATACCTCCGCAATCTGCTTGGGTTCGTCCTTGCGCATGCAGCCATGGTCCACGAACACGCAAGTCAACTGCTTGCCGACAGCCCGGTGCAACAAAGCCGCACACACCGAAGAATCCACGCCGCCCGACATCGCGAGCAAGACCTTCTTGTCGCCAATCTGCGCCCGCAGATCCTCAACGGTCTCCTCGATAAAGGCCTCGGTCGTCCAATCCTGTTTGAGGCCACATTTCCCAACCAAAAACGCCTTAAGCGTGGTGCTGTCGCAATCTGCATCCTTCAAATCGAGCACTGGCAACCCGAGCTCTGCGGTAGCCGTCGGCACATCCCGACCCAAGGTGCGCTCTCCGCAAGCCATCCCACGCTGGTAAACCAAAGCCTTCGGTTGCAGGGCCTGAATCCGCTCAACCCCGGCAGAGTAGGGCAGCACTTCACAGTAAATATTCAGCTGCCGGATGGCCTTCGCCGCCATCTGCGCATTGATCGCCCCAAAATCCAGCACCACCACACCACCTAGTTTTCTCGCCATAACCTGTTTTCCTATGCCACCCCTTTCTTTGAGTCAAGCGCCCTATAGGTGTGCGCGAACAAGTCTCCCATAAGCCAAAGATTGGCAAGAACACCGGCTACAATATGTCATGTTTTTGAGAGCTGCGTTCGTTCGTTTTTCAGAACATTCGATGGGACAATGAGGTCTTCGTATCCGCGGTGTCGTTTGACCCATGTGGCGATGTAAGAGCAGGCGGGCACGACTTTCCAACCGGCGGCCCGGGCATGATCAAAGGCGACCTGCGCCAAAACAGAAGCCACTCCCGTGCCTCTCATTTCCGGTGGAACAAAGGTATGGTCAAATACCATTTTTCCACCATCCGGCGTATACTCGAGGCGCGCACCTCCCGGTGCCTCAAAGCAGTTCTCCTTCGCATTGTGAATGACCTCAATCGGCCGTTTTTCATTCTGTTCCATAAGCTCCTATAACCCGGATTTCGAATTCAATCCTGAAGCGGGATCCATAAATGGAACGCGGTTCCCTCGTTTGAGGTTTCCGCGAGTGCGATATCCCCCCGGTGGTCCTTGAGGATACGTTTCACGATCGCGAGCCCGAGTCCCGTTCCCTCAGGCTTGTCTGTCAGAAACGAATCGAAAATTGAAGCACGGATCTCTTCCGGAATCCCCACTCCGGTGTCTTTCACGGTGACACCGATGCAACGGAGTCCGTTGACTGACTCAACGCAGACCTTCAAAACCAAAGAGCCACCATCGGGCATGGCCTGGTCCGCGTTCAGGATGAGGTTCAGGAGCACTTGCTGGATCTGCCCGCGGTTGCAATGGATCGGAGCCGAACGCAGGTCGGATTCGAACACGACCCGAATCCGGTTCTTCATCATCTTGTAGCGCACCAACTGCAGTGAATCCCGAATGATCTGCAACAAATCCCACTTGGAAAAAATGAAGCTCTGATTCTTTCCGAAATTCAGCACCCGACCCACGATTTCTCCCAGATGATTGATCTTCTCCCCGACGACCTGCAAGTCATCCCGCATACGTGGATCGAGCGAGTCCTCCAGCTCCATGCTTTCCACCAGCAGTTTGATGACCGTAAGCGGGTTCCGGATCTCATGTGCAATCTCAGCCGCGAGCATCCCCAGCACAGTCAGACGCTCTCCGCTGCGTAAACTATCCTCGGCCTCAATGATCCGGCTATAGAGGCGGGCGTTTTCGATGGCGGCCGCGCCGAAATCCGCGAGGGCCCGAAAAGCGAGTTTTTCATCATCCGAAAAACGGTGAGCATGATCGGTGTAGGCATTGAGAACACCGATCACTTCGTTTTCATAGACAATCGGACAACAGAGCATTCCCACCAGCTCATAACTCCGGATAAAACTCACGAGGTGGTGCTCCTCGGTCTTGGCCAAATTACTCACCTCCACCATCTTTTGATGAAGTACAGGAGCCCCAAGCGAACTATCGCCGATTCCCAATTCCTCGGTGTATTCTATAGGGCCGTTTTCGTCCACCAGAACCTGCAGGCGCAACAGGTCCGATTTCCGGTGCACCAGATAGAGCGATCCCATCCGGCATCCGAGCATGGTCATGCCCTCTCGCGTCAGATCCGACAAGATTCCATCCAGCTCGAAACGATTGGACAACCTGCGCCCAATCCGGATAACCGAATCCTGCCGGGCATAGCGCTTTTCGAGGCTTTCCAGGCGCCAGAGCCGTCCGATCGTGACCGAAAGCACCCGAACCATAGCCTCCAGATCCGCAAGATCCGATTCCGAAAAACCGGCGACCACGATCTTCTCAAGCATCACCACACCGGCAGCAGTAGTTTCTCCCGGCATGGGAACCGCCATGACCGACAACACCCCGGGATGCCGCTCGACATAGCGAGGGTCCACCCGCACGTCTTCGATCAACACGGGTCGCTGGTTCAGCGCCGCCCATCCGGCGATCCCTCCGCCCAAGGGCAAGCGGATGTCCCGTTCCTCATCGGGAAGACCACGGGATACTTCGACGCTCAAGTCATTATCATTCGGATCAAAAAGGATCACACTACCCGCATCACATCCGAAGTAATCCATCGCCTCGTCCAATGCATAGGTCAACGCATCCTGCGGAGTCTCCGCCGGAAGCGTCCACTCTCCAAGTTTTCGCAGGATCTCCAACAGATCCATGCGGCTACCCGAGTAGTCATCGTCACCGGAAGAAATCGGGGGCATCATGTCGCACAGATTATCCCTCAACTGGATTCTTGCCAGCAAAAATCAACCCGTTCATCCTCCGGCGACCTGCAAAGCCTCAGGGGTTGATCCAGGATGAAGACCCTAGCAAGGTGACTAAACGGTCGCGGAGCCGATCCATCCGGGCCTCGAGCGGATCAGCTTCCCCGGATGCCATGTCCTCCAGCAAGAGCGTCCCGGACGCGATAAAGTTCCGGGTCGAAATCCTAACCGATTCAATGTTGAACGAGAGATTGCTGACCGACTTGGTAACCTGATAGAGCAGACCTATGTGGTCGCGCCCCTGATACTCCAGCACCACTTGTTCAAGCTCGGGATCCGCGTATACTTCCACACGCACAGGCATGCTGATCTCAAAGGCCGGACCCCGATCGAGGATGCCCTTCTTGTGGCTCTTGTCAAACTCCTCGCGGATCCGGTTGTCAATACCCTCTCCGTCCACAAGCACGGCTTGAATCGCGACCTCGAACCGTGCGCGGTCTTCATCGGAGACCTCCATACCCAGTTTCGGATGGGTCACATTAAACGTGTCGATCGCGATATGGTCCTCACGCGACATTGCACGGGCCTTGAGGATGTTCAACCCTGCCGCGCTGAACGCAGCCGCCAGTTTGTAGAACAAACCCGCCCGGTCCCAGGTGACGATCGTGACCACATAGGCTTCATTGGCAGGATCCCATCTCCAATCGATCACCGGCTTGAGGCTCCCAAGCGAATCCGCCTCGTGAATACGGTGCAACAGCCGGTGCACCAGCAAAATATGCAGGTTCACTTCATCCACCTCACGGGTCGCAAAGTAACGTTCGGGAAGCAGATGGAAATGAGCTTCGATCTCCTCTTCGGGGATTTCGGGAACCACACGGGCTATCACAGTCTCTTTCATGGCGTGAATCCTCTCGGCGATATCATTTGCCCAACCATTTCCCGCTCCGTCCCCGAACCGCCGCGCAACCCGATCAAAGAGTCCGTGCAACCTCGCGAATGAATGGATGTCCCAATACTGGGGATTCCGGCCCCATGCATCGCAGTAGAAGAACACGAACGAGTAATACAGCGAATCGAAGTCATGGATGGTCTCAGCAAAGATGGTTATAATACGTGAATCTTCCACCTCCTGCTGCCAGAAACGTGCCACTTTGCGATGCCTGCCAATAATTGTCAGGATTCGTTCCCGCTCCTCCCTGGAAAAGGCAAACCTCGCCAAAATCGCATCTGCTTTTGCGACTGGCAGGTCTTTCAGTCGCGCGTGTCCCGGAAGGGATCCCGGGAACTCGATCGGATAGAGCAGGAACATCCAGTACATCCAATCCTTCAGGTCCACCATTGGGGCCTCCTCCCGCAGCGTCCGCTCCACTCCGTCTCCGGACGTAAAAACCTGGTCCAGCTTGCGGATCGCATTCAACACCCGGATGTCCTCCGCGTATCTGACCAAATGGAGGTCATGTTGAATCAGACAATGCAGGTTGCGGAACTCCGGCAATACCTTCACCAGAATACCCAGATCATACATCCCCTGGATAACCGGATAAACCCTTCCTGAATGCCGCATCAGCGCCTTGAATCCATCCTTGAAGACCGGCGATTCAATGATCTCGGAGGTCAGCATCGGCAAGGAGGCCTCAATCAACCTCTCGAGCTCGAAGCTCATGCCGACCCGCTTCTCCTGAATCAAGGCAAACACCCGGATCATCCGCATCGGATCCTGCACAAAGATACCTTCATGCTCAGCACGGATCTCGTCGTCCTGAATGACAAAACCATCCACCCGCTCTGGTTTCGACCGGCCCATCCTCGCCATGAGCCCCCGCCGCTTGGTTTCCCGCGCGAAACCGGAGATCTTGCGGAAGCGGGTCTCGAGGGTCTCAGCGATTCTGAAGATCCGTCGAGCATGAAAATAGTAATCCTTCATGAGGGACTCAACCGCCTGGATTGCCGAACCTTCGTAACCCAGATTTTGAGCCACAACCGGCTGAAGCGACAGAATCAACTCATCCGATGCCCGCTGTTGGGTGAGGTGAAGCTCGTTTCGCAAACGCAGCAGGTAATCATAAGCCTGGTCAAATTCGTTGATCTCCTTTTCATAAAGGATCTCGTTCTGATAAAGCGTGGATAGGGACGGGGTCCCGTAAAGCATGAGATTGGCCCAGAAAATCCCCTGATAGTCACGCAGTCCGCCAACCCCGTTCTTGATGTTGGGCTCGGAAGCAAAAACATTGCCCCCGTGCTGCAACCTTCGCTTTTGCTGAATATCGATCAATTCCGCAAGGTAGGACGGCAAATCACTCTTGGAAAGCGCCTCGCGATAGGCCTCCCTGAAAGCAGCGAACAGGTCCATCGACCCCGCGATGACCCTGCACTCGAGAAGCGAATTGCGGGACTTGATGTCCATCCGCGACTCCTGAATGGCCTCGCGGACCGTGCGCGACGAATGCCCCACCTTGAATCCCAAATCCCACAAGGGATAAAGGACAGCATCCGTCAGGGATTGTTTCACTTCCGCAAGCACTCTCGGATTGATGCCATCCGGATAGAGAAACATCACATCAATATCGCTCATCGGGCTCATTTCGCCCCGGCCATAGCCGCCCAGCGCCACGAGGGAACATTCACACGGCAAGGGCTCGCCTCGCTTTTTCTCACAAGCCTGAACTGCCGTTTTGAACAAATGCCCGACCAGCACATCGACCAATATCGCACCCCCTTGACATACCGTCCGTCCGGACTCCCCGCGACGGTGATAACGCAGGATCATCTCCCGCTCCACTTTCAAAAACTCCTTGCAACCCTTCAGGCGCTCATTTGGGGGGGTGTCCTCTGGAAATTCGATGCGTTGCCGCGCGTGCCTGCGGATTCTTCGGTAAATCAGATCGGATTTTGTAACCATCGGGATGCCTGAACCTCAGGGCGGTTGTGTATCGATATTGGCTTCCGGTCAAAAATAATTTTGACTTTCAACACAATATCCAACCCAGAATCGTTTCAAATGGCGCAATCCAGCAAAGCATACATTCCGGAAAACGTTGAAGAGTCGTGGTATAAGCGGTGGCTTGAAGCCGGCTGCTTTGCAGGCGATCCCGTATCCGACAAACCGGCCTACAGCATTGTGATTCCTCCTCCCAATGTCACCGGAGTGCTCACCATGGGGCATGTGCTGAATAACACGCTTCAGGATGTGCTGATCCGCCGGGCCCGCCAAAACGGTTGCAATGCGATGTGGCTCCCGGGAACCGACCATGCGGGAATCGCCACCCAGACCCGCGTGGAAAGGGAGCTGCGCAAGGAGGGCAAGACACGCCACGATCTGGGACGCGAAGCCTTTCTCAAAAAAGCCGTCGAGTGGCGCGACACCCACGGCGGTATCATCCTCAAGCAGCTTCAGAGCCTGGGTGCATCCTGCGACTGGGATCGCACCGTCCACACACTCGATCCGGACTACAGCCGCGCGGTCCTGACCGCTTTCGTCAAGCTCTTCGAGCGCGGCTACATCTACCGCGGCAAGCGCATGGTCAACTGGTGCCCGGTCAGCCTGACGGCTCTTTCCGACGAGGAGGTGATCATGAAGCCCCAAAAAGGGCTGCTATACAAGATGCGCTATGAAATCGTGGAGCATCCCGGCCGCTACATCGAAATCTCCACCACGCGTCCCGAAACCCTCATGGGCGACACCGCGGTTGCGGTTCATCCCGATGATGACCGCTACCGGGATCTGGTCGGCAAGCATGTCTGGCGTCCATTCCCAAGGGAAGCGATCCCGATCATTGCGGATTCAGTGGTCGAGAAGGACTTCGGAACCGGTGCACTGAAGGTGACGCCTGCCCATGACGCCCTCGACTTCCAGATCGGAACGCGCCACCAACTGCCTGTCATCGATGTTTTTAATCCTGACGGGACACTCAATGCGCTCGCAGGTCCGGACTTTGAGGGCATGGATCGCTTCGACGCCCGCAAGAAGGCCGCCGAAAAGCTTCAGTCCCTTGGGCTTCTGATCGCTCAGGAGGACTACGAAAACAACGTCGGTTATTCCGAGCGCGCGGATGTTCCCATCGAACCCCGCCTGTCGGAGCAATGGTTTCTGCGATACCCGAAAGTGGAGGAAGCCAAACGAGCCGTCGAGAAACGCTTCATCCGCTTCTTCCCGGAACGCTGGGAGAAGACCTACCTGCATTGGCTCGGCAACATTCAGGATTGGTGCATCAGCCGCCAGCTCTGGTGGGGGCACCGCATACCGGTCTGGTATCGGAAGGGTGCGGACCGCAGTGATCCCGCCAACTGGCATGTCAGCGTGGATGGTCCGGCAGATCCCGAAAACTGGGAACAGGATGGCGATGTGCTCGACACATGGGCGAGTTCATGGCTCTGGCCGATGGGAACCATGGGTTGGCCCGATGCTGATGCGATGGAGAAAAAGGGTCTGTCAACCTTCTACCCGACATCGTCATTGGTCACAGGACCGGACATCATCTTTTTCTGGGTGGCACGCATGATCATCGCCGGACTTGAGTTCATGGGCCCCGAAAAACAGTCGCTCACCGATGATGACATCCGGGCACGGATCCCCTTCAAGGATGTCTATTTCACTGGAATCATCCGGGACGTCCAGGGTCGGAAAATGTCCAAATCGCTGGGTAATTCTCCGGATCCGCTCGATCTCATCAAGCGCTATGGGGCGGATGGTTTGCGTTTCAGCATCCTCAATGTGGCTCCGGTTGGGCAGGATATCCGCTTCAGCGAAGAACGGGTGGAGCAGGGCCGCAACTTCTGCAACAAGATCTGGAATGCCTGCCGGTTCCGGCAGATGTCAGGACCACAGCTCGACAACAGCTCGATGGATGCAATCATCGGCCGACTCAACCCGGCTGTCCTCGATGCGGTGGACACCGCCATGCTGGCTTCGGTCATCAACACCATGACCTCGGTTTCGAAGGCTCTTGATGAGTACCAGTTTATCCAGGCCACCCAGCAGCTCTACAGCTTCTTCTGGACTGATTTCTGCGATTGGTACGTCGAAGTGTCGAAGTCCAAGCTCAAGTCAGACGTAACCCGCGACACCTGCCTCGCCATTCAGGATCTCGTTATCCGCCAATTCCTGCTGATGTTGCATCCGGTTTGTCCCTTCATCACGGAGGAGCTATGGCACCTGATGGAATTTGGAGCACCGGATTCATTTATTCAGAATGAAACCATCGGCAGCCCGGATGGACTGGCATCGAAACTGGCGGCCCGCGGTATTGGACTATCCGATGAGTCGTCGCGCGAAGTCGCCGATGTGAGGGAATCCATCACGCTGATCCGCGCCCTCAAATCGGAATTCAACGCGGGAACCAACCGGAATGTCCGGCTGGTTGCCGTGCCGCAGCCGGAAAAGCTTCCGGTGTTGCAACGGCATCAGACCCTTGTCGTGGCATTGGCCGGACTCTCCGCAGTGGAAACGGTAGAGACGGCTCCCGATCAGATGCCGGCGGTGGTGACCCCTCTCGGGTCCTTCCATCTGGATCTCAGCAACACAATCGATGTGGAGAAGGAAAAAGCCCGTCTTTCGAAAGAAATCGAGAAGCTCCAGAGCATTCTCAGGGGAATCGAAAGCAAGCTCTCGAACGCCTCCTTTGTGAATAACGCGCCAGCCCAGGTCGTTGAAGGCGCCCGCGCCCAACAGGAAGATAACCGCTCCAAACTCGAACAACTCCAGTCGCTCCTCCGGAGTCTCGGCGAAAGCTGAAATGCCGGAGATTCTGAAAGATACACTGATGGAGAATCCGCCGAATCCAATCCGACTGCCGCATCGGGTCGAACTGATGGCCCCCGCCGGATCGGTGGAGGCTTTGCGTGCGGCCATTCATGCCGGTGCGGATTCGGTCTATTTCGGAGCTGGGCATTTGCAGATGCGGGCGAACGCGACTGCCTTTGAACCCGCACAGGTTCCGGAGCTCGTATCGATTTGTCATGACCACGGCCGCAAGGCATACCTGACGCTCAACACCGTTGTATACGATGCGGAGCAACCCCACATCGACCACCTTCTCGAAGTCGCCAAAGACGCGGGAGTGGACGCTGTGATAGCGTCCGATTTCGCGGTGATCGAGCAAGCCCATCTCATGGGGATTCCCCTTCACCTTTCCACTCAAGCCAACATTTCGAACATCCGCGCGGCCACCTACTTCTCGCGCTACGCGGAAGCTTGTGTGCTCGCCCGGGAGCTGTCATTGGAGGCTATCGCGGGAATCATCAAAGAACTCCGCGCACAGGACATCCGTGGCGCAGGTGGAGAGCCGCTCAAAATTGAGGTTTTTGCCCATGGTGCCCTCTGTGTGGCAATTTCCGGAAAGTGCTACATGAGCTTGGCTCAGTATGGCAAATCCGCCAACCGCGGGGAGTGCTATCAGGTTTGCCGAAGGCGCTACGAGGTCCGGGATGCGGAGACCGGTTTCGCCTACGAAGTCGACAACCAGTTCGTGATGTCGCCCAAGGATCTCTGCACCCTCCCGGTGATTGACCAAATCGTAGGTGCTGGCGTGGACATCCTCAAAATCGAAGGACGCGGTCGCAGCGCCGATTACGTTCATGCAGTGGTGGGTTCTTACCGCAAGGCACTGGACGCCATTGGAGCGGGAACATTCGACCGCCCCTTTGTTGAACGGGAGATGGAGCGACTCGCCTCCGTATTCAACAGAGGATTCTGGGAGGGAGGCTACTACCTCGGGAGCAAACTTGACCCGTGGGCGCGTTCCGCAGGATCGAAATCCACCCGCCGTAAAACGTATATTGGCCGGGTCCAGAACTACTTCCGCAAGTCGGGGATTGTTCAGATCATGATCGATGCCGAGAGTTTCCGGATCGGCGAGGAGATCCTCATCACCGGAGCCACCACCGGAGTTGTTGAGACCACCCCCGAAAGCATGCATGTGGACGACCAACCCGCAACTGAAGCCGGACGCGGATGCACC
>Ga0209723_1003153_pt1 | contig 20346 bp, 17 predicted proteins | sample BiotimSIPDNA_2_FD_185750 | JGI IMG/M metagenome (GOLD analysis project Ga0209723, IMG submission 185750) | Anaerobic biogas reactor microbial communites from Washington, USA - Biogas_R2 time_0 SIP DNA (SPAdes) (version 2) | ecosystem: Engineered > Bioreactor > Anaerobic > Unclassified | place... | reverse complement strand
TTTCAAACCCTTAAACAGCGCTTGCCTGTTATCAATGATAACATCCGCTATACTATCCCCATTATGCTCGATACTGCTTCTGTCAAAATCGGCCCTTGGAGTGGATACAATGTCCTGGCTCAGAACCTTCAATGTTAAATTTTCTGAACCTGGCTTTGTAAAATCATTGTAAAATTAAGCCATGTCCAATGCATACTTACACGCTAAGAGCGAACCAGATTTAGCCTGCCTGCAGAGCGAACAATTCGGCAATGCCTGTAGCTTTCACGCCATATCTGCTGCATTACGCTTGCTTTTAGATTATGAATTGGATCCCTTGGCCTTAGAAGCCGAGATTGATCACATCTGGTGGCGCGGACGGCCGATGCGCGTCTTCCCAGGCTGGGCAGTCACCCCTCGCATGCAAAAGCGCATCGTCAATTACCTGGCAGAGACCCGCGCCTTGCCGATCACGGCTGAGTTTATTCACAGCGACCCCGACACCCTGCCCCTGCAGTTGACCGATCTGAGTGCCGTGCCCTTGGTCACCCTGCTGTGGGGCTTTGGCAAAGCCCCGGCCATTTATCACGGTGCCCTGCCAATCAACTTGAATGACCGGAAAGGTGCAGGCGGGCATACCATGCTCTTTGCCGCCCACGACCCAACCCACACCACCGGCGCAGGCATCACCACCCCTTGGGGCTTCATCAACTCCTGGTGCGACGGTGGGGCAAGGCTCTATTGGATGAAAGATGAAGACTTCCGCCGGTCTTGGGGCTTCTTCCTACCCCTTGTCGGTCCCAACCCCCTGGTGCTGATCCGCAAGACACTGTAAAATATTTCCAGTGCTCTAAAAAAACCGCGCATCCTGCTAGGATAAATATGCTTCTCCCACCAAAGTATCAAATGTGACCAGTTTTGTCCCCCTTCTGCTATAATCACCCCCTATGAAACCGACCAAATTACTATTAACTTTTGCAAAAAAATACACCCTGCAGTTAGCGCTGACGGTCTTTGCCATGCTGGCACTGGTCGGCGCGCAGCTGCTGGTACCCTGGCTGATCCGCACATTGATCAATGCTTTAACTGTCGAAGCGCTCAGCCAAGCCACCCTAGACCTGATCACTAAGCTGACCATCATAGCCCTGCTGGTCTTTATCGCCCGGGCTGTGATGCAGTTCATCCGCTCTTACGCTGCACACCTGGCCGGCTGGGGCGTGGTCTCAGACGCGCGTAAATTTGTTTACCAGCATCTACAGCGCCTATCTTTGCGTTATTACGAAAACAAGCAGACCGGCCAATTGATGTCCCGTGTGATCAACGATACCGACTTGTTTGAGCGCTTCATTGCACATGCTATCCCCGAAGTTTTTGTCAATGTAGTTTCCCTCATCGGTATCACAGCCGTACTGTTCAGCATGAACTGGCGCCTGACCCTGCTGAGCATGATCCCTATCCCATTGGTGATCGTCTCACTGGTGCTTTATTCCAAGATCGTGCGCCCAGCATTCCGCCGCCGCCAGCATGAGCTTGGTGAGTTGAATGCCATCCTCAACGACACCATCTCTGGCATCCGTGATATCAAAGCCTTTACCCGTGAAGATATCGAGCTTAACCGGGTCGGCAAAACCATCGAAAGCTATCGCCAGTCGCTGTTGTATGCGCTGCGCCTGATGGCCATCTTCCAACCTTTCATGGATTTTACTTCTTCCCTCGGCCAACTCTTGGTAATCTTCTTTGGCGGGCGCCTGGCATACCAGGGCACCCTCTCTGTGGCAGACCTGGTTGCCTTTTTCCTCTACCTGGAAACCTTTTACCAACCCGTGCGCGGATTGGGCAACGCCTGGGAACAGGTGCAGGAGTCCATGGCCGGTTTTGAACGCATCTCGGAAATGCTCGATGAGGCACCTGGCATTGCCAGCCCTGCCAATGCCATTGCCATCCCCAATCGTGCCCAGGGTGAAATCGTCTTTTCGGATGTCTTTTTCCATTACACTGAGGGCGAAGACGTGCTGCAGGATATCAACCTGCACATTCCCGCCGGCAAGGTCACCGCGCTGGTCGGGCCTACTGGTGTGGGCAAGTCCACCATGGTCAGCCTGATTCCGCGCTTTTACGACGTCTGCCAGGGCGGTATCACCTTAGACGGCGTAGACCTGCGCCAGTTGGACCTCAAAGACTTGCGCTCGCAAATCAGCATCGTCCTACAGGATGTGTTTCTCTTTCACGGCAATGTGCGCGAGAACATCTTGTTTGGCAACCCCAACGCCAGCGAGGTCGACATCATCGAGGCAGCCAAGATTGCCAACGCACACGAATTCATCACCCAGCTGCCCGATGGCTACAACACGCTGATCGGCGAGCGCGGGGTTAAGCTCTCTGGTGGTCAGCGCCAACGGCTCTCAATTGCGCGTGCGGTCTTGAAGAATACGCCTATCCTAATCCTGGATGAAGCCACCTCGGCCGTGGACACTGAAACAGAACTGCTGATTCAGCAAGCCTTAGAGCGCCTGATCGCTGGGCGCACCACTATCCTGATTGCCCACCGCCTGTCTACCGTGCGCAATGCCCACCAAATTGTCGTTTTGGAAGGCAACCGCATCACCGAACTGGGTACACACCAGGAACTGCTCCAAAAAGGCGGCTTGTATCACCGTCTCTACACCGTACAGCAGCAGCTTAACTGATCAAAATGAGGCTTAAAACGCAAACCTCTGCTTCATTGGCAGGGGTTTATTTTTTAATGTGATAGTTAAACAGCCTAAATAGGCTCAAATAGGCATAATCGTGGCCGGGTTTTGGGCAACAATCTCCGGGCTCAGGCTGCCGTTGCTGAGCGCATCAAGGGCCGGTAGGAAAGCTAACCAGTCCTCTTCCTTGAATCGCAGCAGAAGGCTTACATCTGCCCCGAAGTCCTTCTCCAGAAAAATAGCATGCTGCTTTTCAGCTAGCAGCTGCACCTGTTCAAACAGCCTGTACGGCAAATTAAGCAGGATATCCAGCGTTGGCACCTTTTTGGCCAGCGGGGTTGCTTTGAGCACTTCGCGTACCGCATCGCCATAAGCCCGTACCAACCCGCCTGTGCCCAGTTTCGTACCGCCAAAATAGCGCGTGACCACGACCACTACATCCCCCAAGCCGCTGCCCTGCAGGACTGCCAAAGCTGGCCGGCCGGCTGTGCCTGATGGCTCGCCATCATCACTGCTATGCGCAATGGTGCTGGCACCGTGCCCAATTAGGAACACCGGCACGTGGTGCGAGGCATCCGGGTAGCGCGCTTTAATAACCCTGATAAAATCCCTGGCCTCTTCTACGCTAAAAGCCGGCGAAAGGCTGGCAATAAAACGTGAATTGGAAACAGCAATTTCCACCTCCACCTCGCCAGCAGGGATTAATACGTGATCCGCCATGCCTTAACCCTTCCTGATTTGAACAACATAAAGCAAGTATAATCTCTTCAGCGCTTAATCAAAAGGCAAAAGCATCCTATGAGTGATATTATCAAAACTTCAGACCCAGTCATTCAATGGCTTTTGGCGGGCGAGCCCTGGGTGGTTTGGCGAACAAAGCGAATGTTGTTGGGAGAAGATACCCTCAGCCCCCAAGTGAACGCTGCTCATCAAGCAATCATTGGCCATCCAAAATTCAAGACTGTGATGGCCGAATTAGCTTATTGGCCCTTACCCCTGCTGAACAGCCATAAATCTGCCAAACACCCCCTGCACTTGTTGAGTTTCTTGGTCGATATCGGCTTACAGGCTGAAGACGCCGGTGTACCAGACATAATTGAGAAGATCCTCTCACATCAAAGCCAACAGGGACCTTTCCAAGTACTGATGAATATCTCACCTCATTTTGGCGGTAGCGGTGAAGATACTTATGCTTGGGCTTTATGTGATGCCCCCCTGCTGCTCTACAGCCTGGTTAAGCTGGGCATGGGGGATGATGAGCGTGTACAAGCTGCGCTTTCGCACCTGCTTGGGCTCCTGCGGGATAACGGCTGGCCCTGCGCGGTTTCCCCAGAGCTGGGACGCTGGCATGGACCTGGCCGGAAAGATGATCCCTGCCCTTATGCCACCTTGCTGATGCTGAAGCTCTTAGCTGAACTGCCCCAAACTCAAGCCATTGAAGCTGCGCAGATCGGTGCTGAAAGCCTGCTAACCCTATGGACTCAAAGCCGAGATAGGCACCCATACTTGTTCTACATGGGTGATGATTTCCGCAAACTTAAAGCCCCGCTGGTTTGGTACGATATTTTGCATGTTACGGATGTTTTAAGCCGTTTTGCTTGGCTAAGATCTGACCCAAGATTGGTAGAAATGGTTCAGATCATGTCAGCGAAATGCAATGAACTCGGATTTTTTGTACCCGAATCCGTTTACCAGGTTTGGAAAGATTGGGATTTTGGCCAAAAGAAATTGCCCTCACAATACTTAACCCTGCGTGTCTTGGAGATCACAGCCAGGATGCAGCCAAACACAACGACAACGAATACAAGGTAAGTGAAAAGGAATCTAACATGCTGTTCTATGCCATCATCAATATAATTACCTTTATTACTTGGGGAGTGGATAAATACAAAGCCATCTCAAGACAGTGGCGCGTCCCTGAACGCGTGTTGGTATCCTTGATTTTGTTGGGAGGTGCTTTTGGCGCCCTGGCCGGCATGCTGGTTTTCCACCACAAAACCCGTAAAAAAGAGTTTTGGGTGCTGGTAGGTGTTGGCATACTGCTTCACTTAGCGATCTACTTCCTGATTGTGCGTTAGTTTCAATAATATAAAACTTAGCTAAATTGCTTATTACCCTCAGTGCGCAACCCCCATGGGTCGGGGATTCGAACCCTAATAATAAAATAAGCCGACAATTATATCGGCTTGTGCCCTCAGTGCGCAGCCTCCTGTGGGACAGGGATTGGAACCCTAATAATAAAATAAGCCGACAATTATGTCGGCTTGTGCCCTCACGGGGATTCGAACCCCGGTTTTAGCCTTGAAAGGGCTGCGTCCTAGTCCCCTAGACGATGAGGGCGAGTTAACGAAGGCTATTCTATCATTCCCTTGCAGAGCGGTCAAGGCTGATTTTTGATTAAAATTTCCGGATTGTCATTACCCGGGCTATTGACTAAACGTGAAACCTCACGCACCTGCATGCGATCAGAATCATAAGGTATCAACATACCACGCAAGGCCGCCTGGTCTTTTTCCTGCCCCAACCAAGCCCAGCGTAGCTCCGGAGGCAAAATCACCGGCATGCGCTGATGATAGCGTGCCACCAATTCATTCGCTGCGCAGGTGATGATCGTACAGGTTGGCAGTTCATCCCCTTCCGGCGAACGCCAGGTTTCGTATAAGCCGGCAAAAGTGATAGCCTGCCCACCCTCAACCTGGAAGTAATAAGGGGTTTTGCCTTGGCCTGGGGAGGTCTGTGACCACTCAAAAAACCCATCCGCCAGGATCAGGCAGCGCCGGGATTTGAAGGCACTGCGGAAGGAGGGTTTTTCATGCACGCTCTCGCCGCGTGCATTGATCATCTGGTTGCCGATGCTGATATCCTTCGCCCAGGATGGCACCAATCCCCAACGAAAAAGTTCAATCGCCCGTGTTTCAGGGTCGCGCACCAAGGCTACCGGTTGAGTAGGCGCAATATTATAGCGCGGTTGGTAAAGCTGCAAAAAAGGCCCCAATTCAAGCGCTTCCTGCAGTTCACCGGGGTCCAAGGTCAAAGTAAATCGACCGCACATAATCTTATCCTTTCCTGTTGTTATAAATTGATCCTAAAATTAATGATAACACTAACTAAGCTAAGCCCAAAAACCTGGCTTTTAAGGTCAGTATGTAATGATCACCACCAGACCCCAAAAGCGATGAGTGATGGATGTGTATTTATAAGCAGAGAGGTATTGATTATTAAAATCTAAGGTGAATTGGGCACAAGAACAGTTATACTTAAATTCATCCACACATTATCAATTACGTTATCAATCGTATTAGTTGCGTGATAATTAGAAAATGTCTCAAGTTCTGAATCTGCAAAAATGCAGTCGAATTTCTGCTTTTCAATCGCGTTATCTAATTCTGAATTCCAGGCATCCAATTTCTGATAAAATGATTCCACTGGTTTAGATGATAAGCTGGCAAAGAACGAATTGTCTGCTGGTATAACCGTCGTCGCGTATTCAGTATGCCCGTTGTTAAAAATTGGGTACTTCTCATTTTCAATTTTGTACACTGCCATTACAGGCGATTGCTCATAAATAAAATTGCACTGTTCAGCCTGCTCTATTAATTGAAGATAGGCTTCTCTGTGAAGATCAAAGTTTGTTGCATAACTGTGACTGAATGGCAAAATGCAAAAGATAATCACAATTGCTTGCAGACCGTAGCTTGACAATTCATACTTGAAGAGGGAATCTAATTTTGGGATAATCAAATATAACAAAAACGGTAACATCAATTCCCCGAAATATGTATAGTTATTTCCCCTATGCTTTCCAAGCAATAAAATCAATAATAGCGTTGAGATAAAAATGCCAACACTGAATGGGCTAACAACGATGTTGCTAATCAGTGGTTCGTCAAATTTTAGGAAATTAAAAGTTGGTCTAGCTTTTTGTAAGATGAACTTCCGCCAAAGTTCTGGAAGAAAATACACACCTAGCAAAACAAATAAAACCCAGTATAAATTCCAAAATTCTTTTAATTGCTGTAACATGTAAGAAGTATCTTTACTGGCGATAAACGTATGATGCAAAATCGAATATTCATAATACAATGGCAGAAAAGTATTTGATATCAACAAGAATATTAAAATTGGGCCACAAACCAAAGTAATAAAAAATACCCCTTTTTTCTTCGATTCAAATAAGAATAGGTACACGGCTATAACGCCGGCAGAAAAAAGCATATATTGTTTAAAAAAAAAGCTTAGGGTACAAAATCCAGCAAATAAAAACATCACTTTCATTTTATTTTTATTTTGGATCAATATTGTAAAGCTAATCAATGCAAATACCATTCCTGCTAGATCAGGTCGAATACCGTTATTTTTCCACAGAAGACAAGTGGAATTTAACAGAATAATGATGCCAATAATTGATGATAGAATCGATGCTTTTTGTTTTCGGAATATGTAATAAGAAGCCCCAAGCAATATCACAAGAAAGACAAGTTCAAATATCTTGGCAACAAGTATGGGATGATGGGCAAGATTAATAAAAATTGACAAAAGCGCAGGATAAAGAATCCCATACAGATAGATATGCTCTGGGTAGTTTTCAAGTGAATATAAATTTATGCCCTGTGATATGCCTTTAGCAGCATGAATCTCAGCGGCATCACGGTATTCAAATGGATAGGGATATGTCAGGTAATTGAAAGAAAATTTAATTGGATTTACCAGGCTGATTAAAGTAAGCATTACGACAGCCAAGATAAAGATAATCTTGAAAGGCAACACTTTGTTTATGGCTAAGATTACCTGGTAAAAACGATTGATTATTGAATATGAAAAATCGATAGCCTGTTTGCCGTACAAGAGATAAAAACCCATACCGATAGGGAAAAATCCAAACAACAGCAAGATAACCTGTGATAAACCAAAATGGATTATGACCCCACGAATGTAATCCATTGATAGGGCAAAAAATATGCTGCCAATGCCAACAATAATTAACAATATTCCTAAGATCTTTTTCAGCATATTTAAACATGCATTATACAATAATAGTTCTACTGTAAGCTGGAAAAAAGGCTTTGAGTTTTCATATGCTGATTTGTTGAATTAAACCTGTTGGTAGCCAACAAAGAAAAATCGAGCTAAAAAACTTTGCTGTAGTTCTTGACTTATATGAACATATGTTCTATAATTAGATCATGGATGCCTTATGCAAAATCCAATCACTTAACCCCTTCATGCACTATGAGCTGGCAGAGGATTACCAACTGCACAGCCCTTCTACTACAAACGTCCAGTGCCAGGGTGAGTTAGCGATGCTGAAAGAGCATTTCCCTGTCACCCATGCGCACCTACCCGGTGGCAAGACCATCCCTTTGTTGAAAACCATGCAGACTTCTGTATGTGAGAATGACTGCAATTACTGCTGCTTTCGCAAGGGACGGGATACAGAACGTGTCTTGCTCACTCCTGATGAACTGGCCGATGCAATCATCAAGCTTGATCGGGCTGGCATCGCCAGGGGGGTTTTCTTGAGCTCGGGTGTATTTCACGGCGGGATCACCTCGCAAGATCGTTTGATCGCCACCGCCGAAGTACTGCGTTTCAAAAGGCATTACCAGGGTTACATCCATCTCAAGATCATGCCTGGTGCAGAATTCGAACAGGTTTTGCGCTGCATGGAGTTAGCAGATAGGGTTTCTATTAACCTAGAATCACCGACGCCTGCCAGCCTGGCTCGCCTAGCCCCTCACAAAGTCTTCTTTGATCAATTGCTGCAGCCGCTTAAATGGATTGCAGAGATCCGCCAGAATGACGAGCCTAAAAACACTTGGAAGCAGCGCTGGCCTTCCAGCTGCACCCAGTTCGTGGTCGGTGTGGCAGGCGAAACAGACCTCGAACTGCTATCACTGACTAGTAACCTGTATCAGCAGTATGGGCTCGCACGCGCTTATTACTCTGGCTTCTCCCCAGTGGTTGACACGCCTTTCGAAAACCTACCGCCGCTCAATCCCTGGCGTGAACACCGCCTCTACCAGGCTTTTTTCTTAATGCGCGATTACCAAATTGACCTTGAAGAATTGGAGTTCATGCCCGCTGGCGACCTGCCGCTTGAAAAAGACCCGAAAATGTTCCTGGCAGAAAGACAACTCCTGGAACAGCCCATCGAGATCAACACTGCTGATTACAAGCAGCTGCTCAGGGTGCCTGGCATCGGGCCTAACAAAGCGCGCCTGGTCATGGAAAAGCGGCAGGTGCATAAGATCCGCGAGCTTAATCAACTACACGCACTTGGCATCCCCTTATCCAAGGCCAGCCCTTTTATCCTCCTCGATGGCCAAAGGCCTGATTACCAGGAAAGCTTGTTTGCCCAAATAGTTGTCTAGTATGAGGAAATTAGGCTAAAAGGATCAATTTTGCTTTAGACAATTTCTATTTTGTCGAGGGGGAATTTGCTTTGCTTGAATAATTCAGAAAGTCTTGCTTTGGTTTCATCTTTTAAACCCGCAAGAACCAATCGCAGGTAAAAACTACCATCCGGTGAGGTATTATTGATCGTGCGGATGATATTTCCACCAGAGTCTGAGACTAACCCGGCTATATAAGCCAAAAAGCCAGGTCGATTGGTTGCATTTGAGCCTGCCACTTCTATCGTTGACCACTGCAGTGCGTTTTTGCTGATCCCCACCATATCCAGTGCATTTCTCAATTCATCCAGGTGGATAGATTTACCTCCCACAGCAGAGTAAAGATCGTCAATACTAGCACAGGCTAGCAAGCCCAGCATGGCTTCGATGCGGTTTTTATCCAGGGCTTGCACGTCTTTGAGATCCAATATGCCGCGTTCAGCCAGCTCACCATGGATCATCTCTATCCCTATGCGGCTGGATTCCTTCAGCGCTTCCATAGCCAGCACGATCCTTAGCCTGCGTGCCGTGGTGATGTTACAGTGATTAAGCCAATCTGGATTTGGAACTTTGATCTCTCCCCCAGTGATCACCTCAACCACATCGCCAGGATGCAACTCATCGTAAAGATGTCTTTCTTCACCGTTCACGATAACCTTGTTGATCTTATCCAGGAAGAATTCCTGGATAGCCGAAACCCCGTCCAATACCGTGCTGCCTTCCTGCAAGAAGCGCGTACCGCCATAAGGCGTCAAGATTTGCACCGGTCGATATTTGCTGAGGTCTTTATCGTTATTGATCGCATATACTACGCCCCAGGTGTTTTCGCCTTCCATTTCTTCGGTTGTAATGGCTACTTCAACCGCCCCGCAACCGGGCATCCAGATGGTCACCTGCAAGGCACGGTAGCCGTTCTGGGGGCTAGCAATATAATCATCAAAACGATCCTGGTCGAGGTTACGGCTGAAGTATTTATTAACCTTGGCAAACAAGCGGTAACAGGCATTCTCATCATTTTCCCTGACAATCATGCGAAAGCTAACGATGTCATTGACCGCAGAAAAATCTTCCAGCGAAGTTCGGCGTGCGCGGGCCATACGCTGCAGTTTATCCCAAGCCTGCCAGTAGCCATTGACCGTAAAGCGCACTGAGCCGGAAATGCCCTCTGCCTCCATGATGTGCGCTAATTCGTTGAGATAATAGCGAATAAAGTTCAAATGCAAACGGGGGTCGGAATCAATCTTCTGCTGCACATAGCGGAACGCTTCGGGCTCAGCGTAAGGGAAGGCCATATCTTCAATCCAGCGCCGCCAGCGGTAGCAATTGAGAATGCCAGCCAACTTGCCATAAGCCCTGATCGCTTCGGTAGCTTTCTGCCACTGCTTGGAGCGCGGCATGTGCTCCAACGTCATCAAGTTATGACTTTTATCTGCCAGCTTAACTAAGAAGACGGCCGGGTCCCTGAACATTGCGATCTTGCGTAAGGTTTCGATCTCGCGGGAGCTGCCGTCTCTGGGGTTGCTTAGCTTCGTCACGCCGTCAATAACATGCGCCACCTCCTTACCCAAGGGACCTGGAAAGAAGTCTTCAATGGCTTCTAAGCTTTCGCCCTGGTCTTCAATGGCATCGTGCAGGAGCGCGGCAATTGTCCAGGCTTCTTTTTGCACCAGGCGATCAATGAATGCGGCTACCCACCCACAGTGCGTCTCAAAATAAGGCTCGCCTGAAAGCCGCTTTTGGCCGGCATGCAGCTTCCTGCCCAGGTCGTAGGCACGCGCAATCGCCTCCGTGCGGGGAATGAACTCCTCCACATGGAATTCGCCAAGCAACCGCGGCCTAATTTCCTGGATGTTCTCAACGTCAACCGGCATAAATCTCACACATCCTTTGATTAAGGATGCCTTTTAATCTTAGCACCAATTATAGCGTTTTAACAAATTTTGTGACCGTCTGGAGGTATTTTTACATCTTTTTAACCTTAATTGTCTATTAAAATTTTCATCGCCCTTAATCTGACAATTCACAAGCTTACACACCCCAATAATAGTTTTGCTTACAACCCGCCACTAACCACTTGACTCAAAGCATGTTTTCTTTTATAATAGAACATATATTCTAAATTGGAATATTTGAGCCTAAAGTTAAGGATAGGTCTTGCAGATGAATAAGCAGCTTTTTCAACCCACTGCCGGTCAGGTTTCCCTGCTCATCGCGCCCTCAGCCACCATCGCCATCCTGATGGAAATGACCGCTGAGTTGGCAACCAAAAGCCAGGTTACCGTTGTGGACGGCGGCAACCGTTTTGACGGATACGGGCTGGCGCGCGCCTTACGGCGGCGCACATCTTCCATCCCAGATGCGCTCCAAAACGTGCTCCTCAGCCGCACCTTCACCTGCTACCAGATGGCGGTCTTGCTTGAAAACTTCGCCCAGGGCACTCTGCCCATCATCGTGCTCGATTTGCTATCCACCTTCCTGGATGAAAACGTGCGCCTGCAAACCCGCCAGGACTTACTGGGGCAATGCCTGATGCACTTGCAGCGGCTCAGCCAGACCGCGGCCGTGGTCGTATGGGTGCGCAAGCGCAGCCTGCCCGGGCTTGAAGATGCTGGGCTGCTGGAGATGGTCACCGAGAGCGCGCAAAACATCTGGCGCCTGGAAGCCCCCCAGCCTGAAGCGCAGCAACTGCCCCTGTTCAGTGCGCCCAGCCCGTCACAAAGCCACCTTACACCACCCAAACCTTGAAAGGAGCAATTTATGGGAAGAACACTTGCATCTGCCACACAAGTTTTACTGCACGAGGAAGGCGCATTGAGCCGCTTTCGGCGCGCCCTGCGCCGCAGCGACCAGTTAGCCTTTGATGATCTCTTCAACGCTGCTCAAAACCACCTCTCTGCGGCCGCCTACGCCGCACATACCCTGCCCTTTGAAAGCTTCCTGCTGGCCATGCTGCTGGAAGAGCATAAGGAAACAATGCGCCTGCGCCAGGCGCTGCATGAGCTGCAGGAGATGCATGCCTGAACTGGATGCCTGGCTGCTGGATCTCTTTGAAGATCCGCAGGACGACTTGGTGTTGTACTTCATCAGCAAAGACGGCCAGCGCCTACGCCTGCGCCACACCTTCCCGGTCACTTTTTACGCGCTGGGGCAGGATAGCGACCTGCGCGCGCTCTGGCGCTTTTTGGCAGCGCAGTCCCCACGCCCAAACCTGCGCCGTGAAAAACGCAGTGACGTTTTTACCCGCCAGGATGAGACCGTCCTGGCCGTTGAAGTGCCCAAAAGCTATCACCAGCGCACCCTGTTTGAGAAAGTAGTCAAAGCTTTCCCGCAGTTATCCTACGCCGACGCCGACCTGCAGCTTTCTCTGCGCTTCGCAGCTGCCACGGGCGTCTTCCCTACCGCCTACTGCCATATCTGCTTTGATGAGGGCCAGAACCTGCTCAAAATCGAAGCCAAAGAAAGCGCCTGGGATTTAGAAAGTTCCCCAATACCCCTGCGAGTGATGACGCTCTACCCCGACGTGAACCCAACCCACGCCCAGCCGCAGCTGCTGAAAATCGAGGTCGGTAACGATCACTACCAGCTGGCGTTGCAGCCAGAAAGGCCCTTGCTGGTTAACCTGCGTGCCCTGCTGCTGCGCCATGACCCCGACCTGCTGCTCACCGATTGGGGCGATACCTGGCTGCTGCCGTATTTGATCCAGACGGCAGAAAAAAACGAATTACCTCTGCCGCTAAACCGGGAAAAGCGTGTAGAGGTGCACTGGCAGAAGGAGCGCACCTACTTCTCCTACGGGCAGATTGTCTACCGCGGCCAGCAGGTACACCTGTACGGCCGCTGCCATATCGACCGGCGCAATGCCGTCCTGTGGGATGACTATGAGCTGGATGGTATCCTGGAAGCTTGCCGGGTAACCTCCCTGCCACTACAGGTATCCGGGCGCACTTCGCCCGGCACCGGCATCTCATCCATCGAAATCCTCACCGCGCTGCGCGAGGGCATCCTGGTGCCCTGGCAAAAACAACAGGCAGAGATGATCAAACCAGCCAGCGAGCTTTTCCTAGCAGACCAGGGCGGTCTGGTCTACCAGCCCAAAGTGGGCGTGCATAACGACGTGGCCGAGATTGATTTTGTGTCGCTCTACCCGGCCATCATGGTCTATTTCAACATCTCACCCGAAACTATCCTGAACGATCCCCAGGCGCCAAACCTGGTGCCCACGTTGGGAATGGGCATTGATAACAGCAAGGTAGGGCTAATTCCCAAAGCGCTCAAGCCCCTGTTGGTGAAGCGCGTTTCGCTCAAAAAGCGCGTGGGTAAAATGCAGCCCTGGGACCCACTGCGCACCGTCTACAGCCGGCGTGCTTCGGCGCTGAAATGGCTACTAGTGACCTGCTTTGGCTACCTGGGCTACAAGAATGCCCGTTTTGGGCGCATTGAAGCACACCAGGCTGTCACCGCTTACGGGCGCGAAGCGCTGCTGCTTGCCAAAGAGACTGCTGAAGAGGCCGGCTACGAGGTAGTGCACCTCTATGTTGACGCACTGTGGGTGCGTAAAAAAGGTAAAAAGACACCTGAAGATTTCGAAGACCTGCTGGTGGAAATCCATAATCGCACCGGCTTGCCCATTGCCTTAGATGGCGTGTACCGTTGGTTGGTTTTCCTGCCCTCCCGCCAAAACGCAAACCGGCCAGTGCCAAATCGTTATTTTGGCGTTTTCCAGGATGGCTCGCTCAAGGTGCGCGGCATCGATGCGCGCCGCCATGACAGCCCGCCTTTCGTAGCACAGGCACAAATGCACATCCTGGAGCTGATGGCCGCCAGCCAAGATCCGGGGCAAGCCCTGCCAGGCGTGATACGCTACCTGCAGAGCCGCCTCAGGCAGTTACATACCTATCAAATACCTTTGGAAGACCTGATAATCAAGCAGCGGCTTGGACGCAAACTGGATGCCTACCGCAGCCTGCCCGCCACTGCCCGTGCCGCCCTGCAGTTGGAGCGCATTGGCAAGCACCTGCGCCCCGGTCAGCGCGTGGTATTCTTGTACACCCTGGGGGAGCCGGGCGTGCATGCCTGGGACCTGGAAAAACAGCCGCATCCAGCCAGCATAGACCTTGAGCGCTACCAGGAATTACTGCTGCGTGCGGCATCCATGGTGCTGCAGCCCTGGTTTGGCAGCGAAGAAAAACTGCGTGCGTTGATACTAAAAAAGGGTGAGCAGCTGCAATTACCCCGCATGCGGGTACAGCACCCGTCCGAGCACCGCCGCAATATTCCAGGCATCGTCAATCCCGCGGTGCAAGGTGCCCTCCAGGGACATACCCAGTAAATCCATAGCAGCAGGCAGCCCCACCTCACGTTTGAGTTTGAGCTGCAGTGCCAATAAATTCTTGACATTGATGTGCGACCTGCCAAAGGGGTAATCGACGCCCCATGCCTGGCACTGCGCCTGCAGTTGGATGCGGTCGTAATCGCCATAGCTTGCCCAGGTGCGATTGCGCGAGTTGTACTCCCGTATTAAGACCTGGCAAGCCTCTTCAAAACTGATCCCGGCATCAACCTGGCTTTGTGTCAGGGTAGTCAGCTCTTCACAGTAGGGACTGATCTTTGAACGTTGTGGCTTAACCAAAAGTGCGCGGTTATCCAATCTTTCTTCACTGGCAAGGTCCAAAAGACACAGCCCGATCTCGATAATCTCGCTCTCTTCACCTATTGGCGGTTCGCCCGACCAACAAGTTGCTTCAAGGTCTACCACGATAATTTGATCTAACTTTCTTGCCATTTTAATCAATCCTCAGCCTGTGCTAAGTGAGCTTTCTGTTCTTTGCTGAGCCCAGCCGCCACCAGGGCATAACTTAGGTCAATCAGTTCAGCCAGTAGTGCATCTTCCAGGCTACCATTGCAGGTTACCGTGATCCAGTGCTTCTTGTTGAGGTGATAACCCGGCCTGATCGCTGGGTAAGTATGGCACAGCATAACCGCCTGCGCCGGGTCACACTTAAGGGAGAGGCTGATTGGTTCTTCCTGCCAGGCCATCAATGCAAACATCTTTTGCATCACCCGGAAAGTGAGCACATCCATTCCAAAAGGCATATCCTGGCTGCTGCCTTTCTTACTCAGCAGGTAATCGCATAAGGCTTCATAAGTCTGTAAGTTACCCATCTCAGCCCTTGTCTGGAACCTCAATCCGTTCTAATACCCCTTTTTCTAAGTTCAATATACAAAATGAGCGGCTTTCTCGGCGTATGCCGCCCAGCGCACCCGGGTTAATGACCCTGGTTCTTAAGATGCGGTCATCCTTAAAGCGATGGGTGTGACCGTGAAAAACATAATCATAAACTTTACTCAGCGCTGCTTGTGAAATCTGCCCTTCCACATCCCCGTGTGCGGCGAAAATCCGTTTGCCCCCTATAACGCCCTCATAATGATGTCCAGCCTGGCTGCCATTACCTAAATGCTGTACCTGTTTTTGAATAGAGTCGGTATAGAGGTCAGTATTTCCAAACATGTAAATGAGCTGGAAGCCCTTAAAATATTGGATAAGGTCCTCATCAACCAGGTCTCCGCAGTGGATGACCGTCTGCACGCCCCTTTCTTTTAAAGTTGCCAGGCAGCTGATCAGGTTTGAGAGTTGATTATGTGTGTCTGAAAGGATGCCAATGTCCATTTGTCCTTGATGTTAGCCCAATTATCATAATTTAGCAACCAAAAATTATCCTGAGTATTTTATCCTTTTAATGCTTGTGGTAAAATTTAATTAACATTATAACAATCTCAAAAATTGTCGGATCTTTAATTGTTTAGGTTAAAAATTGGCGGAGTGTAAATGACATCATCATTGCAAAAGGGCATCGAAGCTGCAAAGCTTGGTTCGATGGATGAGGCGCTTGCCCATCTCAAAGATGCCATTATCGAAGAACCGGACAATGCCGATGTCTGGATCTGGCTTTCCGCCATCATTGAAGACGAAGATAAACAGGTCATTTTCCTCAAAAAAGCACTCGATTTGGATCCCAATAACCGCCAAGCCCAACGCGGGTTGGCTTTCATTGAACGCAAACAGTACAACCCGCCCAAAGTAGGCGAAACGCTTTCTGACTATACCAAGCCTATTGGGCTCTTCCGCGCCAGTCCGAACGACCAGCCGCAGCCCCCGTCCTCGACTACAAGCCAACCAACCCCATCTGCAGTGCAAACACCTGCAGCAGCCCCTTCGCCCTCGCAAACCCCTGCCCAGGCCGAAGCAACGCCACCCACAGAGGCAAAGCCAGAAAAACCGCCCATGAGTGAAAAAACCAAGGCATGGTTGGATGTGGTGTTATATGGCATCATTTTGATGGTCTTTATAATCATTGGCATCCTGGTGGGTTCCACCATGATAAATATTGACTTACCCTACTTTAGAGAGCCAACCCCTGTTTTGCAGGTGACACCTGCTTCTGAAGGTGTTTTCTTGATGAACGAAGGCCAATTTGAGGAGATGAGCTTATTCCTGGGCGAACCAGATATCGAGACAGGTATCCCCGTCACGACCAATCCCCAGCAGGAAATTTTGATCAATACGCCCCTGATTGTGATGGATAAATTATTACTCAAATACGAAAACGGTGATTATCTTGCTTTTCGATCCCAGCAAGTTGAAAACGCCATACATATCCTGACCCCACAGTTTCCCCTACAAAGCGGGCTGTACTGCTTGGTATATGAATTGAATCTAGAAAAAAATGAGGCGCTTTATTGGTGCTTCCGCGTTGAGTAAGCGCGAAGATTAGTGTAATCGTAAAAATACATGCCCAATCCTGATATTGGGTTTTTTAACGCCTAGAGCTTTAACCCATTCTGTTTAATGTATAATTGCACAAGCGCTAAAACTTAAGAAAAAAAGCTGAGGTAAGATTAATCATGCAAGAAAATGCAATTCTACACGTCAAGGAAATTGCCGAGAAAATATTCAGATTTACAGTCTTAACACCAGTAATTGCCAAAAAGGGCAAGCCTGGTCAATTTGTGATTGTACGGTTAACCCAAGAAGGCGAACGCATTCCCCTGACGATTGTGGATACTGACCCCGAAGCAGGCACCATCACCCTAATTGTGCAGCAGGTCGGTAAAAGCACCTGCCTGATGTGCAGCCTCAGCACAGGTGACCGCATTCCAGATATCCTTGGGCCGCTTGGCAACCCCTCAGAAATTAAGAATTTTGGCAATGTAGTCGTGATTGGGGGCGGTGTCGGCACAGCCGTCAGTTACCCGGTCGCAAAAGCGCTTAAAGCGGCTGGCAACCACGTCACCACCATTTTTGGCGCCCGCACGAGAGACCTCGTCATCCTTGAAAATGAAATGAAAGCCGTCAGCGATGCCTGTTACATCACCACCGATGACGGATCCTATGGCTTTCACGGCTTTGTAACCACCAAATTACAAGCCCTGATCGATGAAGGTCTGCACTTTGACAAAGCCATTGCCATCGGTCCCTTGCCAATGATGCGCGCTGTCGCGGAACTGACCCGGCCTTACGGCATCCCTACCACGGTAAGCCTCAACACAATCATGGTGGACGGCACGGGTATGTGCGGCGGCTGCCGCGTAGAAGTTGGCAACCAGACCCGCTTCACCTGCGTGGATGGGCCTGAATTTGACGGGCACCTGGTTAATTTTGAGAACGTCATGCGCCGCAACCAGGCTTATGTACACGAAGAAAAATGCTCGCTTGATGAAGAAATCCGTAAGATCAAAGCGGATAACCTCAAAACTCGCATGCAAATTCCCCGCCAGGAAATGCCTGAGCGGCCAGTTACTGAACGTGTGAAGACCTTTGACGAAGTCAACCTGGGCTTTGCCAAAATGGCTGCCATCCAGGAAGCGCAGCGCTGCCTGCACTGTCGTAAACCATTGTGCGTAGAAGGTTGCCCGGTTGGCGTCAAAATCCCTGAGTTCATCGACCTTTTACTGCAGGGTGAGCTGCTGCAGTCTGCCCGCAAAATACAGGAAGATAATGTCTTGGCCAAAGTTTGCGCCAGGGTGTGCCCCCAGTCAGACCAGTGTGAAGGCGCCTGCATCCTCACCCGCCGCGGTGAGTCAGTGGCCATTGGGGCATTAGCACGCTTTGTCACCGATTATGCCCGCGAGCATGAGACCCAAACAGAGCTTCCCCCAACTAAAAAATCTGGCTTCAAAGTTGCCATTATTGGTTCCGGTCCCTCTGGGCTGAGCTGCGCAGGTGACCTAATCCGCGCCGGGCATGACGTAACCGTCTTTGAAGCTTTTCATGAGTTTGGCGGGGTGTTGATCTACGGCATCCCGGAATTCCGTCTGCCCAAAGAAATCGTGCGCGAGGAAGTGCAAGCATTAAGAGCGCTAGGCGTGGAATTTAAGGCCAACACCGTCATTGGTGCCACCTATACCATTGACGAACTAATGCATGATGAGGGCTTCGATGCCATCTTTATCGGGGTTGGGGCTGGCTTGCCCAATTTTATGAAGATACCAGGTGAAAACCTGGTGGGGGTCTACTCCGCGAACGAATTCCTGACCCGCGTCAACTTAATGAAAGCCTACCAATTCCCCAAGGTTGACACGCCTGTCTTGGATGTCAAGGGAAAGACTGTCGCTGTAATCGGCGGCGGCAACACGGCTTTAGACTCTGCCCGTGTCGCCCTGCGGCTGGGTGCTAAAAATGTGAGCATCGTCTACCGCCGCAGCGAAAAAGAAATGCCCGGCCGCCTCGAAGAAATCAAACATGCCAAGCATGAAGGTATCCAGTTTGAGTTCCTGGCTGCACCAATTGAATTCTTGGGCAATGAGCAAGGCCGCCTCACCAGCATGCGCGTCATTCATATGGCGTTGGGAGAGCCAGATTCTTCTGGCCGGCGCCGACCCGAACCTATTCCTGGCTCAGAGCAGGTCTTACCGGTCGATGTGGTAGTGGTTGCCATTGGCAACGGCTCCAACCCGATCATCCAAAAAACCACCCCAGACCTGGCTTTCAACAAATGGGGCAACATCATCGCTGATGAGACCAGCATGGCAACCAACATCGAGGGTATTTTTGCTGGCGGGGATATTGTCACTGGTGGTGCAACCGTGATCTTAGCCATGGGCGCTGGCCGCAAAGCAGCTAAAGCCATCAACACTTTTCTTGAAAAGAAGGCTCGGGCGTATAATTTACCCTAATTGACAATCAATCGTAAATGAGGAGATCAAAATGGGAAAGAGCAAAGTAGTTTGCATAGGGGCGGGGAGTTTTTCCTTTGGCCTTTCTACCCTGGTTACCTTGTTACAGTCCGAGGTTTTACGTGGCAGTGAGATCGTCCTGGTAGACCGCGACGCGCAGGCCTTGGAAACCATCAGCAACCTCGCAAACTGGCTCAATGAGGCTTGGGACTGCGGTAAAACCATCAGCGCGTATTCACATCACAGGCAAGCCTTGAATCACGCAGATTTTGTGATCAGCGCCATCGAAGTGCCCCCGCGTGAAAAACTCTGGCAGCAGGATTACGAAATCACCCTAAAATATGGCGTATCACAGCCTTACGCTGAAAATGGCGGTCCCGGCGGCTTCGCCCATGCTGCACGCAACGTACTGCCCGTCTTGGATATTGTTTACGATATGGAAGCCCAATGCCCGGAGGCCTGGTTTATCAATTTCACAAACCCCATGCAGCGTATCTGTGCCCTCATCCGACGTTACTCGCAAATCAAGGCCGTCGGGTTATGCCATCAACTCGGTGCTGGCTATGCTATGGCTGCCAAAACCCTGGCAAATGACCTGGGCTTGCCGGCTGGTGATGATTTTCTAAGCACCCATGCTGATGTTGCCAACCGCGAACCGATGATGCGCATGGGCTTATTAGGCTTCCAGCACCTCAAAATCCTGGCTGCAGGCGTCAATCACTTCACCTGGATGCTGGACCTGCGCCACCGTCAAACAGGAGAGGACTTGTACCCGCTTTTCCGCAAACGCTGGCAGGCGCTTGACCCCACTTTTGAGCCGCTTACACGGGCGGTCTTCGATGCCTTCAACGTCTTCCCTATCCCTGGTGATGAACACCTGTGCGAATACCTGCCCTGGGTTTCAGACCCTATCAGCAAGCCCTGGCAGAAGTATGACCTGAGCCTTTACGATTGGCAGGAACGCGACCGTGCCCGGGGCCTTGATTGGCAGCGCGTGCGCAGTGTCATCGCAAACAAAGAAAACCCGGATCAGTTTGCCCATCCTTTCAGCGAAGGCGCCATTGAAGTCATTGAAGCGATACTAACCAATGCAGATTTCGTTGCAGAAGCGG
>Ga0209723_1003145_pt1 | contig 20368 bp, 17 predicted proteins | sample BiotimSIPDNA_2_FD_185750 | JGI IMG/M metagenome (GOLD analysis project Ga0209723, IMG submission 185750) | Anaerobic biogas reactor microbial communites from Washington, USA - Biogas_R2 time_0 SIP DNA (SPAdes) (version 2) | ecosystem: Engineered > Bioreactor > Anaerobic > Unclassified | place... | reverse complement strand
GATATAACTTCGAGGACGCTATTCTTCTGAGTGAAAAGTTGATCAAAGAAGACGTTTACACTTCGATTCACATTGAGGAATTTGACGTCACGGCGCGGGACACCAAGCTCGGGCCCGAAGAAATCACCTACGATATTCCGAATGTTGGCGAGGAAGCACTGAAAAATCTCAACCATGATGGGGTGATTCGTGTGGGTGCGGAGGTTAAGCCGGGTGACATTCTTGTTGGAAAAATCACTCCGAAGAGCGAGACTGAACTGGCACCAGAGGAGAAGCTCCTCAGGGCTATTTTCGGAGAAAAGGCGGCGGATGTGAAGGATTCCTCGTTGACTGTTCCTTCCGGAGTCCAGGGGATTGTGATGGACGTAAAGGTGTCCAGCCGCGTGGATGGCGAAAGTGAGAAGCTATCGCCTTCTGACCGTAGGCGCCAGATCAAAAAGATCACCGAAGAATATCGTTCCCAACAGGACAAGCGTCGTGAAGAGCTCACCGAGGCGTTGTCAAACATTCTTCTCGGAGAAAAGATCCCGCTGGATGTTCGCAACAGTGAATCCGGTGAAATCATTATTCCCCAGAATCGTAAGATCACGAAGACTCTGCTTCGTCGTCTGGCTGCGGTGTCGAAGCATATTGAGATTGATCCATCTCCGGTCCGCATCAAGGTGATGGAGATCGTCCGGAATTTCCAAACCAAGTTCGACGAGCTAGACCGCGAAAGGGAACGCAAGATCGAAGCTGTCGAGAAGGGAGATAGTGTGGACCAGGGCGTGATCAAAAACGTCAAGGTATACGTTGCCACCAAGCGTAAGATTCAGGTTGGAGACAAGATGGCCGGTCGTCACGGGAACAAGGGGGTTGTGGCCCGTATTGTTCCGGTAGAGGATATGCCGTTCCTCCCCGATGGGACGCCGATTGAGATTTGCTTGAATCCTCTGGGTGTGCCTTCCCGAATGAATGTTGGGCAGGTTCTTGAGACGCATCTTGGTTGGGCCTGTAAGAAGCTTGGACTTAAAGTTGCGACTCCTGTCTTTGACGGAATCTCCGAAAAGGAAATCCGGAGCTACCTGCAACAAGCCGATTTGCCTGAGCACGGGAAGGCTCGTTTGTTTGATGGGCGTTCTGGTGAGGCATTTGAGCAAAGTGTGGTCGTCGGTTATATCTACATGCTGAAGCTCAATCACCTTGTTGCAGAGAAGATTCACGCACGTGCGACCGGTCCATACAGTCTGATCACCCAACAGCCGCTGGGCGGGAAGGCCCAGTATGGCGGTCAGCGTTTGGGGGAAATGGAAGTGTGGGCGCTTGAAGCTTATGGGGCAGCATACATGCTTCAGGAGCTCTTGACCGTCAAATCGGACGATGTGCAGGGGAGAACGAAGATATACGAGTCGTTGGTCAAAGGAGACCGAAGTCTCGTGGCAGGAACCCCCCAATCCTTCAACGTTTTGATGAAGGAGATTCAGGGACTGTGCCTCGATATCAGGCTGGAACAGGATGAGTTTGAAATCAATGCCTGATACTGATCCATCAACCCAACAGCGTCACAATAGAATCTTTCACCATGAGTAGCCAGGAATTTGCTGAATCTCTCAGTTTAGAAAAAGACCGCTCTTTGAGGAGCGTCGCCATTTCGATCGCATCTCCGGACTCGATACGGCAATGGTCAAAGGGGGAGGTCAAGAACCCCGAGACGATTAACTACAGAACCTTCAAGCCGGAGCCAGGCGGACTGTTTTGTGAGCGGATATTTGGACCCGTTCGCGACTACGAAGCCGGGAAATACAAGGGCATCAAGTACAAAGGCATGATCGACGAGCGCACCGGTATTGAGTGTACCGTGGCGCGTGTTCGCCGTGAGCGGATGGGTCACATTGAGCTCGCGGTGCCGGTTTCCCACATCTGGTTCCTCAAGAGCATGCCGAGTCGCATTGGCCTGATGTTGGATGTCACCGCACGGAATCTCGAGAGGGTGATATATTACGAGAATTACATGGTAACCAAACCAGGTAAGACTCCTCTTGAAGAAAAACAGCTTTTGACAGAACAGGAGTTTCAGCAGGCTCAGGATGAATATGGTTACGACGCTTTTGAAGCCAAGATGGGTGCTGAGGCGATTCGTGATGTTTTGGGTTCGCTCGATATGCCGGCTTTGGTGACTGAGCTTCACGAGCAGATGCATGCGACGCGATCCAAGCAGATTAAGAAGAAAATCGCCAAGCGCCTCAAGGTGATCCAGGGTTTCATGGAATCAGGAACGCGTCCGGATTGGATGATTCTGGAGGTTTTGCCAGTTATTCCCCCAGATTTGCGCCCATTGGTTCCTTTGGAGGGTGGACGTTTTGCAACGTCTGACTTGAATGACCTATACCGCAGGGTGATCAACCGGAACAACCGGTTGAAGAACCTGATGCAGCTCAAAACCCCGGACGTGATTATCCACAACGAGAAGCGTATGCTTCAGGAGTCTGTGGACGCGTTGTTTGACAACGGGCGTCATGGCAGGGCAATCACTGGTGCCGGTAACCGCCCTCTGAAATCCTTGAGTGACATGCTGAAGGGGAAGCAGGGTCGCTTCCGCCAGAATCTTCTTGGAAAGCGTGTGGACTACTCAGGACGTTCGGTGATCGTGATCGGTCCCGACCTGAAGTTGAGTCAGTGCGGATTGCCCAAAAAGATGGCTTTGGTTCTTTTCGAGCCGTTTATCATTCGCCGTTTGAAGGAATTGGGATTTGTGCATACCGTGCGTGGTGCCCGGAAGATGATCGAGAAACGTTCTCCGGAGGTCTGGGATATTCTCGAAGAAGTGACCAAGGGCCATCCAGTGCTATTGAACCGGGCGCCCACCTTGCACCGACTTTCCATTCAGGCTTTTGAGCCGGTTTTGATTGAAGGAGATGCCATTCGTGTTCATCCGTTGGTTTGTACTCCTTACAATGCTGACTTCGATGGCGACCAGATGGCCGTTCACGTTCCATTGTCGTTGGAGGCCGTGATGGAGGCCAAGTTGCTCATGATGGCAACGCACAACATTTTCTCTCCATCGAGTGGAAAACCGATTCTGACCCCTTCACAGGACATCGTCCTTGGTTCATACTATCTCACGTTTGAGCCGGTATCCAAGCCAGAGGCGGGAAAGCATGTCCCGTTGGTGGAAAGCATTGATGAGGTGCTTCTCGCAGAGGCGGATGGTGTGCTTAAGAAGCATGACTGGATCGATTTGAAGAATCCCGACTATGGACGCCAAACTGAAGTCGGGAACTCGGAACGCAAAGTCATCCGTACCACTGTTGGCCGTGTGATATTCAATACCATCTGGCCGCGTGAGGTCGGATTCGTGAATTATCCTGTGCCAAAGGGGAAACTTGGTGACTTGATTTTGGCCACCTACAAAACAACGGGTGGGGACAAGACCATTGAGACGCTCGATAACCTCAAGCAACTTGGTTTCAAGGTCGCTACTCAGGCGGGAATTTCGATTGGTATCGATGATATGATCATTCCTCCGAGCAAGACTGAAATCATCAAGCGTGCCCGCACATCAATTGAGGAAGTGGAAAGTCAGTTCCGGAAGGGGATTACCACTAAGGGTGAACGGTATAACAAGATCGTGGATATCTGGGGTGGGGCAACGGACAAGGTTGCAGCTGAAGTGTTCCAAAGCCTTTCGACGAGTCGGAGCCGGAACGAGATCAACCCTGTCTACATCATGATGGATTCGGGGGCTCGCGGAAACAAGCAGCAGGTCCGTCAGTTGTGCGGAATGCGTGGTTTGATGGCGAAGCCGTCGGGAGATATTATCGAACGTCCGATTCTTGCATCGTTCCGCGAAGGTCTGTCGGTTTTGGAATACTTTATTTCGACCCACGGAGCACGTAAAGGACTCGCAGACACGGCGCTCAAGACCGCCGACGCAGGTTATTTGACCCGTAAGCTTTGTGATGTGGCGATGGATTGCGTAGTCGCTGAAATTGATGACGGCAACCGGGAAGGCGTCTGGAAAGTTGCAATTGGAGATGGCAACGATGATATTGTGTCGCTCTACGAACGTATTGTTGGAAGATTTGCCACGGACGACGTTCAAAACCCATTGGATCCTTCAGAGATCCTGGTTCGTGGCGGTCAGATGATCGACGAAGAGACTGCGAAACGCATCGAGACACTCGGCATTGACCGTATTCGGGTGATGTCCCCGCTCACGACGAAGCAGAAAGTCGGTATTACCGCAAAAGAATACGGTATTGACCCCGCGACGAATGACTTGGTTGAGATCGGCAGTGCGGTGGGTATCGTAGCGGCTCAGTCGATCGGGGAACCCGGAACTCAGCTCACGATGCGTACATTCCACATCGGTGGGGTGGCGAATCAGAGCAAGCGTGATCCTGAAATCCGGGTTCGAAATGGCGGAAAGGTTAAATACTCCAAGGATCTTCGCTGGGTGAAAACCAAGGATGGGGGTCGTGTCGTTACCAACAAAACCGGCTCTATCTGTATCCTTGATGAGGATGACTTCGAGCTCGAAGTCCACAAGATGGTTGTTGGTTCGGCGTTGCTTTTTGAAGACGGTGCTTCGATCAAGAAGGGGGATCGCCTATCGGTTTGGAATCCGACTGTGATTCCGATTCTTTCGGAAAAGACCGGTGTGATTTCTTTCACGGACATGATTCTCGGCGTCACGGTTAAGCGCGAAAAGGATGATGCATCCGGACGTATTGCGAGCACGGTGATCGAGCACAAGGAGGACCTGAATCCTCAGATCGTGATCCGCAATGACAAGGGGGATCCTGTGGCGAGCTACAGCGTTCCCACCGGTGCTCAGATTTCGGTAAATGAAGGAGACTTCATTGAAGAAGGGACCATTCTCGCAAGGACTCCAAGACAGGCGGCCAAGACACAGGACATAACGGGTGGTTTGCCCCGGGTCGCTGAGTTGTTTGAAGCGCGTCGCCCGAAGGATGCCGCGGAAATGGCCAAAATCGACGGTATCGTTAGTCTTGAGGGAACGGTCAGGGGTAAACGCCGTTTGATTGTCACGGACCCGGAGACAGGAGAGAAGGAAGAACACCTAATCCCGCATGGGAAGCACATGATTGTGCAGCCCGGTGATGTGGTTACCCGTGGCCAACATCTCACGGAAGGTGCCGCAGATCCTCACGAGATTTTGGAGATTCTCGGACCCAGTGCTGTTCAGGAATACCTTCTCTCGGAAATTCAGAAGGTTTACCGTGTTCAGGGTGTGTCAATCAGTGATAAACACATTGAGGTGATTCTCTCCAGAATGCTTCGGAAGATTCGGATCACCGATCCGGGTGATTCGGACTTCTTCTGGGGTGAACAGATTGACCGTTTTAACTTCATGGAGGCTAATGAGCGGATCGTTGAAGCTGGCGGGAAACCGGCAGAAGCGGAGCCGTTGCTGTTGGGTATCTCCAAGGCTTCTTTGGAAACCGAGAGCTTCATTTCTGCTGCATCCTTCCAGGAAACCACACGCGTGCTTACCGAAGCAGCCACACTCGGTAAGGTTGACCGACTGAGGGGCTTCAAGGAGAACGTGATTATGGGTAATCTGATCCCCGCCGGGACCGGGTTGCCTTCATACCGGCACTTGCGTATTGATACCCTCGGAGGGGAGCTCAGAAGCGAATACGACATGGTGAGTGAAGATGCCATGTGAGTGATTTGATTTCAGAGTCCCTGCAGTGTTCGAACACACGTGCTCTTTTCCTATGAATACCGAATAGGGGGTTGCACTTTTCGGGACGATGTCAAGCCGTGAACCGGAGGACAGAGTCCTGAGAAGATATCCCCACCTTGTGAGGACCGGGTTAAGAGCCCACCTTATCGGCACAGGTGGGGACTCTATGTTTAAAAAAAAACCGCAGCTTGAGCTGCGGTTTTTTTTAGTCAGGAGAAACCCCTATGGCTTCCATGATTCTCTGAAGATCATCCAAACCGCGGTAGTGAATGATCAACTGCCCTTTCTTCCCCTTGTGCCGTAGTTGCGCCTCGGCACTCAGTCGGGTGGAGACTTTTTTCTCAAGATGTTTCAATGCGGTGTGAACCGCTGGATCGCTTTGTTCGCGGACAGATTTTGCTCCTTGCTTGCCTCCTGAAAGGTGGAAGCTCTTAATCTTGCGCTCTGCTTCTCTGACGCTCCACCCACCTTCGAGCATTTTGCGAGCGAATGCTTGTTGTTCTTCCTTTGTTTCGAGTCCGAGGATTACTTTTGCATGGCCCGTAGAGAGAAGCCCCTGTGCAATCCAGGATTGGATATCTGCGGGAAGTCTGAGCAATCGAAGCGCGTTTGCAAAACTTGCGCGGTTTTTACCGATGCGTTCGGCTGCTTTTTCCTGTGTCAAGTCGAAGTCTCTGACCAGACTGGCATATCCGAGAGCCTCTTCGATCGGATTCAGCCCTTCCCGTTGAAGGTTCTCGATGAGCGCGAGTGAAGCGGATTTTGCATCGTTGGCCTCGATTATTCTCGCGGGGATACGGGAGAGCTTCAGCCTTTCAAAAGCACGTAACCGACGCTCACCAGCGATGAGCTCAAAGGCTTCCGAACCAGTCTTTCTCACAACAATTGGTTGAAGCAATCCCTGCTCACGAATGCTTTCCGCGAGACCGTCCAATGACTCTTGTTCAATCGATTTGCGTGGCTGGTATGGATTCGGCGAAATCCGGGCGACCGGAATCTCCATGTACTCACCAATAGGGAATCCTTTATCGGTATCTCCTTGGATCTGCCCGGTTTGAATCGACTGGAGCCGTGAAGCGACCTCCACCGTGTTAACGGCTGATTTTCCGGATGGGGATATTCCGTGGGAAATGAGGCCGCCAAGGCCGCGTCCAAGTCTGGATTTTTGTTCGGACATTGTAATTATCGAGGATACTTAGATATATGAAAAGAAAATCACTTGGCTGGGACAGGAACGAATATCTCGCTGCCAGCCTTCAGATCGTTTGGATCAGCAATCCGGTTGGCATTCTGAATGTGCCGGATAGTCGTGCCATGTTTCTGGGCAATGCTGCTAAGGGTGTCTCCTGGCATGACCTTATATCGGACCCCTTCTTTGGGGAAATCATTGGTGAATACATGGGTAGCTTGGACTGTCGCTTGACCCGCCGGGGGCAGAGAAGACTGAAGTTGCGTTGAGCGCGAGATCCCTTCAACCGTTGCATCAAGTCTCCGGGTGATGAGCGTCAGCAGTTTGTCAAATTGCTCCTGAACATAGGCTTGTGTCCGCTTCCATTGAGCCTCATTTGCCGATGCTATGGCTGCATCGATGCGGGTCTGTTGTTCAGTGGAGCTTGCTGCCGAGACGATAGCCCTTAAGCGAGCGTTCTCGGATTTCAGGTTGTCAATTTCGAGTGTCAGTAGGCTGTGCCGACGTTCGAGATCGTCAAAACGCTGCGACAAACTTGCAATTTGGGAACGAAGCGACGACTCCTGAGCATTGAGAGTGGAACAGACCAACGAGAATGCCAGGAGCAGGCAGATCCGTAATCCCGAAGAGAACGGAAAAACATTTGTATTCATGTGGGAAGAAAACGGGACGTAGAATGGTTTCATCAGTGGTGACGTGGGATTCATACTACGAACTGCAGCTACAAAACCGCAAGACATTTGGCATCACATTGCGGTGGGAGTCGTCGGAAATGATGCCGTCGTGGCGGGGATTTCGTCCATTATTACCTCGTTCGCATTGGCTTGGAGTCGATAAGGGAACAAGCTGTAGGAAACGGAAGGGTGGCACTATCTGGGAGCGCATTGCCTCTCAGGAATTCCTCAGTCGAAAGCATCTTCGATCCTGGTTTTTGAATTGAAAGAATGGAGATCCATTCATCCGCGGCCCGTAGCCAAATCGATCGACTATTGGACACGAGGGTTCCATGAGTGGAGGATGGAGCAGGGTTTTCAGGGGCATTCCACAGTTCAGCATGCCCAATCTTGTATGTAGTCCCTCCGAGCTCGAACACAGCCCCCGGCCAACCCTGAAAGGCCCGTATACGTTGGATCAGAGTGGCAGCTGGAAGCGAGAAATCCAAATGTGCGTCCGCCTTTGTAAGCATGCGGCAATAGGAGGCGAGGCTTTCGTTTTGTTCAACCAATTGGTATGAATGGTCAGTAAGTTTTGATAGATTTCTCCGCATTAATGGAATACAGGCTTTGGATAGCGCGGAGCGGAGCGATGGTCCGGTGGTGTTTGATTCTATGGGGCAGGGCTCCTGATCAACAATGGGTCCGGCGTCTAACCTGGCCACCATTTCCATGAGTGTTACTCCGGTCTGCTGAAGTCCAATAGCGATCGAAGTCTCAATTGGGCTGGGACCCCTGAGTGCAGGAAGAAGGGAGGCATGAAGGTTAAAGCATCCCTTGCGGAATCCAGAGAGCAGTGTCTTGGATAGAATGTGCCCATAAGCCATGACAATCGCAATGTCCCATTGGTTGTGAGAAACAATGTCTGGAAGCTCTTTGCTTGGGTTTTCCGGTTGCACAACCTCTAACCCATGGTCCAAAGCCCAAGACTTGATAGTGTTTGGGAGGACCCGCTTACCCCGGCCGGATGGCCGATCGGGTCGGGTGATGATTCCAGTGAGTTTGGGGCTCCCGTTTCCTGTCTGGAGCCAATCCTCAAGAAAAGGAATCGCGATACTGTCGGATCCCATGAAAACCGCTTTTACGGTTGGGGATGATTCTGTGGCCATGTTTCGGTTTACTAGATTGTGACAAGGTGGACCGTGATTTAACGGGTGTTGTAGTTGAATGATCGGATCGTTATTGGAATCTGCGATGTAACGATGTGGAGCCAAATGAGTTGTGATTGGTTGTCTCCTATCGGATCGAGTGTCTTGATCATCGTTTCAGCCATTTGGCCCAAATCAAGATGACAAAAAACTGCGCTCACAAGATCCCCCATCTGCCGCTCCAAACCAAGGGAAAAACGAAATCGAACCATATGTCGATATCGAGATGAAGCCGTTCTTCAGTGTTATCGGAAAAAGCCATGAAGTGGGGAAATGAGCTGCCGGAAGGATGGAAGATGTATCCGATGGGAGTCCCCTTGGAGGTTACTGTGGCCATTCGGGATGTCCAACCTGTGATCCGACTGTTTGGCAAATCATTGGACTCGCTCCTGTAATCAATATTGGCGAATGGTTTACCGTGTAGGATAAGACTCAATTGTGGAGATGCGATGGGCAAAATGGACACGAGAGCGAAAATCACCGGAGGAAGTGCAAATAGAGTGAAATGGTCGAAGTACTTTGTTTTCATGGGAACGATCGATGGGAGGGAGTAAGACCGGTTTTACAGGCGGGCGTGAGGTGTTGCAGATCAGGCACATGGATATCGGAATGCTTGTCGAAAGGTCAGTTCATCGTATGATTATGTTCTGGCCATTCGGAAAATCTTTCCTATGACGAAGCGTGTGGGAAAGAGCAAACGAGTCAAGATCCGGCAGAGTGCCGGCATTCTGATGTATGATAACAGTCGTGGAAATGGCGATGATTTATGTGTGCTCATTGTCCACCCTGGAGGACCATTGTTTGCAAACAAGAATGAAGGATATTGGAGTATTCCGAAAGGAGAGTTCCACTCGGGAGAGGACGCGTTTGATGCAGCATTGAGAGAATTCGAAGAGGAGACGGGAATGGTACCGGTAAGGAAATCAGTGTATCTTCCCTTGGGCATGATCATTCAGAAAGGCGGGAAAGTCGTGCATGCATGGGCTGTGGAAGGCCTGTGGAGTGAGGATCGGATGCTTCGAAGCAACACTTTCAAGATGGAATGGCCGCCTTCTTCGGGTGTTTGGATGGATGTGCCAGAAATTGACCGCGCGGAGATGGCTCCAGTATCCCGGGCGCGGACACTCCTGAAAAACAGTCAGTTGCCTTTCATTGATCGGCTGCAGGTTTTGCTGTCGGCAGGAAATGCTTGACCTGAATGAAGGGATGACTTAGCGATTCGCGCCTTGAGTATTGAATCCCGTTGATACTGATCATGGTAACTCCAAATGAGTTGAGAAAAGGAAATGTCATTCTTCTTCAAGGTGGTCCCCATCTTGTTTTGGATGTCATGCATAGAACACAAGGGAGGCAGGCTGGATTTGTCCAGGCGACTCTCAGGAATCTTGATACTGGAAATTCGACGACAGCGAAGTTCAGAAGCACGGACCGGCTCGAGGTTCTTGATGTGGAAAACCGGAGGCTTGAATTCAGCTATTCCGATGGGGATGGATATCACTTTCTGGACAATGAGACATATGAGGATGTAGTGCTGCCGTTGGCTTTTGTGGAAGATGATCTGCGATACATTGTTCCGCAAGCCTCCTATGATATTCTTTTTGTAGATGATAAACCCAAGCAGGTTCAATTACCATCGACGGTCGAGATGAAGGTCGTGGAATCACCTGAAGGGCTCAGAGGGGACACCGCAAGCACGACGCTCAAGCCTGCCCGTGTGGAGACGGGTTTGGTCGTTCAAGTTCCCTTGTTTGTGAAACAAGGTGACCGGATCCGGGTTAGCACTGAATCCGGCGCGTATCTTGGAAGGGCATGAAGATCAAGCCACTCTTTCGACAACCAGATCTGGAGGCGTCGGACGTTTTGGAGCAAGTCTGAATGCTGCTCGCAGGTAGTCCAACGCGGGCTCCAGTCTTTCTTCATCGTTGTAATGGATCATGATCAAGGGCTCACCCTGTTTCATTTGTGTGCCCACCTTTTTGATTTCGGAAACGCCGACGGCTGGATCGATTCTTCCCTTGGAGTCGGTAGCCAGAATCTGCACTCCCCTCGCGATCATGCCTGCGTTGATAGTGTGGACATAGCCTCTTTTTGGAGCCGGAAGCTTTCGGACGTGCTTGGCCTTTGGAAGGAGCGAAGGATCGTCGACAAAGGCGGCGTTGCCGCCCTGTGCTTGAATCATTTCCCGGAACTTTTGGAGGGCCGAACCGTCTTCGAGATGCCGTTGCACCGTTTGTTTTGCGGAAAGGGTGCTGCCTGCGACTCCCGATAGCCTGACGATCTCCATTCCCAGTTTGAGGACAAGTTCCTTGAGATCCTCAGGTCCTTCTCCTTTGAGAAGCTGGACTGCTTCCTGCAGTTCCAGTGCCGTCCCAACGGTGTCGCCAAGAGGCTGGTTCATGTCGGTCACCAATGCGACACATCGGCGTTTCATGGACCGCCCAACGCGTGTAATGGATCGGGCAAGGACTTTAGCCTGTTCGACATCCTTGATAAATGATCCGTTGCCCCATTTTACATCCACTACGAGGCTCTCTGCTCCTGCGGCGAGCTTTCTGCTTAGCACACTTCCAGTGATGAGAGGAATGCTCGGAATGGTTCCGGTTTTCTGCCTCAGCTCATAAAGAATTCCATCAACCGGGGCGATGTCATCCGGTTGTGAAATGATCGCACATCCGACATCCTGAAGCTGACTGACAAACCGCTCAATTGTCAGGTTTGTCTTCATGCCAGGGATTGCAGATAACTTATCCCGGGTGCTGATCAGGAACTCTTCGTCCGACCCGTTAATGTTAGGCATGACGACGCCACAAGCCGCAGCGAGTGGACACAATACGAGTGTGGTTTTATCTCCGACACCTCCCGTGGAGTATTTCTCGATTTTCGGCCTCGAAATCGCGGTGAGATCGATTACCTCTCCAGAAAGCATCATTTCCTCCGCAAAGACTGCTGTTTCTTGGGCGGACATGCCGACGAAAAAGATGCTCATCAGCAGCGATGCTAACTGATAGTCGGGAATCTCCTGGTCCAGGACAGAATCCACAAGGAAACGAATTTCGTCCTCCGTGAATTCGGACCCGTCTCTTTTCTTCTCGATCAACAGCGAGTAGGGTGGCTTAACAAATTTGCGCGGAGTGACGATTTTCTTTCTCATTAAATTCGAATGAATTGATAACGATCAGCGCTGGTGCGGCGTTAAACTTAACATTATGGTACATTTTCTTTTTGATGTCGAGTGAAAATTCCTGTAGTTCGATCCGCTTGTTTGCATGAATCAATTGGTTATGGAACTAGACACTAGGGAGGCGTTGCTCGCCAGAATTCGCGAGGTGACATGTGGGATGGTAGATTTTGGCCCGGATTTCGATCCTGATGTCCGGATCGCGGATCCTCGGCACGGGGACTATCAGGCTAACGGGGTTTTGCCATGGGCAAAGCAGAAGCGAAAGAACCCCCGCGCCTTGGCCGAACTGTTAGTTCATGCGATTAATACCCGTTTCGAGGGGAAGAGAGTCCCATGGAAGAGAATGGAGATTGCCGGTCCGGGATTCATAAATTTCGAGTTGGACACCAAGTGGTTACTCGATTGGTTGATCCATTTTGGGTGCAGTGATCATCTCGAGGAGGCCGCCAACAAGATCCTAAAAGGTCAGAAGATTGTTGTGGACTTCAGTTCTCCGAATACGGCCAAGCAGATGCATGTCGGACATATCCGGTCCACTGTCATTGGCGATGCGATTTGCAGGATCCTTTCATTTTGTGGTGCCGATGTCATTCGGGATAATCACATTGGGGATTGGGGTACGCAGTTCGGAATATTGATCATGATTCTTAAGAAGAATGGCGTGGATCTGGATTCGGTTGAAGGCGATCCTATCGCTGTGCTTGAGGATTTCTATCGCAAGGGGAGTGCACTGACTCAGGAGGATCCATCGGCGTTGGAGCGTGCCCGCGCGGAGCTGGTTAGGCTTCAAAACGGGGACCCTGAGAACATGGCGATTTGGAAAGCGATCGTCGAGATCAGCTATAGAGAGTTTTCAAAAATCTACGAGCGTCTTGACGTTGGATTTAACCACGTTCTTGGTGAGAGTTTTTACCGGGATAAGGTTGACCGGGTTTGCTCGGAGCTTTCGGAAGATGGCATCGCCACTGAAAGTCAAGGAGCGCTGGTGGTATTTCATCCTGAGCATCCGAGGTTCGCCACTCAGCCATTCATAATCCGGAAGTCGGATGGAGCGAGCAATTATGCCACTACAGATCTTGCTACTGCTCTTTACCGGCACGAGCATTTTGGAGCTGATGTGGTTATCAATGTCACCGATGCCCGTCAAAGGGACCATTTTGAGCAGCTTGAACTGACGGTGCGAAAATGGTTCGAAAAGAGAGGACGGACTCTTCCTGTCATGAAGCACGTGACGTTCGGCACTATTCTTGGACCTGACGGCAAGGCGATCAAAACGAGGAGTGGAGAGAACGTTAAGTTGAAGGATTTGTTGGACGAAGCCTGCGAAAGAGCAAGGGCGATTACGGTGCAGAAAAATCCTGCTCTATCGGGATCTGAGCTTGAGCACATCTCGACGTCTATTGGAATTTCGTCGGTGCGTTATGCCGATCTTAGCCAGAACCGATCCAGTGACTACCAGTTTGACTGGGACAAAATGCTGAGTTTCGAGGGAAATACGGCGCCCTATCTATTGTATGTTTCAGCCCGTATTCATGGGATACTCAGGAAGTGCGGCTCCCCTGGAGAAGCGATTATTTCAAACGAATCGGTTTCGGAAATGTTCCTTCAGACTGAGACAGAGGTGGCTCTCGCAAAGCGTCTCATGCAGATTGTCGTTGTTCTGAAGCAAACTCTTGAAGACCTGAGACCTCATTTCCTTGGGGGGTATCTGTATGAATTGTGTGCTGACTTTAACGCATTCTATCACAATGATGTGGTGCTGCATGAAGACAGGAATGTGCGTCGCACTCGGATGCTTCTTTGTGCGGCAACATTGTCGATCCTGAAGCGCGGCCTCGGGCTTCTTGGAATTCCCGTTCTTGAGAGGATGTAGCTCGTTATTCTGCGTGCGAGCCCACCCTGATTCTATATGTCCTTAGCCGTATATGAGGGTCCGGAGGGGCCGCGGATGGATGGGTGTTGGGGTATCCCCTGTCGCTGACGATCTGACAGTATTCGATTTATCTGCGGTTTCCAATCGTTTGAACGATGGCTGTGGCATCGGGTCGACTATGCAGGGGAGGCAGCCCAGCCGTGCGAGCTTGATCATACCTTTGTTGCGTTGTGACTCCGGTTATCGCCACTTCGATATGGATCAAAAAAAGCGCGGTGGGTAACCCACCGCGCTTTTCTAAGTCCGGCAAATATCGGTTGGTTGCTATCTTGCCCTTGCCTCGAAGACCATTTGGGACTTGCGGCTCACCGGAACCCCATTTTCACGGGCCGGATCAAACTCCCATTGGATCAGGGCAGACTTGATCGAGTCGATCACCACTTCGCTGTCGGAATCGAACTCAAAACTGTCCTGTTCGATCTTACCCATTGCTGAGATCACGAATGAGACTGTGATCTTCTTTCCTCTATCTTTGAAACGACCGGATGGGAATTCAGGTAACACAGTCTTGATTGGTCTCGGAGGGGTGATGATGCGTTTGACTTGCCCAATATCACCGCTTAGCGGCGCTTTCCACATCAATGTGATTTGATCCGAGTAGACTTGATCGTTGTCCCTCACGTTGACAACAAGATCAGTTGGCTCTGAAGGAGGAAGAACCATCGCCTTTTCAGCGCGGAAAACTCCATTGGAAACCGGAAGCGTCTGTTTCTCCTCACCGAGGGTTACCAAGACACTGCCTTTCTCCATCCCCGGAACGTTTCCAGTCGGATAGAAGTCTCCTGTTGGTGCTTCAAATACGAAGATACCGTCGCTGTTATCGTCGGTGAGATCATGAGAGATTTTGACGACCGGACCTCTGGTAAAGAGGATACTATCCAACGCTTTCGGTTCATCCGGAGAGCCAAGGAAAAACTCAACTTCATTATCGCCTTCGTGCAAAGGAACTTCCGTAACAAATCGTCCCTTTGATACTTCAATCTCGGATATAAAATCGCCGTTTCTGATCCAAGCAGGGAATGAACTTACGCTTTCCCCATGGAGTGCCACGCTGGGAGATGCAACTCTGTATCCATCGGGGTTGGGAATAAGCGGTTCGAAATCACGGGTTCCCAATTTCCGGACATGGACTTCCATAACCTCGATTCTCTCGGAATAATGCTGGACCGTCACCTGATCGAAGTAATGTTGATCACCGAAAGGAAGACTCAACGAAATCTGGTGCTCAGCACCCTCTTCCAGCTCAAGAACATGCTCAAACTGATGATCGGCTATGGTGACTTCAACCTGTTGATCTCCAAGATTTACGTTAAGTTTTCCTTGCGACACCCCAGGGATGCGGCCTTTGAGGACAAACTTTTCTTTGGTGGTGACGAAGCGCCGACGATCAGTGGTGGCCGCTGCATCAACGGGTTGCTCCTCGTCGGTCGGCGCAGCCAACTCAATCGGCTTGTCGAGACGAACGGATATCGTTTGCTCGTCTACTACGTTTCGGCCCATCTTAGTCCGGACGACAATGCTGTTGTCTCCCTGCATCAAAGAGCAGTTGAGGGTAAACGTGTTAGCATCAATTGCCACCGGGAGTCTTTCGTTTCTTTCTTGAAAGAAAGCTTCAACAACTCCCTCTTTGGGGAGGTTGTGTTGCCCAGCGATTTGAATGCGTGGAATCCGCGTCCGGAACTTGGACTCGGAAGAAATTTCCACAGGTTCCTCCGCATATAGGCTCTGCTCTGATCCGTCGTCCTTCAACACCATCTCGGAAACAGCCATACCGGTGATATTGTCGACCCGAATAACTTTAAGCTGGGCGGTTTTGTAGTCGCCAGCTTTGACTTCGGCCGTAACCGTATTTTCGCCTCTCTCAAGGGGAATGTCGGTATCGAAACTGGATCCCAAGATCCAAAGAGGGTAATCCTTTTCGTTGATTTGGATGAGAACAAAGTCAGTTCCTTTTTCCTCAAGCAATCCCCTCAATCGGATAGTGTCCTCTCTGGTAATGACTGCGTCCCATGTGTCTGGTTTGGCGATCCATTTAGAGGAATCCTCCGGAGCGATCAGCCAGATTTCTATCGCTTGCGCAACTCCTGAACAAGCCAGAAGTCCTGCAACCAAGGTTCGGGCAATCCGAACCGGGAGTGTGGAAAATGGGGAAATAGTTCGCATGGTAATCAACATTGGTGGGGTTATTCCTTACCCTGAACGAGTTTGCTCAGGCCCAAATCAGGAATGGTCGATGCAATCCAGTTGAATATTCCCGACATCCCTTTGATCTCGCCTTTGGTTTCGATATCGCTTGTAAATGAAACAGTCTGCGGTTCCTGTCCTGGCAATGAGGCCGAGACTTGGATGGCGTAACGACCCTTTTCGGCTTCGAGTTCAACGGTCCTGGCTCCGGTGACGGTTCGGGTTATCCCCGACGGATCGGTGATCTTCCAATTGATCGAGGATAGAGGGGCAAGCGTGGCGGACAGGGGGTTGTAGATTTGATATACCATCGTTTTGCGGGCCTTGTTCAACTCTGAATAGGTTGATGCCTTGATCCGGACGGAATCGGGATTTTCTAGATCAGGAGAGGCATACCACCGAACATCGGTCACGAGGGGCGTCTTTCCCTTTTTTGGATCGGGTGTGGGGAATGTTGTGTTCTGGAAATCCACAACCACTTCAGCAGGTTGTTTGGATACATTTCCGCTGTTGTCGATTGCGGTAACTGTTATTGTAAAGCGGTTGCCAGCACTTTTTGGATACGCGTGCGTCAATTCCCCCTTTGATGGGGATACCGTCTGCTCTGGCTTTGAGTCGCCCCAGTCGACTGTAATCTGTTCAACAGATCCGTCGAGATCGATAGAGTCGCCGACCCAGAGATGAACGGAGTTTTCGGTTTCGCCAGTGCTAACCGAACGCACCATTGCTATTGGAATTGGGGTAGACAGACCAACGGTAGTTGCTTCGGAAGGAACTTCTCCCTGAGGATGCACAGTAACGAATTCCGAGTCTACATCCCACCGTCCATTCTGGTCTTTCACAATCAAACTAACACGGTACTGGCCTGGCTGACTATAGGAATGGGTAACAGGACCGCTGTTCCCCTCGAGTCCCTGAAATCCTTTCCATGACTCATCCCCCCAGTCGATCCCGAGATAGACAAGCTCGGCGCGATTGCCTCGCGCAAAAGATGCTCCCGTAATCGCGGTTACGGAGTCTCCTGTCGCAATACTCTTTGTCTGAAGAATGAGATTTGCAACTGGAGAGAGCACATCCGAATGGTTTACGTTGTCGAAGACTACCGGGTGTTCGGATACGAGAACGGGATCTCCCTCTCCTAGGGTGTTGGCCCTCAAGCGGTTGACCGAATATTTGCCGGGTTTGGGAAAATGGATGATTGAGGCCTTTCCGGACTGATTCATCTGCCAACGCTGGTTGAATTGCGCCAGTTCGATGATTTCGTCAGGTTCAAAAGGAATCTCTCCGGCTTGCGCCAGTGGATCTGTTACAGGCCCTACCACGACCTTGGGTCCGAGGAAGGAAGCAGCAGAGACTCGAAGCAATAGTAATACTACGATCAGTGCTGCTAGTCCGATCCCGACCTGTTTGGCCAAACGGATCTGTTTTGTTCGATCGACCGGTGGCTTGGGTGGCCTTGGTGGCTTTGCTACGACAGCTTTCTGCTTATCCGGCTTAGGAGCCGGCGTTGCTGCAGGTTTGGATGTCGATATGGCAGGTGATTGGGTCTCGGGAGCCTTTGCTTCAGGCGTTTTAGTATCCGGAACCTTTGTTTCTTCTGCCTTTTGAGAAGTAGGCTTTAGAGCAGACTTCGGAGATACAAAAGACACCTTTCTGGACTTTGCAGCCTGTTCCTTTTCAGCTGCAAGACGGGCCTTTTCCATGGCCTCTCGGGCTTGTTGTTCTCTGGCAGCAAATTCTTCCTTATATGGTTCGAGGCTTTTGAAAATTGAAGCTATCGATCCAGCCGGTGCAACCAGTGAATCTTCAGGAGCTCGAGGCGGAACCGGTTCAACTATTGAGCCTGTCGGTGTCTTATCTGCAGCTTCCGGTTGGAGTGGTTCGGGTGTGGGTAAAACATCGTCCTTCTCTCCAGCAGGAGCTTCGATTTCCTGCGGTTCCGGTTTCGAAGGGGGAATCAATACTGAAGGTGGTGGTGGGGGGACGAAACGGGAGGGTGCTTTCGGAGGGACAGGGATCGACGGCTTTGGCTTGGTTCTGGCCTCCACAAAATCCGATCTCAGAATTTCGAGAGCCTCCAGTGGCTTGATGTTGGCCTGTGGAGGCTGGTTTACCAGAAGCCCCCAAAATACAGCCAAGCCAGAGTTGTTTTCACCGGACATCACCACCCATAAGTCGGGGCATTTGCGCGGATCGGGAAGTGTGAACTCCGAAAATGCGGCTTCCTGATTGAAACTACCTGCTCCAGACTTCTTTGTTTCCTCGAAAGCGAGTACGCGTTCCTCAAATTTCTCGAACGTCTTTTGTGACAATTTGCCCGATGAAAGTGTGATGACTTCATCTGGAAGATTGGAAGCACCGATAGATGCGGGGGAATAACTGACGAAATCGGATCCGACGTCATCGACTTCCGGGAAAAACTCCTGAAAGTGTTCCCTCACACAGTCTCCTTCCGCCCAGTACAGTCTGCCACCGGAGAAATAGGTCAGTTGGTCCAGATGTTCGACATCGTCCAGTTTCCAGTTGTTGTTTTCTAGTCTAACCACCTGTTTGTTTGTTGGAGATCAAATGCCTTGGGTTGAATCCGTGCTGAGACGGCCGAAATTTGTATGGCCTGGTGTCAGGCTGAAGGGTTTTTGTCTTGCTTTGCTTTGCCCTTGATCATGGAACGTCCGGAGAAGCACGCGCCTTCTTCAATCGCAAGAGATCCGGTCTCAATGTCACCGTTGAGCAGTCCTGATGATTTGAGGTGACACCTCTCATCGACGAAAATGTTGCCATCAATTTTGCCATAGATGGTAAGCGACTTGGTCCGGATTTCTCCCTTAATGTATGCGTTGTCGCCAACGGTGAGATTTCCCTTCGAAATCACCTCTCCCTCGACATGCCCGTCAATGACGAAATCACTGGAGAATTTGAGTGAGCCTACGATGGTCACGTCGTGAGAAATGATGTTCTTGATGGTTTTATCGGTATTCATGCGAGTCTGTTGTGTTTTGGAAACGGATATCTAAGAAATCAGGTTACTTTTTGAATTTGCTAAACTTGTCTTTCACTGAAGGAGGCGGAAGCGCTTCTTCGATGGAGGGTAGAGGCTCCTCTTCTGGAGGAAGCTGAATACTTTCTACCAAACTCTGAAGATCATCCTGTTCATCCGCAAGGGGAGCCTCCTGGCTGTCATTCTGGGAAAGAGCTTGTTCCTCAAGAGGCGGATAGGCTTCTGGATCAAGTGAGTCCACGGGTTGTTCTTCTGAGTAATTGACATTCTCCTCGTATGGCAGTTCCTCGGCGTAATCAGGTTGCGCTTGCTCGGTGTAACCGTCGGTGTATTCAGCCGGAGACTCAACGGCATACTCGTCGGGATTTTGTTCCAAATAAGCGGCGTCTTCCTCTTCCATGGTGGGGTAGTCCCATGGATCCCTTTTAGTCGCGTTCGGATCAACGTCAGAACGGTCACTCACTACAGTGGCGAATCCGGTGAAATCGGCTCCTTCAACCAAAGAAAGCCTTTCACAATTGAGATCTCCATGGAGGACAGATCGTGCTTTCAGTGTGCAGGTATTCTTGGCGTGAACATTTCCCTCGATACGTCCATAGAGCGTGAGGTTTTCGACGAATACTTCACCAAGGATGTTCGCATGTTCTCCGACAATCAGGCTGCCTTCCGATTCGATTTGTCCCTCAAAAGGGCAATCAAGATACAGGTTGCCCTTAAATGAAAGACGTCCTTTAATGGAAACATCGTTCTCCAGTTTGCTAGTCACATTCATAATAGATAAGTCCTGGGGGGTAATTCCAATGCCTGAAGAGGTTGCGGTGTGGAATGATTTGTTTTTGGGATTGTTCGGGTTCATTGTCAAGGAATTGGAGCAAAAATCAACCATGAATTACGCAGGTGTCCGAGTTAATCGGCCTCAGAACGGTATTGCACGTGAAAACCGCAACTTTTGCTGCCCCGATTTGCCGGATGATCGTCTCGTGTTGCTGAAGATGTTGTTGAGTCCAGAATTCTGTAGGTTTTCGTTCGTGCGCTGATAAACTTCCTTTCAGGCCAAAAGGAAGCTTCGCGCAGGCTTCCATTCTGAGCTTTTTGATGGAGACAATTGCTCCAATCTGTAGCTAGAGCTTACGATAACGTGAGTCGAACTGATCCACAATGAGATTCGGGGTGAGAATTTCGGGAAGGATCACAGGGTCGTTTTTGTCGGGGAAGAATATAAGATAGACGGGAACCGCAGCCTTACCATGCTTGAGAAGTTCATTCGTAATTTCGGGATCTCTCTGGGTCCAGTCTCCTCTCAGGGTAACAACGTTGTTATCGCGAAAAG